>Ga0209425_10005266_pt1 | contig 12750 bp, 12 predicted proteins | sample COG_05_FD_184749 | JGI IMG/M metagenome (GOLD analysis project Ga0209425, IMG submission 184749) | Pelagic Microbial community sample from North Sea - COGITO 998_met_05 (SPAdes) (version 2) | ecosystem: Environmental > Aquatic > Marine > Neritic zone/Coastal water | place: Helgoland, sampling... | reverse complement strand
CAGGCTGTCATGAAGATTAATTGTAAATCTAGTAAAAAAGAACTATTTGATTGATACCACATTTCCAATTCCCCTTTATAAGGAGCTATAACTCGTTTATAAAACTCGTGAGGATCTTCATCCGTAACAGCTGAAATAATCGACTCCTCATCTCTAAATATGATAGAGCCAATCCCTGTCAGTCCAGGCTTTACATTATAAATTTTCGATTGTACATCTTCATTGTATGCATTAAATGTTTTAGCTACTAATGGTCTTGGTCCAACTAAGCTTATATCACCCTTTAAAATATTAATAATTTGTGGGAGTTCATTGATTTTCGTTTTTCTTAAAAAAGACCCAATTCTTGTAACTCTAGGATCATTTTGAAGGGTAATACTTCCAGTGCCAATGTTCATAGAGTTCTTAAGCATAGTAGCAAACTTCCATATATGGAATCTTGAATTATAAATCCCATAACGCTCTTGAAAATAGAAAACCTCTCCTTCTGCAGAGAGTCTTAAGATAATTATTATGGTAATAAATATAGGTAATAAAATAATTAGTGTTAATAAACTAACTGCGATATCTAATAAACGTTTAAAAAATTTATAAATCATCTACATTTTTTGATCCAAATGTTTACCTCTTTCTATATGTTCAAAATCTGGAACATATTTTTTTATTACCCTTACAATATCTGTCTTTTGAGAGTTTGAATCTCTAAAAACTAAATCAAAATCATTTTTTACATCTTTAAAAGAGATTATAATTTCTTGAGAGTTTATAAATCCAAGGGAATTATATGTATTAATGTTATAATCTTCCTTTTCATTATAGAACTCTTCATATGTTTTTTCCCCAGAGGTATCTGTTTTAAAAAAATAAATTGGATATTTATTAGGATATTTAACAAAATCAAAATCTTTTGCTTCTATCTCTGATTGAACGAGTTCAGGTTCAAATCCATTTTCCTTTAAAAAATCCAACGCAATATCTTTAAAATAGATTTGATCAGTATAGAAATCTAATTTTGGAAAGAAAATATTTCCAGAATGACCTAGAAATGTTGCTAATAGACAAATTTGACCTGACTGCTCTGGCGTTACGAAGAATCTTTTTATATCATTTGGACAGGAAAGAGGTTGTTTTTTGTTTAAACGAAATAAAAAACCATCCAGAAGGCTTCCATTTGAAAATGCAACATTAGCAAAACGAGCTGTTGAAACTCTAAATTCCTTCTTCTTTGAAAGAATTAATTTCTCCATCAAAGATTTGGAAGCCCCCATTATATTAACAGGATTTGCTGCTTTATCAGTGGACACACTAAAGAAATGCTTTGGAGGAAACTTTGAACAAAGCTCTAGAAGTTTAATTGCTCCGTACACATTATTTTTTATTAATGCCTCAACAGAAATCTTATCTTTTTCTGATCTAACATGCTTATGAGCAGAAAAATTTGCAACCAAATCAAAATGGCATGAAAAAAAAATTTTATCAAATATTTTAGAATTTAGACTAGCCGGATATGTTATATATTCAGGACTGTAGTCAAGAAGTTTAGAACTTCTCAAATCCCTTGTGAGTTCAGTCAAGGAGTTTTCATTAAAATCAACTACAACAATTTTTTTAGGTTTAAATTTTAATAATTGTTTGATATAATTAGAACCAATTGTGCCAGCCCCTCCAATAATCAAACATGAAGAATTATTAATTTTTGATTCCAAATATTCATTATTTGAATTTAAATCAAAATCAAAAGATATTTTTTGAGGAATTACATTTAAATCTATCATATTTACTTATTAAGTAAATTTAAGTATGTTAAAATTCCTGAATCAATTTTTCTAAATAATTTATTATTATTAATCAAACTATTAAGCTTATTAAGGTTTGCTTGTGTATAGCTTTGATACGATCCAAATAATTTACTTGGAAAATCTATATACTCAATAGTTCCAGTTTTATGATACTTAATAACTTGTTGAGCAACATCGTTAAATGTTCTAGATTCTCCCGTTCCAACATTATAAATACCAGATAAATTCTTTGATTTATTTTCTAAAAACCATGTATTAACTTCAGCACAATCATCAACATAAACAAAATCTCTTAGTTGTTCACCATCTCCAAATTCATCTGAACCTTTAAAAAGTCTTACCTTTCCATCATTCAAAACTTGATTATTGAAATGAAAAATTGTACTTGCCATTGCACCTTTATGAGATTCATTTGGGCCGTAAACATTAAAATAACGCAAACCAATTACTTGAGAATTTAATTTATTTATTTGTTGTCTAAGAAATTGATCAAATAAATATTTTGAATAGGAGTACATATTAACAGGACTTTCATTTTTTGTAATTTCTGAAAAATCTGATTTTAGAACACCATATACAGATGCTGAAGACGCATAAATTAACTGAATGTGATTTTTTTGGCAATAAAAGAAAATTGTTTTGGTATATTCATAGTTGTTTTTAATTAAATATTCTCCATCCCATTCCGTAGTATTTGAGCATGCACCTAGGTGAAAAATACATTCAATATCATTAAAACTATTTGACTTAAGTAAATCTAAAAATTCTTCTTTTTGAATAAAATCTTTAAATTTTAAATTTTTAAGATTAAAAAATTTTTTTCCATTTTTTAAATTGTCAACAATTATTATGTTGTCAATACCTTTCTTGTTGAGTATATTTACTACTCTACTTCCAATCATACCAGCTCCACCAGTTACTATAATCATATTAATTAATTTTTATATTTAATTCCTCAATTTTCAAAGTTGAAGTACCAATCTTTTTAATAACAATACTTGCAGCAATATTAGAATAAAAAACAGCTTTTTCTAAATTTATTCCATTATTTAAAAAGTGAGCAATAGTTGCTATGACTGTATCACCAGCTCCTGTAACATCATAAACCTCTTGAGTTTCAGCTTCAAAATATTTACAATAATTACCTTTTCCAATTAATGTCATTCCTTCTTCACTTCTAGTTATTAAGAGATATTCTAAATTTAAATCTTTTAGTAATTCAAATGCTTTTATTCTAAATTCTTTTTCAGAACTCGATTTTCCAACTATGTTTTCAAACTCTTTTTTATTTGGAGTCAACAAAAATGAATTTTTATACTTTTCGAAAGAATTACCTTTTGGATCAACAAGGACTTTACAATTATTCAAATTTGAAATTTCAATTAATTTCTGAACCCTACTAAGGCTTCCTTTATTGTAATCTGATATTAAAACTATTTTACTATTATTTAAATTATTTTTTAAATCAACTTCAAGGTTATCACATTTTTTAGAATATTCAGAATAATCACTTTCATTATCAATTCTAATAAGTTGTTGATTAGAAGAAATTAATCTTTGTTTTGTAATTGTAAAAACATTCTTTGATTTAGTAAAAAAGGATGTCAATTTCTTTTTTTTCAAAATTCCATTAAGAATTTGAAAATTATCATCATCTCCAACAATACCTAATAAAATAACTTGTGATCCCAAATCATTCAAATTTAATGCAACATTAGCAGCTCCTCCAGCCCTATGTTTATTCATTAAAAATTTGAACACGGGTACAGGAGCTTCAGGTGAAATTCTAACTACGTTTCCGTATAGATAAGAATCTAGCATAACATCACCAATAACAATTACTTTGTGTAACATTAATTAACTAAATTTAAATCTCTTTCAACAAAACCACAAAGGAAGTGACCTAAAAAAATATGAGCTTCCTGAATTCTAGCAGTTGTATTTGATGGTACAATAATATTATAATCGCATATATTTTTTAAGTTTCCACCATCTTTACCCAAAAAACCAATTGAAGTAATATTTTTTTGCTTAGCAGCTTGAACTGCATTTATAATATTTTTTGAATTCCCTGATGTTGAGATACATATCAAAACATCTCCGTCATTTCCAATTGCATTAAGTTGTCTAGAAAATACTTCATCAAAAGAATAGTCATTAGCAATACATGTCAGAGCCGATGTGTCAGTCGTAAGTGCAACTGAATTCAAAGGCTTTCTGTCTTTTGTAAATCTTCCTGTAAATTCAGCTGCCAAATGTTGACTATCAGCTGCAGATCCACCATTTCCACAAAACATAATTTTTTTATCATTAGAAATTGAATCAGAACAAATTTTTGATATTGTTGTAATATCGTTTTCTAAATTTTTAACTTTTAACATAACACTAATATGTTCATCTAAATAATCTTTAAAATTCATTTTTTACTTTTAAATAGTTTATTGTTTTTTTAGTTGCATCATTAATTGATAAATAATTTAAATTATTAAATATTTCATCAATTGGTATTTTATTATCACTAGTTAAGTTATTTAATCTATAGCTAGTCAGTGGAAATTGGTATTCAAAATATTTTAAAATATCTCCGAATATTGAAACAATTTTAAAAAGTAAAAAGGGTAAAGTAAAAATTTTTACATTAAAATTTTTAGCAATTAAACTTGACCATTCTTTTATAAAATAATTTTCTTTATCTCCTAAATAATAGAATGTTTTCCCTTTTTCAAATATCATTTTATCACTTAAAAATAAAATTTGGTTAACTATATTCTCAACATAACCATATGTTTTAATTGGATTTTTATCTGAAATATGAAAATATCTTTTATTTTTTATTCTTTTAAAAAACTCCATATAGTGTTCTCCCATGAATGGACCCCATATTGATGTGGGTCTTACTATTGAGTAAATTAAATTCTTGTTTATTAACTTTTTGATAATAATCTCTGACTCAACTTTACTAGCAGCATAATAGTTTTCATATGGATCGTAAGACTTTGAATCATGTAAATTGGGTTTATTTACTAACATTGAAGAAAAAAAAATTGAATAGCTGATCTTATACTTATTTACTAGGGTTACTAGATTTTTAGTACCTTGAATATTGACATCATATTCATCTATATTTTTACCAAATATATCTGTTCTAGCTGCTAAGTGAAATACTTGTAAAATATTATTTTCTTTAAAAATTTTGTCAACACCTTTAAAATTTAAAATATCTAATTCAATCCAATATTTTTCATGATCTTTTAATTTCGGCTTTTTGATATCAATATTTATTAAAGAAATATTATTTAAAAGCAATTTGTTAATGAGATTGGTACCTATAAATCCACTACCACCAGTAATTAAATACATATTAAATAAATCTAAATTTTAATCGTCTAAAAATAACCATTATAATTGAAACTATTATTATAAGAATTAAATACAATATTGAGGGAGCATATATGCCAAATGATGGAGCAAATAAATACAACATTATAAGAATTTCCAAAAGTGAAAATTCATTTTTAAAAAAAATATTATTTCTAAATAAAATTATATAAAATAATGCCTTTATAATTAATGTAATATTTAACACGGAAAAAAATATTACACCAAAAACTCCAAAATCGGCAAATTTCACAACCTCTCCCCCAAAAGCAGGAGTGTTACCTGAAGCTGGACCTCCGGGATAATAATACTCAACTATATTTAAAATACCATACACAAAAGGTTTATCATCGTATAATGCTCTTGGAACATATTCCCAAAGAGATGATAAAAATATTTTTCCTTCTTGTAATTCATGAAGACCTGCAAAATAATCATCATAATAATTAGCAGCATTAAAATAATAATCAAAATATGCTGAAATTTGATCAAATGAAATAGATAAAATATCAGTACTAAAATTGTATAAAATTGCAAAAACTACAATAATTCCAGCTGGAATTGAATATTTAATGGTTTCTTTTCTTTTAATCCTATAAACCATTATTAAAAAAAATATAAATAGATTAAGATATAAGCCTTTGCTTCCATAAGGATACAGCAAAATCATAAAAAACAAAAAACTAATTATTAATTGTTTAATATTGATAGATTTTAAAAATGAAAAAAATATGGATATTGAAAGAAAGTTCAGAGATAATGCGTAAAACAATCCATTACCTACACGGTTGTTAACATACGAATCTCTGGGATTTATAAACCACTCCAAATAAACACCAGAACCAATCATCAAAAAAACAAAAAATATGAATGACAGAAATAAAAAGATATTTTGAAGTTTTGAGTATGAACTATTATTAAAATTTTTTTTTGTATTTGTTACAAAATAATTTGCTAATTGTCTAAATTGTTTTGTCTTGAGAAAAAACATTACAACAGTAAATTCAAAAAACAACCTAATTAAAGTCATGTTGTAAGCAAAAAAAAGTCCATTTGAAGGTTCGCCTTCAAGTAAAAAGTATGGTCCAATTATTATTTTAAAAATATCAATTGGTAAGTTGACAAATATTATTATTGTAACTGGATTAAACCACTCTAACTTAAGTATTTTTACACTGTAATATAATGGGGCTAATCTTAAAAAAAAATATAATAAAAAATATAATAAAAACATTATTTAATATTTTTAACTAATTGTTCAAAAACATGACTAACTTTAATTTGTTTTAAACACTTTGCACTTCCTGAATATTCATCACAAATCTCGTAACTGCAATTACAATTTTTAAAATTAGATATAATTATCTGTTTGTGAGAAGATTTTTTTATATATGGAAGATATCTTCCATAAAAAACTTTCCAAATAATTGCAATATAATTTACTTTTAAAAGTTCTGAAATATGTACAATAGAACTATCATTTGCAATTGCAAAATCACTATTTAAGATTATATCAAAAAGTTGATCAATATCAGTTTTACCACAAAAATTATAAAAAAACTTATTCTCAACATCTTTAAAGCTATTACCATCTTCATTACTACCAACAAGAACTACGTTGATTTTCTTTTTTGTTAGTAATAATATTAATGATTTGTATTTTTCAATTGGCCAATTTTTAACTTTATTGTTAGATCCTGGAGCAATTACGATATAATTGTTAAGTTCAATGTACTTGTTTTTAAATCCAAAAATATTGCTTTGTGGTTTTTTTTGAAATTCAATAAAACCTTTTAAAGTTTTTTTAATAAAATTATATTCATGTACTACTTTTGGACTTAGATTTTTTATTCTTTTAGAATATATTGATTCTTTGAAACTTCTTATAATAACTCCGGTGATGGACTTTGATTTATAAGTTTCACCAATTATTTTATTTTTAGATTTAGTTGAGTAAATAATTAGATCATTTACAGAATTTACAATATTTGAATAAATTGGATTAATTGATGTTTTAATACTTAATTTATTAATGGAAATATATATTTTGAATCTGTAAAAAAAATTTGAATTAAATTTTTTAAAGTCTATTCCATAAACTTGCTTAAAAATTTTTAGTTTTTGATAAAGGGGCTTAAATTCTTTTCTTGTAACTAAATAATAAGGTGATTGATTTTGAATAAGTTTAACATTAGATAATAGATTTAACAAAATTGCTGTATCACCTAGACCATCAAGCTTGACAATTAAGGTTCCCAGTTTTTTTTTTCTATTTTTAAAAAAACTGATAATAAAAAAATCAAAAAGAATTTTTAAAATATTCATTTTTTTAATTTATCAATCCAATTAACAAAGCTTGAAAGATTACTAAAATTTGACCATCTAGATTGCTCTATAACATCAATAGGGAAAAGCATACTATTTAGTTTATTTGCAAAAACAAAACTATTTATTTTATTATATGCTGCCAAATGCAGAGGCATACTGTCTGCAGTTATACATCCATCCGAACAACTTATTATTATATTAAGTTTTTTTAAAGAATTTAGATAATAAAATTTTAATCCATTGATTTTTTTTCTATTTGTATAAATTTTAAAAGCTAATTTTTTAGATTCTAGTAAATTTGAAATATTCGTTAATAATTCATTAGGAATTGATTTTTCGGGTTGTCTGCTATCAGGAAAAATACTTATAATAGGATTTACTTTTTGTTGGAACTTAATTTTTGGGTTGTAATATCCTTTTTCAATTAAAGCTCCATAAATATTTTGATCATTTTTTTTAAAAAACATGAAATTTTTGAAAAGATTTAAAATTTTCCATTTTAATGAATTTTCGTAAAAAATAATATCATATTTTTTATTTAGTTTAAAAATTATAATTAATAATTTAAAAAATGATTTTGCTATACCTATAAACTTCTTGGATTTAAAATTAAAAAACAATGGAGGTATTTCATCAGTATTATAATCAAAATATTCAACATCAATATTTATTTGCAATGAATCTATTAAAATTTTATTATATGTTGGAGTTAATAATTTAATATGTTTATTCCTTATTAAAAAATTAAGCTCAATAATTAAATCTCCAAAAGAAAGGCAGGATAAATATGCTTTTTTAGACATTATTCAAATTATATTTATCAGCAATTTCAGAGATTGCATGATTTAAAGAATATTTTGGTTTCCAATCTTTAAAATTAGAACCATTGATTTTATATCCACTTAACATTTTTTTTACAACTTTACCTTTACAAAAAATATATGAACAAAAAATTAAAATATTATCATTGATAGGAATCAAAAGATTTTTGAAAAGTCCTTTTTGAACAAGCATTCTGTTGAGAGAATATAAAGAAAATCTATGGTTATCGGTTATAAGAATTTTTTTATTAATGACATTATTCGAAGAAATACTGTAGTAGATAAAATCACATAAATTTTTTACGTAAATAACAGTTTTTTCTGATTTAGAATTTCCAAAAGGCAAAATATAGTTATTTGAAAATAGTTTGATTAATCTCTTAAAATTTCCTGGCGCATCATAGGCATAAACTAATGGGGGTCGTATTATTACAAATTCTATATTATTTTTTTTACAAAAATTAATTATTTTTTTTTCAGCATTTAGTTTTGATAATGAATATATTTCTGTTGGGTTTTCTTTTGATTTAACAGATATTTTTTTACCATAAATATCTCCATAAACACCAACTGAGCTAATGTATATAAACCTCTTGATTTTTGCTTTTCTGCACCACTTAAGTAATAAATCTAAAGATTTTTCATTAGTTTTAGTATAATCCGATTTTTTAAATTTATTTTTTGTATCATGAGCTATAGAAGCCAGATGAATCATTGTATCAGCATTAATAACTTTTGGATATTTAGGTTTATCTAATGAAAAATCTATAAACTTTACTGTAAACATATTCAGATATCTTAGTTTAACTATTTTTCTAGAAAAGGGTATAAATTTTAAGTTTTTATCTTTTAAATAAGAGCACAGGTGCTGTCCTATAAAGCCGGTTGAACCAGTAATTAAAATCATTTATTATGAGTTAATTGATTGATAAAATCTATTAAAAAGTTTGTGTAAAACGAATTTAAAATAACTAAACTTAACTTGATTTAATTTTAAAGAATTAAAAATTTCAAGGTTTTGAAGTAAAATATTTTTTAAACTTTTATTAGTTTGACCTCCCAATCTCATATTTACAAAGATATCTGGGACATATTTAGTTTTTATTTTATGAACTTTCATAAATCTTAACATCAAATCAAAATCTGCTGCATAATTAAATTTAATATTAAAATTACCATATTTTTTATAAATTATTTTTTTTACAAAAAAGGTTGGATGAGGGGGAACCCATGATGATGAAAACGAATCTTCTGGTTCAATATCTGACTTCCAATATCTTGAAATTTTTGATGTATTTTTTGAATCTACATAACATAAATCTGAATAACAACCATCAATTTTTGATTCATTGAATAGCTGAACAACATTTTCAACAACTTTTTTATTAGCATAAAAATCATCAGAATTTATAAAACCAATAACTTCGCCTGTTGATTCTCTAATACCTTTGTTCATTGCATCATATAGCCCTCTATCTTTCTCAGATATTACCTTTGTAATTTCATGATTAAAAGAGTTCACAATATTTATAGTTGAATCACTTGATAAACCATCAACTATTATATATTCGATATTTTTATAAGATTGATTTATAACTGAATTTATTGTGTCAGCAATAGTTTTTTCAGCGTTGTATGAAACTGTTATAATTGATACCTTCATGTTAATTTAATGAAATTTTATCTAAAGAATTCATTCTAGTTTTTGATATATTATTTAAAAAAATTTCTCCATCTCCTGAATTGTAATTTAATTTCAACATTCTATACAATCCACTCATAATAGATTCAATATGTAAAGGATTAACATATATACCTAGATTAGATGTTGTTTCAATTAATGTTGGTTCTTTTGATGTTAAAATTTTACATCCTAGAGCTAATGACTCTAAGACAGGAATATTACCAAAATTAAATAGAGATGGCATGGCTAACCCTAGACTATTTTTGTATATAAAAATTTTTTCTGATTCATTTACATAACCCAGATGAATACAAGTAATCTTTTTAATTGCAAATTTCATTAAATCTTCTGTAAATAAATCCTTTGGACCTGTTAATATTAAAGATAATTTTTCTTTGTAAAACTTATTGTATAATTCTATTCCTAATATTAATCTTTTGTGATTTTTTACTGGATGAGTTGTAGAAGGATAGTAAACATATTTTTGATTAGATTTTACTTTTTCAACAATATCTAATCTTAATTTTTCATTACTTATTTTACCAAACCATGGTCTATATCTAAGTACTATTAATTTTGATTTTGGATTATATTTATCTTTAATACTTTCTTTCGCATGATAAGATTCAACTAACACATCTATCTTTGATTTTAATATTCTAAAACATTCTGAGTTAAATTGAATAGTATAGCCGTAATCATGAACCTTTTTGACATGAGAATTCCAACACCTTGGCGCATCATGAATAACACCAATTCCAGGAATATTAGTATAATAATTATCAGGTTTCTGATTTAATGAAATCAAAAAGTCAGGATTAAGTGAAACTATTTTTTTATGATAACTCATAGCACCAAATCCTTTTGGAATAAGTCCAAAATTTGATAATACATATAAAATTCTTTTAATTCTAATTTTATTTGGAATTACTTTTTTAAAAAGTATAATTTTTATTTTATTATCTAAAAAATCCTCATACCTTTTATCATCAATGATTGCGGTGTAATCATATCTATGTGAATATTTTTTAACAAAATCTTCAATAAAAGCAAGAGCGTATTGAAACATACCTCCTTTTTCAGAACCACAGTTAATCAAATTAAAAAAAACTTTGTTTTTATTCATAGTAATTTTTTTTTCCTACCCAACTTCTGAGCTTAGAATTATTGTAGTATTCATATACATAATCCCTCTTGCCTGATTGTATACCGTCATCAAGTAATTTTAATGCAAGTTGTTCATCCTTTGTAATATTTTTTTTTCTAATTTTCATATAAAAAGAAAAAAATAGCTTGAAAAATATTTGAAATATTTTATGAAAAAATAAAACTTGATTCTTTTCTAGTGTATTGTTTCTAAATCTTATGTATGATTGTGAAATACCTTCGTTATAACCTCTTTTATACATGTAATTTATACTAGATCTGGATTTATTAACCTTATGTAGAATATTTAAATTGGATGAAATTATTGCTTTATATTTTTTTCTTAATGCAAAACCGGTGATATAAGATTCTCCATCTCCTCTGTAAAATTTTCTACTTTCTGGTAATCCATCTGGATGAAAACCATCACACTCATTTATTAAACTTTTTCTAACAAGAAAATTACATCCCCATATATTATTTGGATTGATAATTTTATCTTTATTACTAGAATAATTACTAACACTGTAAGGCCAAAAAAGTTTGTGTGATTTTTTAGATTTTCTGGACCATAAATTATAAAACCAATTTTCTCCATCTGTCTCAGAGAAAAGAGGAATGCAAGCTCCAGTAGCTAAGACAATTTCATTGTTTAAAAATATTTTTTCTATACTACTTATCCAATCAGGGTTTAAAATAACATCATCGTCAATAAAAGCTAAAATTTTTCCTTTTGATTTAAAATAACCAGTATGTCTTGCATGATGAAGGCCTGGAATTTTATTGTGGTATAGGCTAATATTACTAAATTTTGTTTTATAATCTTTAAATAACTTTTTAATAGGTTCATGATCACCATTATTAACAATAATAACTTCGTAAAAGTCTTTATCACTGTTATTGTTTAAAATTGATAATAATGTTTCATTTAAATCATCAATTCTATTTCTAGTTGGAATAATAACTGATATCATTAACTTTTTAATTCATTGAGAGCTTTTATAAGTATATCACAAACTCTATTTACTTGCTCTAAATTTAAATTTAGGCCACTTGGAAGATATAATCCTTGATTATATATATATAATGAGTTTGGACATTTTTCTTGATGGTATCCATGTTTTTTAATTATAGGCTGTCTATTTAAAGGATAAAAAAAAGGTCTGGTACCAATTCCATTTAAACTCAAAGTTTTTCTTAATTGCTTTGCTTTACAAACGTTATTGTTAATTAGTATTCCATATACCCAATAAATATTTTTAGCATAATCCTTCGAAGAAATGGGTAATTTGATTTCTGAAATATTTTTTAGCCGATTATTGTACCATTCTCCAATTTGACGCTTTTTAATTATTTTTTCCTCAACTTTTTCTAATTGAGCTACTCCAATAGCTGCCTGAAGATTAGTCATTCTACAATTCCAACCAAGATCATGATGAATAAATCTTTTATCGGGGTTTTCGGAAAAAGAGAGGTTTCTTAATTTTTTACACTTTTTATATAACTTATAATCATCAGTTAATATCATACCACCTTCACCTGTTGTAATATGCTTATTTGGATAAAAACTAAAGGTACTTAAATCTCCGAATGA
>Ga0209425_10005263_pt1 | contig 12755 bp, 7 predicted proteins | sample COG_05_FD_184749 | JGI IMG/M metagenome (GOLD analysis project Ga0209425, IMG submission 184749) | Pelagic Microbial community sample from North Sea - COGITO 998_met_05 (SPAdes) (version 2) | ecosystem: Environmental > Aquatic > Marine > Neritic zone/Coastal water | place: Helgoland, sampling... | reverse complement strand
GAGCTTTGTTATTTCGCGTTCAGGCGGATCGCCGGTGGTGCGAATCGGACAATAAAATGCGCACGATGCTCCACGACCTTGGCTTCCCTGGCATCGACCACGTCTCGTGGAAATGGACGTCAAAACCGCTCCGTCGCGCAATCTTCGAGAAGTTCTTCCCTGCTTTTGCGTACTACGTCCACAAACACTTCGGCTACGAATACACTCGCATGCGTAAACTCATCGAAAAATACGACTCGGTCGACGCTTTGCGAAAAGACGAAACCGGCTTTGGTCTTCACGCCATACGAGAAGCCGAAACGCAAGATTTAAGCGAACGCGGCGCGAGATGGTTGACCAGGAAGTTGAGCTCATCAGAATGAGATAGTAGCAAACCATTGTAGCATTTGGCATTTCAACGTTCATAGAAATATGAACTCGTAGTATTCGAAAAAATTAGAGAAAGTCACTTCATTGAAAATCCGCGCAGCACACACAAACACGCACGAACATATCAACCGAGCAAATGGCCGCCACTCTCCGCCTCCAAAAAGAACTCAAACTCCTCCTCAAATCTCCCGAACCCGGCATCGTTGCCAAACCGTCCTCCTCCACCAATATTCTCGATTGGTACTTCCTCATCGACGGACCGAAAGACACCGCTTACGACAAAGGAAAATACTTGGGCAAAATTCTTTTCCCGAAAGATTACCCGTTTAAACCACCCGGCATCATCATGTCCACGCCGTCTGGGCGGTTCGAACCGGGGAAGAAAATATGCATGTCCATGTCGGATTATCACCCGGAAACGTGGAACCCCATGTGGTCGGTGTCGAGCATTTTGAAAGGGATTCAGAGCTTCATGGCGGACAACGAGATAACTGCCGGAAGTATTCGAACGAGCGAACAGGAAAAGAAAAAGTTGGCGAAAGAAAGCGTCGCCTGGCTGGTGAGAAACGCGCAGTTTAGGAAAGTGTTCGCGGAATTAATCGATGCGATGGAAGAGGAAGAGAGGAAGAGAAAAGAGGAGAATAAGGAGACGAACGAGTGAGGTATTGGGGCGTCGCCTTTGTCTTCGGAGAGAAGAGGCGACGCCGAGTTATTTTCAATGTTCGTGATTGTTACGGCATTTGTAATTCTCTTTTTCGCCTGGGCTATGAAAATCACCGCGATGATTGCGTAGTCACAGTTGCAGTAGTCGTAGTAGTCGTAGTAGTAGTATAAGCAGCATTAGTGAGTGAATAGAGGGAGAAGATTAAATAGATGACGCGACAGCGGAAGCCAAAAAGATACAGTTTTTTCACGAGAAAGTTACAGATAAATCAGCGTATATATTATATAGTTCACAATGAAACACACATCTAACAAGTTATGGAGTTCTTGAGCGAAGTTAAGACGTCGTAGTACTCCTGCAAATCATCCCCGTTCGGAACAGAATTATTATTGTTGCTCGCATTCTTCCCGTTCTTTTTCTTTTCGGCGGTGGCTTTCTTACCTTTCACGTTCGCAACTTTTTGGACTCCACCACCTCTTGCGACGACACCATTACCGTTGGTGGTGGTGTTACCTTTCGCGACGCGTTTCGTACGTTTACCTTTTGGAACGTTCTTGAACGAATCTTTCGTCGTGGCGTTTTTCGAGCCCAGAGGACGTCCGCGCTTGCGATACATGATATCGACGTCGTCGTATTGAACTTTTGGTCCTCTCGATTTAAGCGCCGATGGTTTCATCATCCCGATTCCGTTTGGCGTGTTGCTATTGCTATTGTTGTTGACATTTATTTGATTGGCTAACATGGCTTGGTTTTGATGCGCGTTCATGAACTCTTGCCCGCCCAGTTGATGCTGTTGAAAGGGCACGCCACCCATACCTCCGTACATCCCCATCATGCCGTGTTGCTGTTGCTGCAGTTGCTGCTGCATCATCAGTTGATACGCAATCTCCGGGGAAATACCGTTGCCGTTGTTATCAAACATAGCCGGTGGCATTGGAGGGAGCATACCCATGCTAAGTGCCGCCGCTATCGGGTTGAACTGTTGTTGGTCGCCTCCGCCTTGTTGTTGTTGTTGCATTTGAAACATCGCCGCCATCTGTTGCTGCGCCATCATCGCTTGCATCATCTGCGCCATAGCTAATTGTTGATGCGGTACCATCTGTACATTGCCATTGCCACCGTTAATCATATGTGCCATCGCTGCCGCCGCTGGATCGTTGTTAGTACTGTTGCTATTCGCCGGTCCGGGCGGCTCGGCGTTTTGCTGCTGCTGCTGTTGTTGCTGCATCATTTGCTGCGCTAAAATAGCGTTTTGATACTCCATCGGCATCGGAGGTAACACGCCATTTATACCACCAACGTTTTGCTGCTGCTGTTGCATCGACGAGGGATCTAAAAACTGCTGCTTCTGGTTATGCATCATCAAAAAAGGATTCCCGATGTGCGCCGCGTGCTTCTCGGCGGCGGCTTGATTGGCCGCCTGCGCAGCCGCTTGCTGCGCCGCCTCCGCCGCGGCTCTCGTGATGTCTTCCCCGCAACTATTCGCGGTGTTTGAAATCGTCGCCGGCGTTTCCTCTTTTCTATTATTAGTATCGTCGCCTTCTTCTTCTTCTTCTTCTCCTCCCTCCCCCGCTCGCGGCTTCTCTCCTTCTTCCGCGGCCTCGGCGGCGTCGCCTTCCCGCTCTTCCGTCTTTATCTCCCGCTCTTCTTTCGTTTCTTCTTCTTCTTCCGCCTCGTCTCCTTCTTTCACCCGTTCGTTTTCTTCTTTCGTCGCGTCTTCTTCGCTCGTGTTGTTGTTGTTGTTGTTGTTGATATTTTTATCCTCCTCTTCTTTTTGCTTTTTTTTGTCCTCCTTTTCCTCCTCCTCGGCTTGCTCGTCGACGTCGTCGTTCACTCCTTTTCCTTCTTCTTCTTCTTTCAGAGGAGGTTGTTGCTCTCTCTGTTGGTTCAAATTCGCTTCGACGACGACTTCTTGGTTTTTCTTTTCTTTCTCTCCGTCGTCGTCGTCCGCCGTCGTCGCCATCACCGCGCGAACGCGATGTTCACCGTCTTCGTGCATTTTCGCGCTCTGCGCGTATTTCCGGTTTTGACTTCGCATCAACTTTGCTTTTTCCTGCGCCTCGTGGCGATTCGTCGGCGCTCCTTTTTCTCCACCGCGCTTCATTTTTTCTTTTCTTCGCTGGATTAAAGAGCGCAGAAATATTTATTTCTCCCGTTGTTTTTTATTAATGCGGACAGACGAGATGAAATTGAATCGTTGTCGCGCGTACCAAAGAGCTCTCTCTTGCAAAAAGTTTGATCTCAGCGATGAATGTCGCAGATAAAACCTCGTTCGATTCGTTTCTCGAAAGAAATCGGACTTTTCTCGATCGCGCGTTCGTGTACGCGCGCGTTGAATTTGCTCAATTTTTAGTCGAGCTGGCTTTTGATGTCGCAAAGGGCAAGAAACCACACACCACGTTCGTTATTATTATATTTTTATTCAAAACGCGAAGAAGAAGTACGATCAAATGTGCCTTCTCGCGACTCGTACTCCCGAAAGATTTTCGAGTACACTTGAATAAACGTACCTCTTGCGTTCGAATCGATCGTTTTTAAGGTAATCGATACCGCGTAGTCGTCTGTGCAGACAGATAATAGCACGCGCGCAAACGATTTAAAAAAGAGTGACGTATGGAAGAAACCGCCGCAAAACATAAAAAAAAGGACAAAAAAGTTTCGATTTCGAGATTTTTCTCGAGATGTTTTTGAGAAGAAAAATATCGAAGACACTTTGGGCTCAAATTTTATATAAGAGAACTCTGTAGGTACGAATACGTAAGAATACCGAGAAAAAGAGAGCGTAAAACCGGAGTCTTCTGAAGTCAATGTAGCAAAACGGACTGCCGAACGACGCACGGGAGTGTATAAACTCGACTCGAGATCCGGTAATTAACGTTTGCAAGGAAAAGGAGGAAAAGGAGAAAGCGCGCGCGCGAGCGCGCGACAACAAAGTCAAAAATGTAATAAGGGCTAAATTGAAAATAATTCCAAAATCTATTTCTCTCTCTCTCTCTCTTTCTCTCTCTTTGTGTCTTTAAGATACATCTTCTTTACCATCAAGATAATCGACAAACAAAAGCTTTTAATCCTTGCCGCCTTCCTTGGCCTTGGCGGCGAGAATACCGGCCACGCCGCGGAGTCTACCGGTTCTTCTCGCGGCGATAAGACCAACCTTCTTACCCGCCGGCGCGTCACCACGAACAGTCGAGGAGTGACCAATGTGCTGGTGGTTACCACCACCGTGGGGATGCTCTACTGGGTTCATCGCAACACCTCTCACCTTCGGCCACGAGTTGCGTTTCACTCTGTACTTGTGGTACGCGGTACCCGCCTTCAACAAGGGCTTATCGCATCTACCACCGCCAGAGATTTGACCAACGGTCGCTCTGCACCCACTCGGAATCGTCTTTTTCGCGCCAGACGGCAATTTAATTCTAGAAAATCCAGTCTCCAAGTTGTGGGAGATCAAGATGCAGTATTCGCCAGAAGCCTTGGCTAACACTCCTCTGTCGCCGAGTTTGGATTCGACGTTGCAAATGATCGAACCTTCCGGCATGGCGGACACCGGCATGATGTTACCGACAACCAACTGCGCCTTTTTACCGGCGTAGATGAATTGACCGGTGTACGTGCCTTCCGCCGCGACAAACAATTCCTTTTGGTGCGCGTAGCGTCTCGTGTTGCGAAAAGTAACCTTTGCCAACGGCGCGCCGCGTCCCGGGTCGTGGATGATGTCCGTCACGACGCCTTTGATGTACCCGTGTCTTTCGGCAAAGTCCGCGGTTCGGTGCTTCGCCGCGCCTTTACGCGTGTGCGTGTGGGAACGGAAAACCGATCCTTTACCCTTACTGTAATATGATTTGAGGAAAGAAGGGAGAGAAAAGGGTGAGCACAGAAGAACAAACGAGAGAGAGCTGGAAAGAAGGACTTTAAAAACGACCGCCCCTGGGCAGACAACTGCGCGACATTCGATTTTTGAGATGATTTCCAACCCAACCGAAACACGACGCGAACGCGGAACGCGACAAAAGATCCACCCGTTGCGTTCAAACGTCTCGTTCGCACGCGTTCGCGTCCTCTTTTACCCCTCTCGCTCGCGCGAACACCTCCATCCAGGTATAATTTCGACCGCGCACATTGTCTCCTCTAGCCCTCGTTTTGGGAATAGAGGCGAAAATGTGCGTAAAAAAATTGAACCACAGCGCGCGCAGTTCAACGCGAACGTCCATCCGTCCACGCGTCCCGCGAAATGAACGAAGAAACGATATCTCTAACAAACAATCAGAGAGAAAGCGAAAGACGCAAACTTACCGGCAACCTCTGATAACGCGACCCATTTTTGTTTTTAATGCGTTTAGTAATGAGGAGAGAGCGTGCCACAAAACGAGAGAGACCCTTTCGTTTGCACCAAAAAAAAGTAGACGCGCGTTTCAAAATCACTCGAATGTGATTTTCTCTCTTGACTTTTTTCCGTTGGTTCGTGTTTTTTTAAACGCGTCAAAGACAGGTAGAGAAGCGCTTCGTGTGTTACGAGACGAAAGAAGACAAAGAATACGAAGCGAGAGATACTCACAACGCGACGGTCTCTTGCGATGAGGAATAACAACAACACCGAGTACGACGACGACGAAAACGAAAACGAGGAGGAAAACAAAGTCGAAGAAGACAAAGAAGAAGAAGAAGATGCTGTGTTGTTTTCTCCCGATGATGATGATGATTTTCAACCCGTGCCTTCCGCGGTGAACACTCCCATGAATGCGTTTCAGAGAAGAGATCAAAGATACGAAGAAGAAGAAGAAGAAGAAGAAGAAAACGAGGACAGAGAATCGACGTCGCCGATGGTTTTTGGACGCGGTCGTACTCATGAGAGCGACGCGTCAAATGGACAGGATTTTTTAGCGCAGACGAAGAAGAATCAAAAGGACGATTCGGCGAAAGCGTCGCCGGATGGTGCTCGAAGCGAAGAAGGAGAGGAGGACGTCGAAACCGCCAAAAGTGGTGGTGGTGAGATGGAAGATGAAAACGTGGAGATGAAATCCCCGCTGGCGTTTTTGTTTCAGAAAAACAAAAGGAGAAAAGAGAACAACAAGAACAACGGCACGCCGAAAGAGTACGACCGAGACTCGTATCGCCACGGCGCCATGTGGGCGTCGATTGGTTCGCCCGCGTTTCCTCACAAGAATCAAAGCCGAGTGATGAATGCGAATAATTTCAACAACGATAACAATAACGAGAATAGCGACATTACCACCGGTATGGACGATACCAACAATACCATGAACGACGCCGAGAATAAAATGAATAACAATAATAATAAACAAGTTGAGTTTGAAGACGCCACGGAATCGTTCGGAGGTTCAGCCGGAAAAGCCACAGATTTCGGCGTGGACGAGAAAATAAACAATCGCAATCGTGCAAAGATGCGCATGTCTTTACCAGCTAACCTCGCGCAGTCTGTCGCGAGTCCGCTACCAATATCGAAGCGCGTTTTAGACCGCATCGAGTGCCTCGGCCCAGAATTAGCGCGAGTGCAAAAGATCATGCTTTTGACGGGCATCTTCCTCGACTTTTGGGGGAAGTTTTCGTTGGTCAGAGAGTTGAGACGTTTTTCCGTGACTGCCTCGTGGTTATGGTTCTCCCTCGTGTTGATTTTCTTCCTCATCTCGGGATGTTTGACGACGTCCTACTGGCTCTTGCACTACCCGATGCCGGAGAAACCGGCAAAAGAGGACAAAGAAGCGAATGCGGTGGTGTTTGGGTACACAAAATACGACTTTAAAGTGTTTGTTCGACGTTTTGGTGCTATTTGCGCAGCCTGTCAGCTTGGGACTGCGTTTGCCGCGTGGAGAGCGTTGAGAAGCCACGACGTGCGTCAGCGCAAAGCGGAGATGGATTTGCGCGGCATGCAACTCGTTGATTGCATTTTTCTCTCTTTACCCGTGGCTACGTTGCAATGCTACATTGGCATGATGTGTTCATCTCCATTTGCCACGTGTCCAGACAGAAATGGTTTCGATTACGTTTTATTCTCCGCCGTAGCTGGTGGTTTGCTCAGCGGGACGCTATGTTTCGTTTCCTTGGATTTGCACGAAAAGCCGCCGGCGTATTCTTGGCGCGAATATTGGGGCGTGCACAAAGCGCACTTATCAGAGATGCTCGCCAAGTTCAACTTTAGATTCTTCGAGCTCACGGCGCGCGTGGTGACGATTGGTCTGTTCGCATCCGTGTGTGGTGCCTGGGTGTTTTTGGTTTTCTTCGTGCACATCTTGTGCATCATCGGTTTGATGCGCATCAAACTCTCGGGCGTTCCGGACAGAAAGAAAATCTGGAGCAAGTTTGTAGAGTTGAAAAGCGTCGAGTTACCGTTTCAATCAGCAAAACGAATCGCCAAAAATGGTGGCAAAAAGAAGACGATCCGAATTCCAGTTTTAGACGACGTGAAATTGCTCGTGTGTTGCTTGATTTGGCCGCCGAGTTGTTTCGTTTCAAACTCAACCGATAAGAAAGGCCGATTCTGGTGGCGTTCGACGACTTGTCCGAGGAAGACATTCTGGGGATTAACTCGCGAAGACGCATTGATTCCGTTCGTTTTAATCTTGATGCTCTTCGCGCTCGAAAATGGTACCATGCTCGTTGTCGTTACGCACGTCGCGGTGGACCATTGGTACAGATACTTGGGCATGGCGACGTTTATTAACTTCATCTGGCTCTCTTCGGCAGTCATTTGGATATCGTCGGCGGCGTTGTGGAACCCGTTCACACCAAAAGGCCCACCGTTGGCTTATCCAAGCGCGAACGTCGCGGCGCCGGAAAACTATCGACTTTCCTCGATATCTTCTTTCAAGGATAAAAAATCTTCGATGGGCGGTAGACGTTCGGGAGTGAAGCCTTTTGCTCGACGCTCGAGAGCGTGGGTCTCGCCGACCGCATCGCCAGTAATTGAAGTCGATGAGACTGGGAACAGTAACAATAACAACGCTTATGGCGAGAATATTGACGAAAAGTTCAACGCTGCTGCGGCGGAAGCGACCACGACGTCTCCGATTCACGAATACGACAACAACACTCATCGCATCGACACTTTTCGCGACCATGGTGTCGTAGAAACGATGAATGAACGCGCCGGCGATGAAGAAATGGCTATTGTTCGTTCGCCAGACGTCATTGTGGACATCAATAACACTGCGTACAAAGTTGAAGACTCGGCTGGGGAAGAAGAGGATGAAGATATGGAAAGCTTCCAAACGAACGAACCGTCGGCGTTCGCGAACATGATTGATCGAACGGGCGAACACGAAATGCTCCGGCGTTCGCTACAATGGCAGCGTGCGTCTGAGGAAATGAAGAAATCAGTCACGGACGTCAAGATGAGAGCTGAAACGGATTTAGCCGCGGCGCGAGCGGCGATGAATTTCTTAAATAGAGAAAGTGTCGAGTCTGCCCAAGGCGAATCGGACAAAAATTACGCCGAGGAGGAGCAGGAAGAAGATGATGATGACGACGAGGAAGAAGAAGAGTTGAACCGAACCATGAGTAGCGACGCGTACATCGAATCGATGCAAAAAGGTAGGATGACGAACGAAGTGACCGGCGATGCGTACGTGGATGCAATGCGCTCTCCGGGAGGATCCATTGCGAGCGACGGAAACTCGCCGCTTGGAAAAATGAATAGCATGAATAGTCCGAGAGAACAAGAGCAAGAACGCGGGGAAGAAGAACGAGAAGTTGCCGACCCGTGGGGTTTCGACGAAAATAAGTTGAAGATTGAAAACTCCGTCGATGTTGACGATGACGATATTGTGAACAACGAATCGCCGACGACGTTTCCGAGCCGAAGAAACTCTGGTACGTTACAGACACCCATGTTCTCTCCAGTTGCCCAACAACCGAAATACGCGGACGAAGACGAAGATGAGGAGACGAAGCAACCAAAGTTCTCGCCGAGATTGACGAGAGCGCAATCGAGAGCGCAACGTTCTGCGAAATACTTTAAATGATTACATTTTTTAATAACTAAGAATTAATGCTGTATGCTTGCAATCATAATCTAAAACTCGTCTTCGCGCGCGGTGTCGCCATACTTTCGAACGCCATTTCGGATGCGAGCAGTTCGTAGGACGCGACTATTAGCTTCATCGCCCAATAAAGACGGAATTTTTTCGTGCATTCGCAACTCGTGCGACGCGTCGTCAAGCTTTTCAGCGAGCTGACCAACCTTGACGAGAACGTTCGCGGCGCCTACTGCGACAACGGAGATTGCACCGAAAAACATTGCCGATACTCGACGAGCAACCGCTGGTTTCTTGTAATTGAGATATGCGAACCCACCAAAGAGAATGGCAAACTGTGCCATATCTCGAGCCGGGTCCGGAGCGTCCACGTCCTGTGGGAACGCATTCAAGTATTCGTCGTGCGCATGTCGTTCCTCTTCTTTCGCGAGCATGGAAATGAGAACGTCGCTCTCTGACTGTTTACTCGTGTCGTTCAAACGAGTAAATATCCTCTTGATTCCAGGAACGTGTCCACTCCCAACTACGCCAACAATCTTATGAACTCCCGGTCCTGCCTGTTTTGCCGCTCTGTGTAAAGAATGTGCGAGTATGACGTCTCTTTCGTCTAAAATCGTTCTTCGAACATCTTTTTCTGTTTCGCTATTCGACGCGTCCAAGAAAACGCTACTGCTAAACGCCCCTTCGCCTTTGAACCCTTCCTTCCTAGTGGACTCTATAATTTTCCGAGCGCACTGTCGAACTACTTCTAAATCTTTTGCACTAATCTTCGTAGTTCTCGATGATGATGACGACGAAGTTTCTCCTCCATTTCGATCGTTCAAATCAATTTCCTCCTCCTCCACTTCTTCCTCCTCGTCGTTTGCTTCGCCCGGCGGCAATGCCACGTTCATTCCTGCGCTCAAAATCCTCTTCAAACATTTCAGCACTTTCGCGGGATCCTCGCACCCGTATTTTTCCGCGACTTCGCGCACTCTTTCCCCTGGATTTCTCAGCGTCTTTTCTTTCTTCTCCTTCTCTCTTCTCCTTCTCTCTTCCCTTCTCTTCTCTTTACTCCCGTACCGAACTCGTTGCATCACGCGCGAAGCGGTAACCTCTGCGCTCCTATCACCGAGAACGACCAACGCGCCAATATCGCCCGCAACTTCGATTGCTTTCGTGAACTCATTCCCTGCCGGTGAACCGACGATTAATCCGCCCAGTTGGTACACGAAACCCGGAACGTCTTTCAGATTTGACATCACGAACTTGAGCGCCGAAGGAATATCTCGAATCTTTTCAACCGTTTTCTTCAACACCTCTCGTTCGCCGAGCGATCGATTGAGCAGTAACTTCTCCAAGCGGTTTTTGTCGAGCTCGATGAAGATAATCTCTGGCCGTTCTTCCCGTATGATTCGTTCCGTGGTTTCCGCGGAGTCTTTAGAGACGTGCGCGGTGCCGACGAGAATGACTTCTTTTCCATTCGAAGAAGACAAACGCAAGACGCAACGTTCGAGGTCAATCTCCGCGGGCGTGCGAGCGTCGAAATCGAGTTTGAGTATCGGCAAGCCTCCGTGAGTGGTTTCAAAGGTGATCTCCGGAGGGGAATTGGCGGAGGCGGACGTCATGCTGATGATGCGAGAGAGCTTCTCGGCAAGGCGAGGGCGTCTCTTATTGTGTCGAGTCTACTCCTAACTGTATTTGTTTTCATATTGCTTTAAATAATATTTGCACTAATAATATACGGAAGAGAACGCGAACAATCACCCCTCTCTTCTGATACTACCTACAAACTACGCGAGGACATACTACTATACAACGTGATGACTAAACAGCATCATCATTACTAGATGAACGTTTTAAGGCGGCGTCAACGCCGCCGCGGGCTGACTAAAATTTAACTTTTGAGGCGTCGCGGCTGCGGAAGGCGATTTGGTATTCGGATTCTTCGACGCCGACGCCGAAGCGGGCGCTTGCGTCGTCGTCGTATTTTTCTTTACCGTGGAAGTGGAACCTGTGCCTTGGAAACGAGACATGAAGCCGTTCAAGTTTTTCTTGGCATCGTTCACGGCGCGCAAGATTGGCGGCGTTTCCATCGAGTACGCTCCGACTTTCTTTTTCATATCTTTCAACATGTTCGCCAAGACGTCGCGTTCGTATCGAACGTCGGCGAGAGTCGACTTCAACGCGTTCTTTTCGGCTATTTGGCGCTCCAAGTTTGGAGCAGAAATTTGCGTGTTCTTCAAAGCTTCCTCTGCGTGGTCGAGTTTGAGTTGAAGCGCTTTCATTTCTTCTTTCGTTTCCTCGCGCGCCTTCTCGGCGTCCTCGGCGCCATTTAAGGCAGCTTTTGAAGTTTCGTTTGCAACTTGAACGGCTTCTTTGGCAACATTCAACTCGTTTCGAATGGACTGCATCTCGGCAAGCGCGTCTTTTATATTCTTTTCGAGCGATTTCACTTCCTCGTCTCGCGTGGCTAATAAAAGTTCAAACTTTTCCGTCGTCTCAGTTTTCTCCACGTTGGATAAGTCCAGTTGCGCTTTCAAATTTGAAATCTCTTTATCTAGTTCAGCTACGTGGTTTTCGCTTTTCATTATAGTATCGTCGGCGCTTTTCTTTGCGCTCGCGCGTTCGTTTTCGAGTTGCTTTCGCGCATCTTCCAGCGCTTTCTTGTTGGATTCGATTTCGCTGGATAGTTTCGATTGAACCGCAGAGAGCTCCAAAGTAAGAGCATCCATATTTTTCTTGTGTTCGGACTCGCTCGCAGACTTATCCTGCGTCGATGTTGAGGCGGTCGATTGAAGCGTCTGGTTTTCTTCTCGTAACTTGCTTTCCGAGGCCCGAATCGTTTCGATTTCAGCTTTTAATTTCTCGTTTTCAGTCTTCACGCTTTCAATCTCTTTTTTGAGCGCTTCTTCTTCGCTCTTTTCTTCTTCGCTCGAGGTTGGTGTTACAGCTACAGATGCAGCAACAGATGCATCGGCGAGCACTTTTTCTGTTTTCGCCTTCTCCTCTGCGACGCTCTTCTCTGCCGCAACCACCTTCCCTCGCTCCGCTTCTAACTTCTTCCGCAAATCTGCAATCTCCTCCTCAAATTTTCCTACGTCTACTTTTACGTCACTCTCCGCCTTCATCTCTTTCTCTTTCGCACGTTCTCTTTCCAGTTGATTCACTTTCGCGACTAAATTCGCCACTTCCGTTTCCCTCGCCTTCTCTCTCGCCTCGCCTTCCTCCTCCCTCGTCTTCCGCTCCGTTTCCTTCGCAGCGAGCGCATCCTGTTGCTCCTGCCAAATCTTCGCGCTCTTCACCCTCAAATCCTCCTTCTCCCGTTGAATTCGTTCTACATCTTCTTGCAAATGCAAAACAACTTTCGCGGTCTCGTCGTGTCGCATCTGCGCGTCCACCAGTTGCTCTCGCAATCTACGCATGGTTTCCTCGTCTTCTTTCGTGGAATACTGTTGTTGCGTGGTATTCACCCCAATCGTCCTCGCTCTCCGCTCTTCCTCCATCGCGGCGAACGCGATCGGGCTCGTCCCTTCAAAACTGCTCTTTCCGGGAATCCCGGGACTTTGCCGTCCGTACGACGAGCTCAATCCATTGTTGGTGTTATTATTAGTAGTAGTATTCACAGCGCTTCCAGTATTCGAACGGTGGTTCCCCGTCGACATCGTTCCAATTTGTGGAATCTTCATCGTCGACGTCGTCTTCTTCACCGTTTTCGCGACGAACGCGGAGGATAACGCCGACATTTTCCC
>Ga0209425_10005261_pt1 | contig 12757 bp, 9 predicted proteins | sample COG_05_FD_184749 | JGI IMG/M metagenome (GOLD analysis project Ga0209425, IMG submission 184749) | Pelagic Microbial community sample from North Sea - COGITO 998_met_05 (SPAdes) (version 2) | ecosystem: Environmental > Aquatic > Marine > Neritic zone/Coastal water | place: Helgoland, sampling... | reverse complement strand
CCGCGTTCGATACACCACATTGCAGAGCTGCCTCCGAGCAGGTAGACGGGTATCAGGAGCAATCGCTTAGGCCTGATCGTGATTCGATCATTCAATAGGCTGGTCCCCAGCGCAACCTTAAACAGCCACCCCGCACCAATGGCGAGTAAGACAAACACAATTTGACCGACTTCGATCCCGATATTAAAAAATAACAATGCGAGGGGTACATTGTTCTGGGGCAAACCAATGTCAGCCAGGGCACCCGCAAACCCCATGCCGTGCAGCAACCCAAAGCCACCCGCCAGCCACCAGGGGTGACGTTTGAATAAACTTAAACGCTGATGAGGGCCGACGGGCTCTCCTCGGGTGAGCTCTAGTGCCAGCACAAAGATGCTCAGCGCGATCACAAATTCGATGAGAGAGACGGGATACTCTAAATAACCCAAAGTGACCAGGGCCAACGTGATACTGTGCCCGACCGTAAAGGCAGTAATGGTCCACAATAAACGCGCGCCACCTCCGACCAGCAGTAGTAAACCGAATACAAACATGAGGTGATCAATGCCGCCCCAGATATGCTCCGCGCCCAAAACAGAGTACTCGCTCACGACCTTCGATTGGCTTGGTTGAGCAGGTATCAAAAAAGTGGCCGAAGTTGCATTGAGTACCCTCTGATAACTACGCCCATCGATCAAGGAAAGCATCACCATGGCGGATGCCTGATTCTCCGCGAGTCCCATGACCCCCAGTTTTTGATTAACCAGACCTTCATCGCCAAGCGATTTACAATCCAGTGTCCAGCTTGAGACGGTACCTGTCCCTTCGCGAAGGACTGGGTTTTCAGCGATCACCCGACAGCTGGTGGGCCATATGGGTCGCAGCGGTACACGGCTCAGAGCTTCAGTTGGCGTTTTCCACACAACGTTATAGATATGATCAGAGGTTTCGATAAGCTTTAACAACGAGGGCGCAAAACGGTGCGCTTCTGCTGCGCCAGGATGAACAAGCGCGACCAGCAACGCCAGTAGAAAGAGTATTCGGAAGGAAAAGATCATTCGCAGCGACCCTCTGCATCGGAGTCAGCCAGCATTTTGCCGCGAATATCAAATTCAGCCCTGAGCGCCGCCACCGCACACTGCAACGCTCTCTTGCCTGCGGCGTACTCAAGGTCGGTGAGTAGCTGCTGTTTGACCTCGCGTAATTCAACGTCGCGGGCAGGCTCAAATTCAGACAGCCAGACATAATGAAGGCCGTAAACTGAGCGTATCGATCCGAGCCATCTGCCACCGCCAGATTGTGTGATCGCTGATTGACTGACGGCCTCTTCTAGGCCGACGATAAAACTTTTACCGAAGTTTCGCGCCAGTTGATCGGGTGACTGTCTTAGAAACCGATGACCCTGCAAGAATGGCGCTCCCAATGTTCTTGCGGCTTGCAGGTCTAGTCCCTCTCGAGTGATTGAAGCAATAACGGATGGGTAGTCTTGCTCACGGTCTGGAGGGAAAAAAACATGCTCGATCGAGTACAGAGGAGGGCGGCGGAGCGCTTCCTTCCTTTGAACGTAAGCGGCTTCAATATCTTTGATCGTTGGCTTCATGGGAGGGGCATTGGCGAGCAAGCGCTGTTCCATCCGTTGTATCAGGCGCCGCTTAACAACTTCGTCATCAAGATGCATTCGCATCGCGATTGCCCGATCAAACAGCTCAGCATCGGACGCGCCATCTGCCAATTGAAGAAAATTCATGTTCAGAATAAGGCGCTGATAGATGATCGGATCGCCAAGATGTAAGTCTAGATCAATGGCACGTTGTAGCAGCATGTCACGATCAAGTTCGACCGCAATATACCGGGCAACTTGGTCTTGGCTTGGCTGTCGACCCGTGCTGGTCAGCCATTGCTGTTTGAGCGTTGCGATTCTTGTCTCGCTCAAAGGTCCAATCACCACCTTAGGTTCTGGAAAGAGTGCAATTTGCAGCTGATAAAAAACCACGCCGAGCACAACAAAATGCAACCAAGGCTTGTTGATTCGGACGAACCAGCTCACGATCGCTCCCTTAATCTCACTCAGCCGCTGGGGGCCAGACTATTGTGGAACGTAGTGAATGGGCGATGACCAGGCACGCTCTTGAACGGTGGTCGGCAGATCAGGTCTTGGCGCGACCCCAGCACGGACTGCATCCCATGTTGACCACCGGCAGGTCGGGTTCTCTATCACCCGGGCGTAATAGAATGCACGTTGTTCTCGCTGAAAATCAGGATCACGCCATAAGGTTGATAGCTGTTCTGCGCCTGTTTCAGAATTAATGGAACAGTCCCTGATATCAACCTTAGCCCCATTGTCAGTGCATCGGTTTGTTTCTGGGTTAACAGCTGTACCACCTGCGCAAGCGACATCAATCACTGCTTCGTGGGTGCCCTCTGCGTCGGTCCAACCTTTGACAATTTGCAAGCGTTGTAACGGGGCGCTCTCGGCATCTGCGGATGCCATGACCAGAAACCCGGGACCCTCCAGCGCTGCCGGCTGAGCACCCTCAATAGAATGCTCAGGTCCGAGTGTACCGCCCATGGTGACGCCCATCGCGTAGGCGCGCTTGATGCCATCGGCGTGCGTCAGCATGTCCTCATCAAAACCATACCCCGCAAACAGGCGTATTTGCATGCGTGGGCCAGAGGTCGCAAACACTTCTTTTCGACGAAATGCGCTGTATAGAGATTCTCTTGTGTTCTGTTCTGCCCACGCCGCCGCCAGCCCTGAGGCCCCAAAGGTTGGGGTAGCCCCCGCGGCATAAATGTCACCGTTTATTCGCACTCGCGAATTGCCGCGCCCCACAGCCTTTAGCACCTGGTAATCAAACTCTCCCGAAAGACCGGTTTGCGGCAACGAGCCCCGCTGCTCCCCTGTACTTGATATCAGTCCCAACTTTGAAACGAAGTCTGATTCGTAATTTTGACTGGCTGCTGAGTGAGTATCGCTCGAACCGATGAAGCCGAATTGATAAGGGTTTGCTGTGCCTTGCTGCTCTAACGCTAATCCGTTTAGCAACGCTTCTCGCACATAAGATCCTTCTAGCTGACTCAAGGCGTTGGTTGCGATTCGATAAGGCATGATTTCAAAACCTGCCCATTCATCCCGGGACGATAAAACAGGGTGAGTTTCCGATGTTCCTTTGATTTGGGTGATTTCAACAATCGGTTCATTGCGGGTGCGCTGCTCTGCGTAAGCATCATCTAATGGATTACCGGCCCAGTCAGCGAGCTTGAACATTTGTCCGTTCGATCCATTGGAGTTATGAGGAATGGCTAGGCTTTCAACGCCTCTGGCTCGGAGGTCATCCATCCATTGCCAAAGATCTTCGGGATTAGCCGAATGGAAACGCGAAAATGGCTCCCTGGGCAGTCGATCGGTTCCTTTAAACACGACATTTCTATGCAGGTTGCCCATATCTGGGGTGCTGGAAGTATATTCGTAGGCTGCAAATGTCGTGAAGCGACCGGGATCATTAAATTGATCTGCTGCATCAATCGAATCACTCCAAGCGCTCCTCACAACGCCCAGCACGTCTTCACGATCCAGATCTCCTGACGCGATTTGTCTAATCGCATTAGGTAAAAAGGTCGAGAAGGTTGAGAGTCGATTCAATATGCTGAACAACCCTGTCCCCATATTTTCGGGTGCATTGAGATCATGATAAGGCTCAGAGAATTTATTTTTTGAAAATGCGGAGCTTGTATCGGCTGCTGCCTTCACCAGCCCTAAGAACATTGCGTGATCTGTTACGGCGTAAAAATCCATCGGCCTTGGAAGCTGCATGTTGAAACCAGCGGGATTGGCAATCGCCTCACCTTGTGCAAACCGATAGGCGTCATAGGGCGTAGCAAGGGTTCCAAAAGCATAGCCATCAAAAGAGTAGGTTGTGTGCACATGCAGATCCCCAAAGTAGGCTTTGCGTTCTGGGACTGTTTCGGTGGGTTCATCGCTTATGGCGGATATTGATGCTTGCTCGCGAACGAGGAGTTCTGTTTCCGTTTCAAAGACTGTTGCCATCATGACGGCCCTTTGCTCTGACAGCTGTGCATCTGCTTCAGCTGTGATGGCAATCGCCCGTTCATTGGTGTGTCTGTCCTCTGGAAGACTCAAGTCTGGCTCGTCGGAACACGACGCTAAGAAGACCCCCAACGTGATCACTGCTAGGAAGTTTGTTTCAAGTCTCAGATTAGTCTTCACAATCATCTCCTCGTTGGGGTTGGGTTCCTGCGGGCACCGGGATTCGGAATATACTGAATCGGCGAAGACCAAGCACGCTCCTGCAGGGTTGCTGCCAGATCTGAGCGCGGATTTGTGCCTGCACGAATTGCATCCCATGTATTCCATCGACAGGTTGGATTTTCGAGTACACGGGTGTAGTAAAAGGCGCGTTCACTGGCATTAAAGTTTGGGTCGGTCCACACGACCCGTAGCTCACTACTGCCTGTTCTAGCACTGTAGCTGCAATCGCTCAAGTTTACCGTGGCGTCGTTGTCCGGACAGCGGTTTGTCGCAAGGTCTATCTGGGCGCCGCCAGCGCAAGCCACATCAATAACTGCTTCATGCGTTTCGCCGTCTGCATCGACCCAGCCTTTGATTATCTGAAGTCTTTGCAGCGGCGCGCTGTTGGCATCAGCTTGGGCCCACATGGCGAACTGCGGTGATCTGTCAGTGCCATCAGGATCAGGCGCGAGATCCGCACCCATGGTGACACCCATGGCATAGGCCCGAGCCACGCCATCCGTCGCTTCCAGCAAATTATCGGGTAAACCGTATCCTGCAAAAAATCGCAGGCGCATGCGAGGGCCGGATGTGGCAAAGGTTTCTTTACGTCGTAACGCCCCGTAGATCGATTCCCGGGTATTTTCTTCGGCCCACACCGCAGCAAGACCTGACGCGCCAAATTCAGTGGTTTGACTACCCAAATAGTTTTCACCGTCAACTTCTGCGACCGACTGACCCGGCAACATTCCTATCATCACGCTCTCTAAAAAGCTCACGGGGACCGAGCCACGCAGTTCTGCATCTGCAGACAAGACACCCAATTTCGAAATAAAATTGGCTTCATCATTTTGTGATGTGCCCGTGTGGGTATCACTGGACCCGATAAAGCCAAAGGCGAAGGGATTGCTAATGCCCCGTGCCTCCAGGGCCATTCCTTGCCGCAAAGCTTGTCGCACATAACTTCCTTCGGGTTTACTGGCGACGGGCTGCCCCATCCCAACGCCTCTTGTACTCACTAATTCAAAACCTGCCCACTCATCTCGGCTCGACAAAGCGGGATGCGTTTCAGATGTCCCCTTGATTTGGGTGATTTCAACCAGTGGTTCATTGCGAATACGCTGGACCGCATATTCATCATCGAAGGGATCACCCGCCCAATCCTCAAGCTTAAACATATGGCCGTTAGACTTATTGGAGTTGTGCGGGATGGCCAGAGACTCAATGCCCGCTTCCCGCAGGGTATCCATCCAGTCCCACAGATCCTCCACGTTAAGAGAGTGCATCCGAGAAAATGGTACCTCTGGCACACGGTCACTGTTCTCGAAGATCACGTTGCGATGGAGGCTACCATTATCGTCTGCTGTGATTGAGTACTCGTAGGCTACGAAGGTCGTGAAATTGCCTGGATCATTGTGTTCATCTGCAGCATTAATTGAGTCTGCCCACGCGCTGCGAGTGATTGCCAGTGGCTCTTCAGGGTCTAGTGTTCCGTCAACAATGGCCGCGGCAATTGCGCGGGCGACCGCAAAACTTCTCATCCGATCCAATGTGCTCCAGCGATCCATATTGTCTTGAGCATTCAGGTCGTGCAGAACTTCCGCAAAAGGATATTTGGAAAAATCACTGTTGGTATCGGCTGCAACAGGAGACACGCCCATAAAAAACCCGTGATCGGTGACACCATAAAAGTCCAGGGGCTCCCGAAGCTGTAAGTCAAAGCCGGCGGGATGTTTGATCGCTTCGCCTTTTGCAAAGCGATAAGCATCAGAGGGGGATGCCAGTGTGCCAAAGGCGTAGGCGTCAAACGAATATTTCGTGTGCACATGCAGGTCACCAAAATAAGCGGTACGCTCTGGATTGCGGTGTCGATTGGTGGCTGGCTGGTCTTCGACCGCTGGGTCACGATGAGACCGTCGATCAATGATCGTATGCTCGGTTGCAAACAAGGGTTGCCTCATCGCGGTTCGCTGCTCCTGGTTCTGCTGACTGCCACCACCGCAACTGGCCAGCAGCAGCCCAGCGATCAAGCAAGCAGGGTTTAGACTTCGACCTATCAATTTTTTTGCTCCAAGCTCTGATTTCGGGTTCATGGCCTTTCCTAGTTAATTAGCATTATGCTAAATTAGTCTTCCTAGATGGTATTCCTCTGACAGTCATATCGCAAGTCAGACTAAGTAATGGAGTGGCGCTTGCCTAAAACAATCAAAGAGTCGCAGTCAAAAAAGGCGATAAAACCAAAGCGCAGCCGCGCGGATACGGAGCAACGACTGATTGACGTCGCCCTTGAACTGATTCGGGATAACGGCGTGTTGGCTGGACTCAATCTTCGTCAAGTTGCCGACATTGCTGGTGTCAATCGGGGCAATATCTATCACTATTTTGGATCAAGACAAGAGCTACTGCGCGCCGCGATTAATCGGCAATTTGTTGCGCTTGTGAACGCGTTTAAAACAGGTAAAGCCCGGACGGCATTTGTTGCCCGGCGGCTGCGAGGCTTTCAGACGAACATCAGCAACGACACCAACGACAGCATGCTGCGTGCGCTGCTCGTGCTTGATGGCGATGAGACGGTTGATCCAATTCCACTCTACGAGATGCAACTTAGCCAACTGCGGCAAGATGTCATCAATGGAGACATTGATCGTGGTCATGATCTCGATGCTTTACAGGTGGCCCTCTCTGCTTTTTTTCGCGGCTACAGGATCTTCCGGGTACCTTATGCCAAGCGTGTTGGGATCAAGCCCGACGAGCTCGATGACCGAGTCGGCAAAATCTTGCGGACCTGGCTCCAGGCAATGGCGCAACCACCCAAAGACAGTGAGTAATTCCAAGCCGAGACAGTGCCCATCTAATCACCCGCCCGCCAATGATTTAGCGTGAATGGCGCAACGAATCCGGGGATCGAATCTTAAGCATGGTTATTGTTTTTGATGACCGGTCGTTAGTCCCACCTCGCATCAACCGAGGTACGGCGGCATCAGGTAGGCATCCAGTACCCCCATAGGCCCAAGCGTATCATCGACGGCAGCTCGATCTGCTTTGCTCAGCGACTCTATTTCTTTTTTGATATGGCATCGGGAAATTTCGCTGTACTTCAGTGACCTCATTTTGACGGGTCCGTCTCCGAGATCGATTTCGCACCATTTCTTACCCGCCGATAGTGCCTCTCCAGAGGCGCGAAGAAACTGATGGTAGGTATCACGCATGTGATCAAAAAATGGCATCAAGGTATCGGGTAGATCATCATTGGGCAGGTAGTCAGCATCATTGGTTTGCGCATTGAATACACGATCCATGTAATCAACCATCTCCGGCGTGCTGCCATCAATCCAACTGCGAGGCTCCGGATCCGCCGCGATGTGAGCCTTAAATAAGCCGGCAAATGTGAAGTCTCCAAGGCTGGCTCGGTCCCCCAGCAGAAATTGGTAACGACCATAATGTTCCCCGGCTTTGTCCATTAAGGTCTCAAAGTCCTTCCGGACGGCCTCTGCCTGATCGGGTCCGCAGCCACGATTCGCGCAAGCGCGTAATCCAAAGTTGTCCCGCACCATCGTAATCATCTCTGCGGCTTGGGTTGTCTCTTCTGGTGTCAGCGGTTCATGCATGAATTTTCCGATTTGATTGGCATAGAATCCTTTGGCCATATGTTCAACGTTGTGTGGATAACACCACCGGCTGCTGATGGCATATCGGCCGAACCATTCGTCTGCCCAATCTTCAAGCAGGTGCGCTGCGATTTTTTGTATTGGCGAAGTTGGGAGAATGGGGCGATCCGGGTACTTGGTATTTAACATCAGTCCGATGGGCGTGGTGTCATGAATGAACCATCCCTCGGGCGACTCTAGACCTGGAATGAAATGCGTACCGAGTCGCGCTTCAACCCCGGGGGAAGCCTCGGCAGTCTTCAACTTAAATTCATAATCAAGTGCGAGATAGTTCAGCATTGCTTGCAACTTTCTCGTAAAAAGGCTGTGCTCTCCGCCCCAGAGTGTGTATCGACCATCAAACATCAGCGTTCCTCAATCATTAACCATTTCGTGTTTTAGTATGATCCACCAGACCGTCTCATTCGGACATAGACGATGAGGGGCATCAGTAGCAGAATCAGTAAAAGTCCAATAATGATTCCTGAGCCTAGGCGTTCGCGTAAGGCATTAACGATGATCTGACGTCCCTGGGAATAGCCTTCTGGTAAGGGCTGGACTCTGTTTTCAACTGTGAATTGCTCGTAGGCCGAGATCATTCGCTCGAATCGTTCTGGCATTTCAGATTTCAGATCGTTAGCCTCGCCTGGATCCTTGACGATGTTAAAGAGCCGCCACTCGCCATCTCCCAGAGGCGCGAGATTTCGCATTACCTTGTAGTCACCCATAAATAATGCGGCATGGCCGGTCAACTCATATCCAATGGCGTCATCCTCACTGTACACGCCTTCAACTGCACCGCTGACAACGGGGGTCAGATCTTTTCCCGTCATTGGCAAGATCGGGCGGCCCCCGTATCTCCGGCCGGGTGCCTCAACGCCGGCGAGGGAGATGATCGTGGCGGCAATATCGGTCGCCCAGGCGAAGGCAGCGGTTTGTTCAGGCACATCACCAAGGGGCTTGCCTGACACAATGAGCGGTACACGCAGTCCACCCTCACCGACGTAAAATTTATAGTAGGACAGGGGGCCCACTGCCGCACTGGTGAAGCCTGGGTTAATGCTGTTGAAACTGCCTTTGAGCCCGAGCGTCTCGTAGTCTGTGTTATAGCCGAGGCTAGAAGGCCCTTGCCGGCTGCTGAATGAAGTGGGGTCCTGGGGGCCGCTCCCTTCCGCGCCGTTGTCGGACGTAAAGATAAACACGGTGTTGTCGAACTGATTTGTTTCTCTGAGGTAGGTGACCAACCGCCCGATGTGAACATCCATCGCTTCGATCATGCCGGCGTAAACCGCCATGCGTTTGGATTCATATCGGCGTTGCTGAGGAGACAGCGTCTCCCAATCCATGGTTGATGAGGCCTCTACGCGCTCAATGTCGCCGGGGACGATGCCAAGGCTGGCAGCCCGCGCGTGCCGCTCTTGACGCAGTTTATGCCAGCCTTCGTCATACCGGCCCATATATTGTTCAATGTATTCCTGGGGAGCCTGCACGGGTATATGAACTGCCTGAAAGGGCACGTAAGCAAAAAATGGTTTGCCGTCTTTGAGATTGCTGTCGATAAACTCAATTGTTTTATCGATGAGGAACTTCGATGAATAGAAATCATCAGGCAACTGAGTTCTTTCACCATCGGCGAACCAGTTGGCTTGATCATAGATGGGTAAATAAGGACGTTGTTCAAAGTTGTCAGCACCCGAATCCATCAATGCGAAGGTTCGCTCAAAGCCCCGCTCGCTGGGCAACTTACCGGGGGTTGCACCGAGATGCCACTTTCCCGCGAGATAGGTGTGATAACCAGTATCCTCGAGCAGCGTGGCGATGGTGACGACGTTGTTACCGAGGACACCTTGATAGTTGTCCTGGAGTTTTTGTGCGGGTGACATCATCTCTGGGATGTTGGGTACCCCAGCTAGGTGGCTGCTAACACCGGTTAGCAGCATGGCACGGGCGGGTGCGCAATTCGCCGCTGTATGGTAGTTCGTGAACCGTGTACCCTCGCTTGCCAACTGCGACAAGTTGGGCGTAGCCACCTCGCTGCCATAGGGCGCGATGTCGGTGTAGCCGAGATCGTCGGCCAACAGAAAGACAATATTGGGTCGGTTAACATTTTCGGCATTGACCGAGCTGATCAGAGCAATGACTCCGAGAAGGAATCCCAGGTTTAAATAGTTAGATCGAAGCACGCTCATCGTTCCGCTAAGACTTTAGAGCCGATCAAAAATAGGCTGGCGACGAGGATCTCGAACACAATACTTTGCAGGGCAAAATCTGCGCCATGGACCACCCAGGCGACCGTCCTGCCGCTTGCTGCAAAGAGCAGCAGCATGGCTGGCGGGTAGAACCAGATTCTGTTTCGGGAAACGAGCGCGATGAGCCCGCTGAGGCCTGCGACTAAGAAAAAGGCCGATAGATCACCCACCTGTGAGCTCAGTCCAACCCCTGTTTCCAGGGTTAGACCGAGTTGGGGCGCGCTACCCGCTGGGTTGACCAGCCAGCGCAGCCCCATAACCACAAAGAGGATTGAGAATAGCGCAAGCAGTAGAGTCAAGGCCCGAGGAATAATTGAGCGCATTTTGTGTGTTTCCTTTCTGTTTTCTTATTGGCGAGCCACAGGGCGAATGTTTCCCGCCTTCTCTGGGTTCTGTTCCGTCGTGCTTTTTCCGACAGGATAATGACAGATTCTTTCCATTCGTGTTTCGATGCCATCGATGTAGGTAAAAACAAGATGATCGTCTTCTAAGCGTCGTTCGACAGCATCAAATAGATTGAAAGGGCGGAATTGAAGCGCGCCGCTGCTGTCTGAACGAATCGCTGATGCGAAATTCGTGCAGAAAGGCGGATTCACATCTCGTGCTCCATTTGCGAGGGTAGCATCGGCGCGAAAGTCATGGATCAAACCACCAACAGTAATGACAAACCGGTCGCCACATTGTTCGATGCGTTCAAGGTGTCCGATGCGCCCGGTTACCCCGCGCCACAATCCCCGCATATCGACTATCCCGTCCTTCAGAGGCTCCCGGCAATTCGCCAAGATCGGCATCGGGACAACATCAAACTTGCACCCCGGGGTGTAGGCTTTTGGTATTTCAGATGCGCGAAGTCCGTCGCCATCTAACGTCTGGATGTCGCAATAGTCGACTTGGTCTCCCTTGCCGTACCAAACCCGCGCCTCGGTGGTATCGGCGGGACGCGGCCAGAAAAACAGCAGGTAAGCCATTCCCAATAGGGTGATTAGCAGTGCGGCGCTGGTCGCTGTTAATACTGATTTTAGGCTGGGATACGCCCGTCTCCTCGCAGACTGTGACCCTTGAGAACCGGAACGCCGCCCTATCACAAGGCGACCAACTGGGACAGCGAGTACTTTAGGTACAATGTTTCTGTGGGCGTCATTCGAGGGAGGTTTCTGACTGAAAACCTATAGTTGACGGCTTGTTGATATAATGCAAGGCATTATTTGAGAATATGCTCCCCGACCGATGATCCACTGTATAAAGATCAAAGAGGTTCAAACTCCCTTTCGCCCCGAACCTTTGTGGCTTGTTGCGACGGCAGAGTTTGACCAAGCGGTTCGGACTAAGGCAGGCTTTAAGGCGGTGCCATAGACTTATAACTGGCCAGGCTCCTGCCACGATGCGTTGACTCGCCAAAAAAAGAGAGAGAACTAAGATGTTAAAATCACTGCAACTGGGCCGTAATACAGGCCTTCAGGTGTCGAAGCTGTGTTTAGGTACCATGAATTTTGGAGAACCGGGTCGCGGCCATCAGGGCGACTGGACGCTTGGGACAGAGGATGCCCGACCTATCTTCGAAGCCGCCATCGAGCAGGGCATCAATTACTTTGATTGTGCGGATATTTACGGTGTCGGTGCTTCTGAAATCGTCGTTGGACAGCTGCTCAAAGAACTTTTGCCCAGAGATGAATATGTCTTAACGACCAAAGTGTCCATGCCGATGGGACGCAGCCCCAATCAAGGTGGCCTGTCAAGGAAGCACATCATCGAAGGCGTTGATCGATCACTCAAGCGCCTTGGCCATGATTACGTTGATCAACTCATTATTCACCGCCATCCCCACGGCATTCCGGGTCAGGCTCAGACACCGATTGAAGAAACCTTAGAGGCGTTAAACGACGTCGTTAAAGCCGGGAAGGCGCTGTATTTAGGCGCCTCATCGATGTTTTCTTGGCAATTTGCAGAGCTTCAAATGACCGCTCAGCAGAACGGCTGGACCCAATTCATCTCGATGCAGAATCATCTCAATCTCATTTATCGTGAAGAACAGCGCGAGATGATCCCTTATTGCCTTAAAACCGGCGTCGCCGTGACGCCCTGGTCGCCACTCGCTCGTGGGATTCTTGCAGGTGCCTATAAGGGCAGCTTCGATCAAGGGTCAACCGCAAGATCCTCGGGCCAAGACCGAAACCGTACTGAATCTCTGTATCGAGGAGAGAACATCTTCAAAATTGCCGATCGAGTGATTGAGGTGGCAGAGAAGTATGGAAAGACGCCCGCTCAGATCGCTGTTGCTTGGCTCTTTACGGTTCCCGGCGTCGTTTGTCCGGTTGTCGGTGTATCGAAAGCAGCCCAGCTGACCGACTTAGTGGAGGCCACAGAGCTCGAACTACAACCCGATGATGTCGCTTACCTCGAAGCGCTCTACCAACCGGTTGAGAATTTGTTATCCAGCGGAATGTCCTAGGCCTTTGCGGATAGAAAACTCCGTTGATCATTGAATGCATGCGCTTCTCAATAGCCCTAGGCGAGCTAGGACGTGACGAGAATTTTTGGACTTCATGTACATTGGCAGGTTGTGGACAGGCTCAATGGCGGAGGCTTGCAAAGGAGACAGTCGTTTAATCATACCTCTTGCTCGGTTTGCGCCT
>Ga0209425_10005260_pt1 | contig 12759 bp, 11 predicted proteins | sample COG_05_FD_184749 | JGI IMG/M metagenome (GOLD analysis project Ga0209425, IMG submission 184749) | Pelagic Microbial community sample from North Sea - COGITO 998_met_05 (SPAdes) (version 2) | ecosystem: Environmental > Aquatic > Marine > Neritic zone/Coastal water | place: Helgoland, sampling... | reverse complement strand
CACTACCTTCATCGTAATCAAATGGTTTATAAATAACAAAATTTCCACCTAATGGATTAAAAAAACCAAAATCTCCCTCGCTTAAAAAAATCTTAGTAGGATTGACAATATATGAAAGAGTTCGCTTAAAGGTGCTCTCTGAATGACTTAAACTTTTGTTTATGTCTTCAAAGAAAACTCCTAAAGGTATTCCCAAGCCTGGTGTCACAACCATGTCGATAAGAGAAGGCTTTTCTACTGTTCCTTCAATGGTAAATTCCCATAATGTGCTTTGAATTAATGTCCCGAGATAAGCCTCTTCCTTCTCGTATCCAAGATCTCTGTAAACTTGGTAATAAAGAGCGCCAAAATATGGATGATATACATAATTAGTTAAAAAGCTATCCCCATCATTCCACTCAGGATTAGTTATATTATCTCCCCACTTTTTAAGACTTGTATCAAAAATTTTTGAGTCTTTATTTCTAACATATAAAATTCTACCTCCCCAAAGGAAGTAGTTAATCATTAAAGTATCTTTAAAAAAACTTCTTTCATATCCTTTTTCTTTTTTATTCTGGGTGCCATTTCCAGCTGAAAAAGAATTCGGTGGCACTAAGCAAAATAACAAGAGAACAATAAGGCTGCTAATTAAGTAGTTTTTCATAAAGATATCATTCCTTTTGCTCTATTTATCCATGTAAATCTTTTAGATAGCTCTAAGGAATTAGAAGAAAGATTATCCCTTAATGCTTTATCGTTTAAAAGCTTCTCAATTGATTCACTTATCTCATTAATGGAGTCTGGATTAACTAAAATGGAGTTCATTCCATCTTTTAATATTTCATTAAATGATGATAAGTTCGAGGCAACTATAGGCTTTCCTGCAGATAAATACTCAAACAACTTAATTGGTGAGGAATAATCGTTTGCAAGCGACCCTCCTTTGATTGTGAAATCAGAGTCATAAGGAATTAATAAGATATCTGAAAGACACAAGTAGTTTGGAATCTCTTGATGTGGTACGTGTCCAGTGAATAGTATATTTGATTGGGTTGAATCTACTGATTTTAAGTAATAACTATTATCTTCTTCCTCTCCTCCTACAACTAAAAAGAAAATTTCTTTATGCTTCTTGGATAGTTCAATTATTTTCTCTATACCCCTTCCTCTGTATGTATTCCCTATATATGAAATAATATTACATTTATCTGGGATATTTAATTTAGAAACAAGATTATCAAGATTATCATTTGGGACAAAACTTTCTAAATTTACTCCGTTATGAAAGACTTTGAGCTTTTCATTGTGAGAAAAGATTTTAACAATACTATCCATTGTCCCAACAGAATTACATGAGACTCTCACAATGTTTTCACACTTTAAAAATCTTTTTGTAGCAATCTTTGATAAGAAATTTACTGGTGGATGATGGATGTCTACTATTATTCTTGACTTAATAAACGAAGCTAGTAAAGCAAAAGTAATATTTCTTGTAAGGACTAAATCGTAGTCTTTAGAAAAAAGGAATTTAAGAAAACTGATTATACCGTGGAAAAAATGCCTCATTGAGGACTTTTTAAAGCCCGGAGTTGCCTTAATAAGAAAATTATCCTTAACTCCATAAAAGGAAAAAAAACCTCCTATTTCCTCTTCTTCAATAGGCAACATCAGAGTTGTATCATGACCTAAGTCTGACAGAGCTTCGCACATTCTTCCTACATGTATTCCACTAGCTCCTTCTGTAAAGAGCTGAGGGCTTCCAACATAAAGTATTTTCATTACTTATATATTATTGATAAAATTGATTAATAAACAATATTTAATTAAGATTTGTTTTAATGAAAGTAATAAAAGGTTTTAAAGACATTCTTCCAAGCTCATCAAATTCTTCATATTCTTCATTTGAGTGGGAAAAGATTATTAAACAATTAAAAAAAACTATGTATAGCTATAATTACACTGAGATATTAACTCCTGTCCTTGAGTACACCTCAACTTTTAAAACAGGGATTGGAGAGGATACAGATATTGTTTCAAAGGAAATGTACGAGTTTGTATTAAAAAAAGACTTAAATAAAGATTCTGGCTCTGAGACCTACTGCTTAAGGCCTGAAGGCACAGCCCCTATAGTCAGAAGCTTGATTGAGAACTCTCTACATAAAACTAAAAATATAAATAAGTTATTCTATGTTGGCCCTATGTTTAGATATGAAAGAATGCAAAAAGGTAGATATAGAATGTTTCATCAAATAGGTGCGGAACTAATAGGCTCAAATGAAATTCATTACGAAGTAGAGTTGCTAATTTTGGCAAAAAGTATCCTCGATAGCTTAGAAATTAATGAGTACAAATTTCAAATAAATTCTATTGGAAACCAAAAAAGCCTAGAGAATATTTCTAAAGCTGTTAAGGACTTTGGAGATAAGAATAGAGATTCATTAGATGAGATTGACTTAAAGATATTGCAAAAGAACCCTTTGAGGTTCCTAGATAAAGCTATTCATAAATATAATTTTAAGAATTCCCCTAAGACAGTTGACTATTTAGATAAAGATTCATTAAATAGATTTACTCTTTTAACTAAAATTCTAGATAGTATTGACTTCAAATACACAATTAACAATCAAATGGTAAGAGGGATTGACTATTATAATGACTTTGTATTTGAAGTTAACTCGCCCAATCTTGGGGCTCAAGATGCAATACTAGCTGGTGGGAGATATGACTCATTGGTTCAAAAGTTTGGTGGTCCTTCAGTAAACTGTGTTGGCTTTGCCGCTGGACTAGAAAGGCTAGTCATGCTTGTCGACAAAGAAAATAATAATCTCAATTTAATAGAATCAATTGATATATATATCGCATATGAGGAACCAAGTTTAAAACTAGAATCCTTAAAGCTGGCAACAAAATTAAGAAGCCAAGGTTTAAGAGTTGAGGTTGACTTAGATTCTAGAAGTTTTAACAAGCAAACAAAAGCTGCAGAAAAGAGCAGCGCTAAGGTTATTTTATCGATTCATTTGGCTGACTTTAAAAATTCAATTGCTACTTTAAAAAACACCACAACAAAGATAGAAGAAAAAATTAATTTGCATCAGGTTCTAGACTCTTTTGTAAAATCAATTAAAGTTGAACAGAATGAAAAAAACTAAATTCTTTTATGGATGGATTATAGTCTTTGCGGCCATATCCTTAGTCTTCCTTGACGGACTACTATTATATTCTTTTGGTGTCTTGCTACCTTCGATTCAAGCTAAGTTCGAAATGACCAAAGCAGCTGTAAATTCTATATTTGCTGTTAGATGTATAGTATTTGCATTTTCAATGATCTTATTTGGCAAGTTAATTGACAAACATAAGCCTGAAAAAGTTGTTTTTTTTGGTGGCTTAATAAGTGTTATAGGCTTGGTATTAACTGCTTACTCTGAGACAAAAGTTGAATTATTTATTAACTATGGGGTCTTGCCAGGGATTGGTGATGGTGCTTTTTATATACCCGCTGTTGCAATTGTCCAAAGATGGTTCAATAAAAGAAGAGATTTTGCTGTAGGGCTTGTTACAACTGGAATACCAATAAGTGGCTTAATTATAAATCCATTATCTGCATGGATTCTTGAAATATCTTCATTAGAAATAACTTTATTTTCTTTAGCATTAATAACTTTAGTTTGCTTATTTCCAGCATTTCTTTTAAAAGAAAGCCCCAAAGAGATGGGCTTGGAGCCTTACGGTGGCCCTTTTCCACAAACTGATAGCCTTGAATCAAATAACTGGAATGTCATGGAAGCAACTAGAACTCAGGTCTTTTTAATACTTTATTTGCTACTTTTCTTAGGAATGCTGGCCTTTCTAATTGTTGTAACACTTCAATTTGATTACGCTGTTAGTAACAATCTTAGTCTAGTTGCATCATCTCTTGCGCCTGCTGCAATTGCCGCAGGAAGCTTTATTGGTAGATTAGTAACAGGGTATATAGCAGACTTTATTGATAGAAAGAAAATTTTATTTTATGTTTTTCTTGGCCAAGCTTTATCTGTTCTAATTCTTTTGAATGGAAATACTTTAATCCACTACGCACTTTTTGGATTTTTATTTGGTTTTTGTTACGGAGGATGGATTCCAATCTTTCCAAGCCTATTAAAAGATTTCTTTGGAACAAAGCATGTAGGGCAAATTTTTGGCGTCTTTGGAACAGGATTCTCCTTATCAGCTATAATTGGTCCGCCACTAGCAGGCTATCTAGTTGATAAATTTGGTCATTATGATTTCGGATTTTATATCTGCATAGCAGTTTGTCTAATCGGTGCATTTCTGGCTTTATTAATCAAAAAACCTTTAAAAATCTAAATTTACTATATAATAGTCTTAATGTTTGGCTTGGGTTTTTCAGAGATTATTTTTGTCTTAATAGTGTTCATATTACTTTTTGGTCCAGATGAAGTTCCTATAATTGCAAAGAAGGCTGGTCAACTTTTCAGACAAGTCACTGATGTCAAAGATTCAATTAACGACAGTGTTAATAACGAGATTAATGATATTAAAAAGATTGTTAAGAAAGATTGAATTAAATATCTAAGTTTGACACATATAAAGCGTTATCTTCAATAATTTTTCTTCTTGGCTCAACCTCATCTCCCATTAAATCTTCAAATAATTCCTTCTCTTTATTATCTTGATCTAAGTCTTCGAGATCGGCCATATTCACCTCTTTTAGTACCCTCAAAGATGGGTCTAGTGTTGTTTCCCAGAGTTGCTCGGGGTTCATCTCACCAAGACCTTTGTATCTTTGAATTGAATAACCTTTTTTACCAATTAAATTCAATTGAGTTAAAAGTTGTTGGATATTGTTAAATTTAAAAGATTCGCCATTATTTGTCTTAAGATTAAAAGGGAAAACTATACTCTCAATACTCATCTTAAATTCATCAAGAGCCTTTTGAAATAGTTGAGAATCTAAAAATTTATCATCTATAACTGTAATTTTTTCTCTCCCTCTGTTCTTTACTGTGAACAATAAAGAATCATTTTCTTTTTTAACAGCAATGGTGACTAGTGTATCCTGGTTCATCAATTCTTCTATTTCAGTTTTAACAGATTTCTCAATTTTATCTACGCTAGCCTTGGAGCTTTTAATTAACAATGGAATAATTATTTTTAAAATTCTTAAATCCATTCCTGATTTCTCAAGATTATCTAAGAAAACTGAATACCTTCTGAAGTGGGAAACGCACTTTAACAAATCTTCTCTACTTAACTTGTTCTTTTTAAAAGTCTCGTCACTAACTAATTCATTAATAGAATTGCGGAGCAAGAAATCGTCTAACTCAGCTTCATCTTGTATATAAATCTCTTTATTACCTTTCTTTAACTTAAACAAAGGTGGTTGAGCTATAAATAATTTCTTTTTCCTAATTAAGTCTTTGTAATGATTATAAAAGAAGGTTAGAAGAAGCGTTCTAATGTGAGATCCATCAATATCCGCATCAGTCATCAAAATAATTTTCCCATATCTTAACTTTGTTATATCTACCCCGGATATCTCATCTTTTGATTCGCCTGAGATACTTGGTGCACCAACTCCCATAGCTGTGATCAAAGTTCCAATCTCATCATTACTTAAAACTTTATCTAATCTAGCTTTTTGAACATTTATGACTTTACCTTTAAGAGGAAGAACGGCTTGAGTTTTTCTATCTCTGCCCTGTTTTGCTGACCCTCCAGCAGACTCTCCTTCAACAATAAATAATTCAGACTTTTCAGGGTCTTTCTCCTGACAATCAGCTAATTTTCCAGGTAAAGAGCCTAAATCTAGAGCACTTTTTCTTCTAGTTAAGTCTCTAGCCTTCTTAGCTGCCTCCCTTGCCTTAGCTGCATCTACTGACTTATTGATTATCTTCTTTGCTTGTGAAGGATTCTTTTCAAAAAAATCTCCTAAAGAATCGTTCATAAGAGACTCTACTATTCCTGAGGTCTCAGAATTACCTAACTTAGTTTTTGTTTGTCCTTCGAACTTTGGCTCTGGGACCTTAATACTTACGATTGCACCTAAGCCCTCCCTTGTATCGTCACCAGTAATCTGGATATTTTGATTTTTGAAAAGGTTATGGTCTTTTGCATATTTATTTATTGATCTAGTTAGAGCGCTTCTAAATCCACTTAAATGTGTACCGCCCTCAATAGTATTTATATTGTTAACATAGGAATATACTGTTTCTGAATAACCTTCATTGTATTGAATTGCAATTTCTACTACAGTCTTATCTTTTGATCCAATTACTGATATAGGCTTTGAATTAATCACTTTCTTCCCTTTATTGATAAACTCGACAAAGGAACTAATTCCGCCTTTATAATGATAAGTTTCTTCTGCTGCGACCCTATCATCTTTTAATGAAATCTTTAAGCCTGCATTTAAGAAGGCTAATTCCCTCGCTCTTGAACAAAGATAAGAAAAATCAAAAATTGGTTCAAAATCATACCTACCGTTTGTATTAATTACAGGGACGAATATACCTGCATCTGGTTTAAATGTTATTTTGGAACCAGTTTTCTTCGATTTTGAGATAGCTTTTAATTTAGAAACTACTTTTCCTTGCTCATACCTTTGATGCCAAACTGAGCCATCTCTTGAAATCTCTACCTCAAGAAATTCAGATAAAAAGTTTACAACTGTTACGCCTACGCCATGAAGCCCTCCAGATACTGCATAAGTTTTGGAGTCAAACTTGCCGCCCGCGTGCAATGTAGTTAAAATTACTTCGACTGCTGGCTTTTTCTTTTGAGGATGCATATCAACAGGAATCCCTCTTCCATTGTCCTCTAAGCTAATACTTTCATCTTTGTTAATTTTAATAGAAATTTCGTCGCAATATCCTGCTAATGCTTCATCGACACAATTATCTATTACTTCGAATACTAGATGGTGAAAACCTCTTCTAGTAATATCCCCTATGTACATTCCAGGGCGTTTTCTAACAGCTTGAAGTCCTTCTAGGGCTTGAATTGACTTGGCAGTATAGGTGTTTTTTTCAGATTTTTTCTTTGACAAAGCCATAATATTTAGTTGAACTCTAACATGGTTTAAACTTAATAAAAGGTCTAATCTTTCATTCGTGGTAACGTTATACCTGTTTGATTTTGGTACTTCCCTTTTTTGTCTGCATAAGAGATCTCACACTCTTCGTCTCCTTCAAAAAAAAGAACCTGAGCTATGCCTTCATTGGCATAAATTCTTGCTGGTAAAGGAGTCGTATTAGATATTTCTAATGTTACATGGCCTTCCCATTCAGGTTCGAAAGGAGTGACGTTCACGATGATTCCACATCTAGCATAAGTGGATTTTCCAACACAAACAGTAACAGTACTTCGTGGAATTCGAAAGTATTCAACTGTACGCGCTAACGCAAAAGAATTAGGTGGTATTATGCATTCATCGTCTACAATTGTAACAAAAGATTTTTCATCGAAGCTTTTAGGGTCTACAACAGCATTGTAAACATTGTTAAAAACCTTAAACTCATTACTAACTCTAATATCATAGCCATAAGAGGAAACACCATATGATATTGCTCCATTAGTTGTTTGCTTCTCAACAAAAGGCTCAATCATTTTGTGCTCTAAGCACATTTTCCTTATCCAATGATCTGGTTTAATTCCCATTTAATCCTCCATACTCTAAAAGCTAAAATTGATTTAAAAACTTTAAATCATTTTGATAGAAATATCTAATATCTGTTATGCCATATTTTATCATTGCTAATCTTTCTATTCCCATACCAAAAGCTAGCCCTGTGAATTCATTCGAATCATACTTAACTGATTCAAAAACTTTTGGGTTGACCATTCCGCACCCTAGGACTTCCATCCAGCTCTTTTCACCAGACTTGTTAATCCACTCAATATCTAATTCTGCACTAGGCTCAGTAAAAGGAAAATAACTTGGTCTAAACCGAGTTTTAATCTGGCTTCCAAAGAATCTATAAATAAACTCATTCAAAATACCTTTTAAGTGAGCAAACGAAACATCTCTATCAACTAAAAGGCCTTCAATTTGATTAAACATCGGAGTATGAGTGACATCACTATCACACCTATAAACTTTTCCAGGAGAAATAATTTTCAATGGCGGCTTATTTGTTTCCATGATTCTTATTTGCATGGGCGAGGTATGAGTCCTTAGCAAATTATTATTGCCCAAATAAAAGGTATCTTGCATATCTCTCGCAGGATGATCAGTAGGTATATTAAGTGACTCAAAGTTATAATAATCTGACTCAATTTCTGGACCATCAAAAACTTCAAAGCCAAATTCAGAGAAAATTTTTGTTATATCAATTAAAACTTTTGAAATTGGATGTATTGTTCCTCGCCTGTTTCCTCTTGAAGGTAAAGATATATCGATTTTCTCGTCGCTTAGCTTTTTATCTATGAGAAGTCTTTTGATTTCTTTAGATTTATTCAAAAGAAGTGATTCAATCTCTTTCTTTATAGTGTTAATAAGTGGGCCTTGAACTTTCTTTTCTTCAATAGTTAAGCTCTTCAACGAGTTTGTAAACTCAGCAAGCTCCCCTTTCTTACCCAAATATTTCGACTTAAGATTCATCAATTCATTCTCTGAATTAATTTTATCAAGTTCTATTTTAATCTTAGGAACAAAATCTTTAATCATTTCATCTCGATCTTCTTTTATTTAAAAAATACATAATATAAGGAGCATATAAAATTGACGAATAGGTACCTATGCCTACTCCTAATATCATAATAAGTGCAAAATCTTCAATCTCAACTCCACCTAAAAAATAAAGTGGGACCAAGACTATTAAAACAGTCATAACTGTCAATATCGTTCTTGAAAGGGTTTGTACAATACTCGTCTCAATAATCTGGTTAAGAGGTAAATTTAAGATTTTGAGGTTTTCCCGAACTCTATCAAAAATAACAATTGTATCATTAACCGAATAACCAATCACTGTCAGTATTGCGGCAATTGTTGTAAGAGTTATCTCAATATTAAGAATATTTACTAGTAAGGAAGTCAAGATAAAATCATGAAAGAGTGCAAATACAGCGGCAATAGCAAAACTAAAACTAAATCTAAAGAAAACATAAATCAATATAGCTATAGAGCCGAAAATAATAGAATAAATACCATTCTTGACAAGTTCCTTTCCCACCTTAGGGCCAATAAAATCGATTCTCTTAATGGAATAGCTGTTAGCCGAAAAATTCTCATCAAGAACATTAGTTAAATTCTTTTTATAGTCAAGAATTTGCATATTTTTGATATCATTTTTAATAGGAAACCTGAGTAAAAATTCATTATTTGTTTCACTCCCATAATTCTGTATTGTTACATTTGGAAATCCTGCAGTATAAAAATCACTTCTGATTTTTTCTATCTTGGTTTCTGAATTAAACGACAATACCATCTCAGTACCACCCTGAAATTCAATACCATAGTTAAATCCAGATTTATTTATGCTATACAAGCTAAAGCAAATTAGTAAAGTAGAGATGATAAAAGTAACCTTCATTGACTTAAAAAAACTAAACTTCATTTTTACCCCTCAATAAAGAAGATGAGTTGATTAAATACTTTGTTAGAACTCTAGTAAAGATAATATTGGAAAATATAGTTGAGAAGATTCCTATTGATAAAGTAACAGCAAATCCCTTAATCGGACCATCGCCCAACAGGAACATGCAAAAAGCTGTAATCAATGTAGTGAAATTCGCGTCTAATATTGTGGAAACTGATCTATCAAAACCAACTTCTACGCTTACTAATGACTCTTTTCCTTTTAACAATTCTTCCTTGATTCTCTCATAAATTATAATATTTCCGTCAACTGCCATACCCAATGTCAAAACAAGACCAGCAATACCAGGGAAAGTAAGAGTAACCCCAAACAGTGATAGCAGTCCAAATATAACTATTAAGTTAAAAATTAGAGCCAAATCACAAACCAAACCTAACCTTTTGTAATAAATAAACATGAAAATAAATATTAATATTGAGGCTAAAATCATAGAGTTTTTTCCGTTGTTAATCGAATCTAGACCTAGCGAGGGTCCAATAGTTTTTTCTTGAAGTATAGAAACCGGAATTGGCAAGGACCCTGACTTTAAGATTATCGCTAAATCATTTGCCTCTTCAAAACTAAAATTACCACTAATACTGCCTCTACTAAAAATTTGATTCTGAACTACAGGAGCAGACTTGACCTTACCATCTAAAATAATTGCAACTCTATTTCCTATATTCTCTTTAGTAATTTTTGAAAAAGATTTAGACCCTTCAGTGTCAAGACTAAAAGCTACATATGGGCGATTAAATTCATCATACTCAACACTTGCATCTTCAATAGACTCTCCCTTTAGTTGAGATGATTTTAATGTTAAAAGGAAGTTGTCAAGTGAATCAACTCTCCCATACCTATAAAGTGAGTAAATTCCATTCTCAGAAGAAATCTTATACTTTGAGGTTATTGCTGTTTTATCAGTAGACTCTTCTATCAATGGTTTAAATTCCAACATTGCAGTCTTGGAAATAATATTTAATATTCTATCTCTGTCAGTCTGGCTTACACCAGGTATTTGAACTACTATCCTTTCATTCGCAGATAACTGAACCGAAGACTCGATTACACCAAACTGATCAATTCTATTCGAAAGAATCTCTTTAACTTGTACAAGCAACTTTTTCTTAATATTTGCAATAGACTCTGGAGTTAGCAGAACCTTGATTGACAATGCGCTCTTAGAGATGGAATAATTTAAATCTCCTCTTAATAATTCATAGGCCTTATCAAGACTCTCGGAGTCATAGAATATAATATTAATTTCTGTAACTGAACTTTTAATGCTTCTTAGTAAAATTTTATTTTCTAATATAGTTGTTTTTATTTTTTTTGATTCTTTGTCGATTATGACTTTAGATGAAGTTTCTTCATCAAGACCTAGTGCTACGAAGATTCCTCCTCTTAAATCGAGCCCCAAACTAACTTGGTTTGAAGGAAAGACAAAATTCCACCAACTTGGTAGAGAGCTAGGCTGAAAAGTTGGATATATAAAGACCAAAGACAAAAGAAGTACTAAGGAAGAAAAAAATTTAAATATTCTTAATCTATTCATTTAAGTTAAAAACTACTTTTTATTTTCCTCTATGGGAGTGTTTACAAAATCTCTCTTAATCTTTATATTCACTCCTTTAGAAATTTCAATTACTAGTATATCATCATCTAAAATATCAATAATTCTACCAAGAATCCCACCATTGGTGACAATCTCTTGGCCTTTCTTAAGTGATTTTAGCATATCGTCTCTCTCATTTTGTTGTTTATTCTGAGGTCTGATGATTAGAAAGTAAAAGAGAACAATGATAAGGATAAACGGCATAAAAGGTCCTATTGTTCCAAGCAATGAAGCATCACCACCATTTGGAGGTGGAGCGCAAGATAAAACAGAAAATAAAATTCCAGCAACTAGAAGTTTTTTGTAATTAATTAGACTCATTTTGATACCTCTCGAGAAAGTTCTTTTTAAATGCTATAAACTTACCATCTTTTATAGATTTTTTAATAGATTCAATTAATTGCTTATAAAAATACAAATTACTTAATGTCATTAATTGAAGGGCAGCAATCTCTTTTGTCATGAATAAGTGCTTAATATATCCTAAAGAAAATTTAGCACATGGATGATTATAATCATCTTCTTCAATCGGATTATCTGACATTGTAAAAGCACTATTTTTAATATTTATTTTACCTTTAGTGGTATACAAAGTTCCATTCCTTGCATTTCTAGTGGGGATAACGCAATCAAAAATATCTACTCCTAATTCTACGGAATTCAGAATATCTTCTGGCTTACCTATGCCCATTGAATATCTAGGCTTATTTTCCGGCAATAAAGAACAGACCTGCTCGGTTATTTCATATGTTTTTTCTTGGCCTTCTCCTAAACCAAGACCACCAATTGCATAACCATCAAAATCTATCTCCATCATTTGCTCGGAAGAAGACTTTCTTAAGTCTTCATAAATCCCTCCCTGGACTATCCCAAAAAGCTTGTTTGAACTTTTTTTAGCCTTCTTGGAACGAACTGCCCAGTCTCTTGTTCTATTAATTGAGCTTAGCATACTGCTATACGTTGAATCTGGTTTAGGACAATCATCAAAAATCATCATAATATCTGAACTAATTGACTCTTGTATCTCAATTGATAGCTCTGGCGAAAGAAAGTTTGTTGACCCATCTAAAAAAGATTTAAATGAAACACCATCATCATGGATTCTTGCTGACGGCGACAAACTATATACTTGAAATCCTCCACTATCTGAAAGAATATTTCCTTTCCAATTCATAAATTCATGTAATCCACCAAAATCTTTAATTTCTTTGTGGCCAGGCCTTAAAAAAAGGTGGTATGCGTTTACAACTATGAGATTGAAGTTCATTTTATCTAGATCTTCACTTGTTATAGCTTTTGGAACTGCTTTGGTGCATACAGGCATAAAGACTGGTGTCTCTATCTCACCAGACCCAGTCTTTAAAACTCCAAATCTTGATTTTGAACTAGGATCTTGATTATGAACAACAAATGACATTTTAAAATTAAGCTAGATTAAATCTAAAGCTGAGAAAAATCCTTTTTTCTTTTTTAGGAGTTTTCTTCCTAAATCTAGTGCTCCACGAGCAAAAATATCTCTGTCTAAAGCTTGGTGTGTGATATATATATTCTCTTTATCACCAAAAGATGAAACCTTGTGCTCTCCGG
>Ga0209425_10005251_pt1 | contig 12777 bp, 15 predicted proteins | sample COG_05_FD_184749 | JGI IMG/M metagenome (GOLD analysis project Ga0209425, IMG submission 184749) | Pelagic Microbial community sample from North Sea - COGITO 998_met_05 (SPAdes) (version 2) | ecosystem: Environmental > Aquatic > Marine > Neritic zone/Coastal water | place: Helgoland, sampling... | reverse complement strand
TACCCCACCAGAATTTTCTGCAACATTACCGCCGATAGAACATGCAATTTGACTCGATGGGTCAGGAGCATAATAAAAACCTTTGTCTTGAACTGCGTTAGTAATTGCTAAATTTGTTACACAAGGCTGGGTCACTACACACCTATTTTTATAATCTACCTCTAAAATTTTGTTAAACTTACCCATGGCTAGTAAAACACAATCAGCTAAAGGTAATGACCCCCCTGATAATCCCGTGCCTGCGCCTCTTGGCACAACTTTAATTTTATTTTCATTACAGTATTTTAAAATCTTACTAACTTCTTCCACTGTTTCAGGTAAAACAACTAGTAAAGGAGTTTGCCTATAAGCTACAAGCGCATCTGTTTCATAAGGCTTGATCTCATCCTGATGATATAAAACATTTTCTGGATTAACAATTTTTTTAATATTTGAAATAATTTCTTCTCTACTAGAAAGTATAGAATTTTCAATTTTTGGCATTTGTAAACTAGTCATAAAAATTATACTACCGTTTTAAATTAACATGGTCAAAATACTAAAATGACCTATCCAAGCATTTTTTTAATTTTTTCAAGGGCTTTTTGGATATTATCTTGAGAAGCTGCAAAACTAAATCTAACGTAATCTACTGAGGTTTTGCCAAAAGCAGTGCCTGGAACTATTGCTACGCCAGCTTCATGCATACATTTTTTAGAAAATTCTGATCCGTTCATCCCTGTCCCGATTACTTTTGGAAAAGCATAAAAAGCTCCTCCTGGAAGACTGCACTCTATACCTGGCAAATCATTGAGTCCTTTGTGAATTAATTTTCTTCTTTGATCGAATTTTTCCATCATTTGATGTATAGGATCATCAGGGCCATCTAGGGCGGCTATTCCTGCAAATTGGGATGGCGCATTAACACATGAAAAGCTGTTAATCGCAAGTTTTGTTATATGTGGAATTAATTTTTCAGGCCATACACTCCAACCCATTCTCCACCCAGTCATAGAGTAAGCTTTACTCCAGCCATCTAATACAATTAATCTATCCTGAAGATCAGGATAATTAAAAAACGTTGGCATTTCTTTTCCATCATAAATTTGCCTGCTATAAATTTCATCACTTAGAATAGCTACATGGGGATATTTTTTTAAACCTTCTGCTAAAAAATCTATTTTAGATTTTTCAACAAAACTTCCTGTTGGATTATTTGGGTTAATTAAAACTAGAAGTCTCGTCTTATCTGTAATTAAAGATAAAATTTTTTCAGGATCAAATTTTAAATCTTTATCTTCTGTTAAGTCATAAGGGACTGCTTTCGCTCCAGTATAGTTAATCATAGACTCATAAATAGGAAAACCGGGTGTGGGGTGTATAATTTCTGATCCTGGCTCACCAATCATAGATATTGCAAAATACATCGTGGGCTTTCCTCCTGGCATTATCATAACTCGCTCTGGACTTATTTCTTTATTATAAAGATTTTTAATTTTTCTTGTTACAGCCTGTCTACATTCTAAAATTCCATTAGCTAATACGTAACCATGGTGTCCCTCATCTATGGCCTTTTTAGCAGCATCAACGACATGTTTAGGCGATTTAAAATCTGGTTGGCCTAAGCCGAGATGAATCATTTCTTTACCTTGGGCTTCAAGTTTTTTTGCTTCAGCAAGAATACTAAAAGCTGACTCTGTTCCAAGTCTTTCTAAATTTTTTGCTAGTTTCATATTTTAAAATTTATAAGTAATTTTCATTTATTTACAACTGCCTAAAATTGCATCAACGGTATGCAACCTTGCTTTTATTAAGTTCTTTTATACTTTTGCAGCCTAAAAGAATCATGTCTCTTCTTATTTCATCTCTCATTCTTTGAAGAATAGTTTCAACTCCTTTTTGACCTCCGGCACCAAGAGCAAATAAAAAACCTTTACCGAAACTACAAGCTGTAGCTCCTAACGATAAAGCTTTCAAAACATGAGTGCCTCTTCTAATTCCGCCGTCTAAAATAATTTCTAATTTACCACCTACTGCATCAACAATGGCTGGAAGTTGATCAAATGGTGCCCTTGATCCGTCAAGTTGTCGTCCACCATGATTTGAAAGTAAAATTGCTGATGCTCCAATCCTAACTGCTCTCTTAGCGTCTTCTACTGACATAACTCCTTTAAGTGCAAAGGGGCCTCCCCATTTTTTAACAACATATTCAGCATCTTTCCAACTCATTGCAGGATCATATTGTTCATTTATATATTCCATAACTCCTTTGGCTATACTTGAACCTTTTTTTGTCCAGTGTGAAACATTTGCTAGCTGAAACTTTTCGTGCCTTAAATAATTAAATGTCCATTTAGGATGAGTCATAAAACTTAAAATACTTTTTAAATTAAGTTTTGGTGGTGTAGTAAATCCCCATTTGTGATCTCTCTCTCTATTTCCAGCAACTACTGTGTCTACAGTTAAGCAAAGAGCTTTGAAACCTGAACTTTTACATCTTTCTATTAAATTGTCAGTAAGTCCTTGGTCTTTATGTATGTAAAGTTGAAACATTTTAGGGCCGCCTGAAGTATTTGAAACTTCTTCAATTGATGAAGTTGCCATTGTTGACATGCTATAAAAAGTTCCAAATTTTTCTGCTGCCCTAGCAGACGCTTTATCTCCGTCATGATGATAAAGTCTTTGCATTGCCGTAGGCGCTAAAAAAATCGGCAAGTCAATTTTTTGACCAAAAACGGTTGTGGACAAATCTGGCTCTCCTACGCTAGCCAAAATATTTGGTATTAGATCACATTTCAAAAAAGACTCGGTATTCCTTTTAAGTGTGGTTTCATCGTCGGAGCCTCCATCGATGTAATGAAAAATTGGAGCCGGTAAATTTTTTTTTGCTAATTTTCTAAAATCATCATAACTATAACAATCATTTAGATTCATAATTGTTAAAAGTTTTTAGAAAAAGTTATTTGCTGATTGTCTGTGCCTGGATTTGTATCTCCCCAGTCATTATTGGAAATATGACTATAACTATAACCAAGTTGAGAGTTTTCAAATAGATCGAGACCTATTTTTATTTCACTTTTAAATTCTAAAACATTACCTAAATCTTTTCCGTCTCCTTTTTCATAATAACCTGGGGAGAAACTTGGTAAAATTTTTAATGGTCCGATTCCATACTGACCTTCTATACCAGTGTAAATATAAACAGAGCTATTGCCAGTCATAAATGCTCCTGTTATTGGTGAAAATTTTCCCAAAAAAGTGTTTCGAAACAAATTTGGATTTTTGTGCTCTACTCCAAATAAACTTGATTGGTCATCACCTTCTTTGTCGATAACATCAAATGTTCCTGTGTATAAAGATATATTATTAACTGAAGGAATTGCGCTAACTTGTTTTGTTTTATTTGTTTTTAAGGCCACATTCTTTTCAGCGGTGATACCTTTTTCAATAATGATATCTTTACTTTTTTTGGCTTCAGAGGCGACGCCTCCAGGAAGGTCTTTTCTAAGAATTTTTTCTAATAAACTTCTGTCATCAGCCGAAAATGCATTGACATTCACCAACATAAAAATTGTAAGAAAACAGACTGTTAATTTTTTCATTTTAAAAAAATACAACCTAAAACATAAAAAGTACACCTTCAATTATCTTTAATTCTGCTTATTTTTTCGAACAATAAAAAAAATAAGAAGGCCACCTCCCAAAAAAACGAGATATGGTATCATCCATAGTAGAAAATTAGTTTTATTCAATGGGGGGTTATAAACTATCCAATCACCATACTTTTCTATTAAAAACTTATAAATATCTTTTTCAGATTTTCCTTTAGTAATTTGATCTCTAACTACTAACTTAATTGTTTGTGCAAATTCGGAATTGGAGTCTGAAACAGACTGCCCCTGACATATTAAACATCTTATATTTTTAAAAATTCTACTCTCATCAACTTTAAAAATTTTAGCATTAACAATACTAAAGTTAAGAATTATGAAAAAAATTATTATTTTAGTTTTCATTAGTTTTTAAAACATTAACAATATAATTATAATCATTGTTAGACAGTGGCCCAATAAATTTTTTTAAAATTACCAAATTTTTATTAATTAGAATACTTTCTGGAATTCCATAAATCCCAAAACTTACTGAATATTTTCCAAACTCATCTTTTGCTAACTCATCATAAGGATTGCCATTTTTATCTAAAAAACTTAAAGCATTATTTTTTTTATCTTTAAAATTAACACCAAAAATTTTCAAATTTTTTTCAGCATTTAATTTTAATAAAAAAGGGTGTTCTAAAAGACATGGACCACACCAAGAGGCCCAAAAATTTATTAAAGTAAAATTATTTTTTTTAAAATCTTTATCTAGAATTAATCTATTTTCACTAAAGTGATCTAATTTTATATCTTTTAATACTTGGCCCTCCAAATTTTTAGTATCATAGATCGAGCTCTTATTAAGACCTATAAAAAATATACTTATAATAAAAATAATTATTGATAATGTTAATAGTTGTATTATTTTATATTTCATTTTTAAAAATCCTTAGAAATCCACCAAATGAAATAAAAACAACAGAAATCCAAATCCACATCATAAAAGGTTTTTTTTGAAATTTAATATTATAATAGTCTGATCGATCGATATTACTCATGGTAACATAATAGTCTTTAAAAAATTGAGTTCTTATTGAAGCTTCATAAGTTAACGTGCTTGGATTTTCATAAATTCTAATTTCCGGCTTCAATAGTTGCTCTTTTTTGTTTTGGATATTATTTATTTTAAACTCTCCTATAACTGCCTTATAATTTTTAAAATCTTTCAATTGTAAATTTTTGAATTTGATTAAATAATTTTCAAATTTTTCAGTTTCACCAAGTTTTAAATTAAAATCTTTTTCTACAGAGAAATTATGATTTAACCCGACAAATAGAACAAAAAAACCAAAAGCTGAATGTGATATCACTCTAGAAAAATTAAAGTTTTTATTTTTAAATGATTGAATTGCATCTTTTAAAGACGATATAATCAAAAAAATAGATGAAATTATGATGAGATTTGATAACAAACTATAACTTTTAAAAAAATAAATTATAAAAAAATTTATCAAAATTGCTCCAACTAAAATTATTAATAGTGATTTGAAATTGTTAAATTTGTCCTTAATCCATTTAACTTTTGGTCCTACAGACATAATGAATAAAAATAATACCAAAATTGGAATAATGACTGTGTTATAAAATGGAGGTCCTACAGATACCTTGTGATCTGAAATTACTTCAGTAAATATAGGGTACACTGTCCCTATTAAGACAGTAATTAGATAAAAAACCATAAACCAATTATTGATCAGAATAAAAGCTTCTTTGCTATTAGCGTTAAGATTGTAGTTATTTTTTTTAATTTTTTTAAATAAAAGTAGAACAGAAATAAAAATCATTAAGCTCAAAAAAATCAGAATGTAAACTCCTCTAGTTGGATCATTTGCAAAAGTATGAACTGAGTTTAAAATTCCTGATCTAACAAGAAAAGTTCCAGTAACACTTAAAATAAAAGTTAAAAGACAGAGAATAATTACCCAAAAATATAATAAGTTTCTTTTTTCTAGAACGATCAACGAATGAATTAAAGCTGTCATTGCAAACCATGGGAGTAACGATGCGTTTTCAACAGGATCCCAAAACCAAAAGCCTCCCCATCCAAGTTCATAATATGCCCAAATAGAGCCAGCCAAAATTCCAACGGTCTGAAAAGACCATGATATTAAAACCCAATTTTTTATCGATTGTGCAAATGATTTGTCGGTGAAATTGCTTAACAAGGAACCGATAGCTGCAGAAAAATAAATAGATGATCCAACAAAACCTATATAAAGCAGTGGTGGATGAATTGCTAAAGCAGGATCTTGCAAAATTGGATTTAATCCTAATCCTTCTCTAGGTATTGGAGAAATAACACTAAAGGGATTCGAATTAAATATAAGAAAAAATAAAAAACCAATTATTAATATATTTTGAATTATCAAAGTATAAAGACTATAATTTTTTGGGTATTCTCTGTTGTGAAGAAGAAAAAGAAATGAAAAAATTGTTAAAATAATCACCCATAATAATAAACTTCCTTCATGATTACCCCACGTACCTGCAATTTTATAAAAAATTGGTTTGAGTGTATGGGAGTTTTGATAAACAGTGATCAATGAAAAATCTGAATTGATAAAAGCGGCAATTAGTGCGAAAAAACAAATTATTATTAGTGTGCTTTGAAGTAAGCACATTTGGTAAATATTTTTGTTGATTAAATTTGCACTACTATTTAAATTCTGAACAGAAAAAAAAATTATAGAAATACTTAGTAAAGTATTTATAATTAATAGTGAGTTTCCAATATTACTTAACATTTTGCTTTATTATATCTTTTAATTCTGGGGGCATATAGTTTTCATCGTGTTTAGCTAGAATTCTATCTGCAACAAAGAATTTTTTGTCTTTGAGCACTCCTTCAGCGACCACTCCTTTGCCTTCTACGAACAAATTAGGAACTGTGCCAGTATAACTCACAAAAATTTCATTTTTAAAATCTGTAATGGTAAACCTAATTTCTTTATTATTTATTTCTACAGAATTATTTTTAACCATTCCGCCAACTCTTACTTTTTCATTAAAAATAATATCTTGTCCCAATTTAATGTCTGTTGGAGATTTGAAATAGAGAATATTATTATTTAAAGAATTCAAAATAAAAAAAACAGCAATAATAGTAAGTATTAAAAATAAGCTTAAAAAAGAAACTCTCTTTTTGACTTTTTTTGTTAGCATTAAAATGCTTTAGATCGATTTGTTATATGAGGCTAAAACTTGAGTAGCAACTTTAGATTTTTCTAAAACCAATTGTCTTTCTGATGCTGAGAGCTTATTAAGTTCCATTGCAAATTCTGCTTCGTACTTTTTTAAAGTTTTGCGTGTTTTGTAGTAAACAATTGCACAAGTTAAAATAGTTATTGAAAAAGATAACCATACAAATAATCCATATCCATTCATAGTAATAAAGTTCTGAGTCATATTCTTTTAATGTTTTTTTTCTTTATTCTAATGATTTCTGTCTTATATTTCATTAGAAAAATTAACGCACAATATAATAATAAAACTAGCAACATCAACGATAATGGCACCAACATGGATGAATGTATAGTACTACCGCCGACCAATTTGATGCTGGCTGGTTGATGTAAAGTATTCCACCAATCTACAGAGTATTTGATAATTGGAATATTAATAAGTCCAAGAACTGCAATTATACTTGAAATTTTTTTAGCCTTATCATCTTGATTGATTAATTTATGAGAAAGAATGAATAATATATAAAAAATTATAAGTACAACCATTGAAGTTATTCTCGCATCCCAGACCCACCAAGTACCCCATGTAGGTTGACCCCACAAAGATCCTGTGATGACCGCTAAACAGGTAAACATTAGTCCTATCGGAGCAATACTTTTTGTGGCTAAATTTAAATTTTTTATTTTAAAAATAAAATTTATTATTGATAGCAAAGCTATACATGTAAATGCTGCCAAACCTATCCAAGCAGCTGGAACATGTACATACATGATTCTCACACTGTCACCTTGTAAATAATCTGGGGGAGATAATATTAAAGCAAAAGTCAAAGCTACTATTAATATTATAAAAAAAATTGAATTAATAAAACCAATGAGCTTTTCTATTAAACTAAAAATTTTACTTGGATTGATTAAATTTAGCATATTAATTAATTACTATAACATTATTTTTTTGTGAAGAGTTATAATCAGCCTAATTGAGAATTTTGAGGGAGTAGAGAAGTATGAATTAATTCCCAATTAGGCTAGAACGCCTAAATGTAATAAAAATCTATGTCATAGATTTGAGTTAAAAATGTTAAATTTGAGGCAGTATTAAATTTAATTAGATAGTTTGAAATAACTTGCGCCTTTTTTACCTGTAAAAATCTCTTCTATTAAAGGATGTTTCACTGGTTCTCTTGATTTATCTAATAATAGATTTTGCTCAGAAACATATGCTTCATAGGTCACATCATTACTTTCAGCTAAAAGATGATAAAAAGGTTGATCTTTTCTTGGCCTAACATCCTTTGGTATTGACTGATACCATTCTTCAGAATTGTTAAACTCAAAATCCACATCATAAATAACACCCCTAAAATCAAAATGTCTATGCTTTACAACTTCACCTATTGAAAACTTTGCGTTATTACTTGATGCCATACCTAATAAGTAATAATTTTTTTGCTAAAATCAATATCTAATTTAATAAAAATTTATTATATGCTAGTGTTTGTATGTGAATAAGTCATTTTTAAAATTTGTCGCAGACTTTGGGCCATTACTAATTTTTTTTACAATATATTATAAAAGTGGAAATAATCTTAGTGTAGCGATTCCTCCTTTAATAATTGCAACAATTATCGCAGTAATAGTAGTTTATTTTATAGAAAAAAAAATTCCTTATGTTCCTTTAATAGGGGGCGTCATTATTTCTTTATTTGGAGGTCTGACTTTATATTTTAATAATCCAGTTTTCTTATATATGAAACCGACAATTATAAATATTATTTTTTCTGCTGTTTTAATTGTAGGAAAAATATTTTTTAATAAAAATTTCTTAAAGTTTTTTTTTAAAACAGCATTTCAATTAGATGAATTTGGTTGGGATAAATTAAATTTTAGATGGGCTTATTTTTTTATTTTTCTAGCATTTTTAAACGAAATTGTATGGAGAACACAGCCTGAGACAACTTGGGTTAACTTTAAAGTGTGGGGTATGTTGCCACTAACTTTTATCTTTACAGCCTTTCAACTACCAATGATTAACAAACATAAAATATGAAAAATATAAAACTAGTTGTTAATAATGATTTTAAAAAAGAAAAAGATAAATTTTTTATAAAAAAAGAACTTCAATGCATTTTAAATTTATATGCAAAAATGGTTTCTAATGGTTCCTGGAAAGATTATTCATTTTCATCAGGCTCAAGGGAAATATCTTTTGATGTCTATCAAAGAGCCTCGGATCGTCCAGTATTAAGAATATTAAAGAACCTGAAGCCAAATTATTATAATGAAAAATATTTAATAAAAGATAAAAATGGAAATATTTTAAAGAAATCAGAGAATCTTGATAATTTAATTAATAAAACTAGCTGGAATAATTTAAAATTAGTGAAGTAATTATCTTCTTTGACCAAAGAGTCTTAGAAGCATAATAAATAGATTAATAAAATCTAGATACAAAGTTAATGCACCCATGACAGCTTTTTTACCCATTAGCTCACCACTATCGCTAGCCATATACATGTTTTTTATTTTTTGTGTATCGTAAGCAGTTAGGCCAACGAAAATTAAAACTCCAAGTATAGAAATTACAAAATACATCATTGATGACTTCATGAAGATATTAACTACAGATGCAATTATTATTCCGAAAAGACCCATCATTAAAAAAGACCCTAACTTTGTTAAATCTTTTTTTGTAGTATAACCATAAATACTCATTGCTCCAAAAGTACTCGCGGTAATAAAAAAAACTCTTGTTATGCTTGCGCCAGTATAAAGTAAAAAAATTGATGAAAGTGAAGCACCCATTAAGGCTGCAAAAACCCAAAAAGTGGTCTGTGCTTTAGCAGCGGACATTTTCGCAATACCAAAACTCATATAGAAAACAACACCTAATGGAGCCAACATCAGAACCCATTTTAAACCAGATGCATAAATTGTATTTCCAAAATTAGTTAAACCAACTATTTGACCGTTATCTCCAGTGACAACTGCCATTTTAAAAAATAAAAGAGCGACGAAACCAGTAAGCAAAACTCCTGAGCCCATGTAATTATAAACCTTTAGCATGTAAGCTCTTAGGCCTTGATCAATTATCGCTTCTGAAGCTGAAGAACGGACTGTTGATGTTTGTTTATTAAATTCCATTCTCTATATATAAGTTTTTTTATTAACTTTTCAATAGGCAAAAATTGACCTAAAAAGCCTCTAATAATATTACTATTCTATGAAATATAAAAAATTAGGAACAACAGATCTAGATGTGAGTTTGATTTGTTTGGGTACTATGACATGGGGTACTCAAAATTCTGAGAAAGATGCCTTTGAACAAATGGATTATTCGGCCAGTAAAGGTATTAATTTTTTTGATACAGCAGAAATTTACTCTGTTCCGCCAACTGCAGATTCTTACGGTAAAACTGAAATAATGATAGGTAACTGGTTTGAAAAAAGAAAAAATAGAGATAAAATTATTTTAGCTTCTAAGATTGCTGGGCCTGGCTGCGATTGGATTAGAGGCGGTAAAAATAGTTTTGATGAAAAAAAAATTGGTGAAGCCATTGATGGAAGTTTAAAAAGATTAAAAACAGATTACATAGACTTGTATCAATTACATTGGCCAGAACGCTCTACTAATTATTTTGGTAAACGAGAATATTCAGTAAATGATGATGAGGGGGATTGGAATAGTTTTGAAAGTATTCTTCAAGCGTTAGCAAAATTTATAAAAAGCGGAAAAATAAGGCATATCGGAATGTCTAATGAAACGCCGTTTGGTTTATCAAAGTATATTGAGCTCTCAAAAAATAAGAACTTACCGCGAATGATGTCAGTCCAAAACCCTTATAACTTAGTTAACAGAACTTATGAGATAGGCATGTCTGAAATTTCACTAAGAGAAAAATGTGGTTTGCTTGTTTACTATCCTCTAGCAGCAGGTGGTTTATCTGGTAAGTATAGAAATGATCAAATGCCAAAAAATTCTAGAATGGCACTTTTTAAAGGTTGGGAGAGACATTTAAATCCCTTGGCCATGAAAGCTTATGATGAATATCATAAACTTGCAAAAGATAACAATATGACGATGGTTCAGCTAGCGCAATCATTTGTAAATTCTAGGCCATTTGTAACCAGCAATATTATTGGAGCAACAACTATGGAACAGCTGAAAGAAAATATAGACTCGATCGATGTAGAATTAACTGATGAAATAATGGAAAAGATTAATGTAATACATAATAACAATCCTAATCCTTCTCCTTAATTGAACCCATTGAAATAGCCTATTTTTAGTATAAATATAAATTTATGTTATTAAAAAATATTTTTATTGTTTTTATCCTAACCGTATTTTCATTAAATGCATTTGCAAATACACCAAGATCAACCGGCAAATATAAAAACTGGGAAAGCTTTGCCGTTGAAACCGATCAAGGGAAAATTTGTTTTGCTCAGACTTTACCAACAAAAAGAGCTCCTTCCTCTATTAAAAGAGAGAAATCAAAATTATTCGTAACTTTTAGACCATCTGAAAATATAAAAGATGAAGTGAGCTTGACCAGTGGACATGATTATAAAACATCCACAGTAACTGCTAGTTCTGGAAAAAGAAGGTATTCTTTTTTTTCTCAGAAGAATTTTGCTTGGTTGCTTGATGATCAAGAAGAGAGGAAGTTTATTAAACTCATGCAAAAAGCAACAGATGTAATAGTAAAAGCAAGGACTACTAAAGGCGCAGAAACCACAGATCATTATTCAATGATGGGTTTCACTAAAGCTTATAATACCGCAAAGAAAACTTGCAGTTAAATGAAAAAAATTGTTTTAGCTTATTCGGGCGGACTAGATACTTCGATAATTTTAAGGTGGCTTCAAGAAAACTATAAAGCCGAAGTTATCGCTTATACATCAGATATTGGTCAAGAAATAAATACAAAAAAAATCATTAAAAATGCAAAAAGACTTGGTGTTAAAAAAATTATTATAGAAAACTTAAAAAATATATTTATTAAAGATTATGTATTTCCAATGGTTAGGGCGCATGCCGTTTACGAAGGTGTCTATTTGTTAGGAACATCTATAGCGAGACCTTTGATTGCTAAAAGACAAATTGAAATTGCAAAAAAATATGGGGCTTATGCCGTTTCTCACGGTGCGACCGGAAAAGGTAACGATCAAGTAAGATTTGAATTAGGTTACGCTTATTTTGGTAAAAAAATAAAAGTTATCGCTCCTTGGAGAGAATGGAAATTACAGTCTAGAACAGATTTAATAAAATATGCAAAAAAAAATAATATTCCAATTCCAAAGGATAAAAGAGGCGCACCCCCCTTCTCAATTGATGATAATATTTTTCATACTTCTACGGAGGGAAAAGTTTTGGAAAATCCAAAAAACTCTGCTCCAGAATTTATTTTTCAAAGAACTATTTCTCCAGAAAAAGCACCAAATAAAATAACTAAAGTCACTATTGGCTTTAAAAATGGTGATCCTATTACTCTTAATGGAAAAAAATTAAGTCCTGAAAATTTACTTAGTAAATTAAATGACCTAGCGGGAAAAAATGCAATTGGCAGAGTTGATTTAGTGGAAAATAGATTTATTGGAATAAAGTCCAGAGGTGTTTATGAAACTCCGGGCGGTACTGTTTTATATGCTGCACATAGAGCAATAGAGTCTGTTACACTTGATAAAGAAACTGCTCATGCGAAAGAAAGAATTATGCCAGCTTATGCTGAACTAGTTTATAATGGTTATTGGTTCTCCAAAAAAAGAGTTAAACTTCAAAAAGTTATAGATAAGAAAAGAAAACAAGTGGCGGGAGATGTTGTTTTGGGTTTATACAAAGGTAACATTACAATTTTATCAAGAAGAACTAAAAATAAGGCTTATTCATTAAAAAAAGTTTCTTTTGAAGAGAATAAAACGTTTAATAAATCAAAAATTGAAAATTTTATTAA
>Ga0209425_10005242_pt1 | contig 12794 bp, 10 predicted proteins | sample COG_05_FD_184749 | JGI IMG/M metagenome (GOLD analysis project Ga0209425, IMG submission 184749) | Pelagic Microbial community sample from North Sea - COGITO 998_met_05 (SPAdes) (version 2) | ecosystem: Environmental > Aquatic > Marine > Neritic zone/Coastal water | place: Helgoland, sampling... | reverse complement strand
AAAAGACTTTTAGAAATAAAAAAAAACCAATTGTATTAATTGCTGGCTGTGTAGCTCAAGCGGAAGGAGAAATTTTATTAAAAAAAGAAAAATATATAGATGCAGTTATTGGACCACAATCGTATCATGAAATTAACAAGATAATTTTAGATATAGAAAAAAAAGACATTAAAATTAATTCAACTGAGTTTGAAACCATAGAAAAATTTGATCAACTTAAATTAGTTAGAAATTCTGTCAGTAAGATTTCATCTTTTTTAACAATTCAAGAGGGATGTGATAAATTTTGCAAGTTTTGCGTTGTTCCTTATACTAGAGGACCAGAATATTCTAGGCCATTTTTAGAAATTATTACAGAAGCAAAACAAATTGTGGAAAATGGTTCAAAAGAAATAATATTATTAGGACAAAATGTTAACGCTTATAATTTTAAAGATAAAAAGCTTTCACATTTATTATATACATTAAGTGATATCAAAAATTTAGAGAGAATCAGATACACAACATCACATCCAAAAGATTTTACAGATGATTTAATCGAAGCGCATGGATCTTGTAAAAAATTAATGCCACTCTTGCATTTACCAGTTCAAAGCGGGTCAACAAGGATCTTAGAAAGTATGAATAGAAACCATACAATTGATGAGTACATGCAAGTAATTAACAAATTAAAAAAAAAAAGGTCTTCCATAAAATTTTCTAGTGACTTTATAATAGGTTACCCCGGTGAGACTACAGAAGATTTTAAGAAAACCATATCATTAATAAAGGAAATAAAATTTATTAATTCATATTCATTTGTTTTCAATGAAAGACCTGGCACACCAGCGTCAAAACTAAAAAAAATTAACCTTAAAACAGCTAAAGAGAGATTAGATATTTTTCAAAATATTGCAGATGATATAAAAAAAAATTATAGAATGAATTTAATTAATTCTAAAGCTAAAGTTTTATTTGAAAACAAAATTAAAAATGAAAATAAATATTTTGGCAGAGACGAATACTTTAATTCTGTTATTGTAGAAAGTGATAGAGATATAGCTGGGAAAATTTTAGAAGTAAAAATAAATCAATGTAATAGAAACACTTTATTTGGTGAAATTATTCTAAATGAAGATTATAAAGAAAATGCAGCATAAAGATTATGTCAGAAAGTACTAAATTAGAGCAGAATTTAATTGTAAAAAAAATTGATTTAACAACAATTAATATGCAGATAACTAACAATCAAATACTTATGTCTATAGTTGGAGAATTTAATCAGAATTTAAAAGAATTGGAAAAACTAACTAATACAAATGTTTTTTTTAGAGGTAACTCAATTACTTGCAAAGGAAAAGAAAGGGATCTTCAGAATTTTTCTGAAGCAGTAAAATTTTTAATTGATAAATATCTTTTGACAAATCTTATTGAAAAAGACGATATAGCATTATCTGTAAAAAAAAACATGCAACAAAGCGAGTCAAATATAAAATCGTTTAAACAATTAATTAAAACTCCTCGTAAGTCTGTTATAGCAAGATCTGAAAAACAATCAGATTATATTAAAGCATTAAAAGAAAACAATATAGTAATATCACTTGGCCCAGCCGGCACAGGTAAAAGTTTTTTAGCTGTTTCCGTAGCTGTTACTTTATTGATGGAAAAAAAGATCGCAAGGGTAATCTTGTCTAGACCAGCTGTTGAAGCTGGTGAAAAATTAGGTTTTCTTCCTGGTGACATGAAAGAAAAAGTCGATCCTTATCTAAGACCTTTATACGACGCTTTATATGAATTATTTGGTGCAGATAAAATAGAAAAAAAGATTGAAACAGGAGAAATTGAAATTGCCCCTCTTGCATTTATGAGAGGCAGAACATTAAAGAATTGTTTTGCAATATTGGATGAAGCACAAAATGCAACTGAGACTCAAATAAAAATGTTTTTAACCAGAATTGGAGAAAATTCCAAATTAGTCGTAAATGGAGATCCATCACAAATAGATTTAATAAACAAATCTCAATCTGGTCTTGTAAAGTCTAAAAATATTTTAAAAGATTTAAGTGAAATTAAAATTATAGAATTTGATCACACCGACGTAGTAAGGCATCCATTGGTTTCTAAGATTATTCGGGCTTATCAAAAAAAAAGCACTGATGATAAAAATTAATGTAATATTAGATAACAAAAATTGGATAAAGTATCTTACAAATCCATCTAGTTTTATTAATAAAAAAGTAAAGTTAATCAATAGAAAAAACAAGTTATATAAAAATAATTTACTAATATGTTCGTTAATTTTGTCCAAAACATCAGAAATAAAAAAATTAAATAAGAAATTTAGAAATATAAACAAATCAACAGATGTATTATCTTTTCCATTTTATGAAAAAAATCATCTGAGAAAAAAAATTAAGACAGAAAAAGAAATTTATCTAGGGGATATAATCATTAATTTGAGTAAAATAAAAAATAAAATTAATAAAGATAAATTTAATAATGAACTAAACAAACTTTGGGTGCATGGGTTAGTTCATTTGTTCGGTTATAGACACAAAAAAAATAAAGACTATTACAGCATGAACCAGGTAGAAAAAAAATATCTCCAATATATAAGTTAAATGATAGAGAAAATTTTAAACAAAAGGTTTATAATATTATATTTACTACCTTTTTGCATAGGTTTGTTAACAGTATTTAGTTTTCAACCATTTAATTTGTCTTTAATTAATTTTATTTTATTGCCAATTTTTTTCTATCTCGTGGTTTATGTAAAAAAAAAATCTAAAAGTACTTATAGAAAAAAACCTTATCATAAAAACTTATTTCTCATAGGTTCTACTTTTGGATTTGGCTTTTATCTTAGTGGAATTTTTTGGATAGCTTATTCTTTAACTTTTGATGATAGCTTTAAGTTTCTAATTCCATTTACAATAGTTTTAATACCTCTTTTTTTAAGTCTGTTTACCGGATTAACAATTTTAATTGTAGGCCAATTTTTGAACTTTAACTTTTCTTCACTTTTATTATTTTCTGGATCCTTAGCTTTATCGGACTATGTTAGAGGTAAAGTTTTAACTGGTTTTCCTTGGAACCTCTGGGCATATAGTTGGTCTTGGTTAACAGAAATTTTGCAAATTCTAAATCTATCAGGCTTATTTGCTTTCAATCTTTTAGTTATAACAATTTTTACAATGCCAGCAGTATTTTTTTTTAAAAATAGTATCGGCAAGAAGATTCTTATTACCTCTTTTACATTTGTAATTATTTTTTCATTTTATATTTATGGAACTTTTTCTGTTAATAAAAATCGTGCTTTAGTCGACTATATAGATCAAGATAAAAAGATTTATATTAAAGTAATCTCTCCAGATTTTCCATTAAAATATAATTTATCAATTAATGAAATAGAAGATAGATTGAGTAAATTAGTAAAGTACAGCGATCCAGACCCTGAGAAAAAAACTTTTTTTATTTGGCCTGAAGGAGTCTTTACTGGATTTGATTTTAGTGAAATTTATCAATTTAATAAATTGATCAAAAATAACTTTAATGAAAATCACTTAATTTTTTTTGGAATTAATACATTAGATAAAAATTTAGATAATTATTACAATAGTATGCTCGTTATAAATAATAAATTTGAAATTCTACATAAATATAATAAAAAAAAATTAGTACCTTTTGGTGAATTTTTACCATTTGAAAAAAACTTAAATAAATTAGGATTAAAAAAAATTACACAAGGACACACTTCTTTCTCTAAAGGAAAAAATCAAGATAATATTGTAATCAACAATGCTTATATTTTACCTATGATATGCTATGAAATAATTTTTACGGAATTATCTCAAAGATCGAATAATAAAACAAATTTAATAGTAAATATATCTGAAGATGGATGGTTTGGTAATTCAATCGGTCCCCACCAACATTTTGCTAAGGCTATTTTTAGATCTATTGAAAATAATTCATTTTTAGTTAGATCTGCAAATAAAGGAATTAGCGCTATTATTAACAATAAAGGTCAAATAGTTAGAAAATTAAATATTAATGAAGCAGGCAATATTGAAATGGATATTCCACTATTATCTTCAGAATATAAAAACAAAAATGATTTGATATTTTTTATACTTTTATTTACATATCTATCTATCTTTATAATTTTTAAAAATAAAAACTAATGCAAAAAAATAAATATTTATTTACCAGTGAGTCTGTTTCTGAAGGTCATCCAGACAAAGTTTGTGATAGAATTTCTGACATGGTAGTGGACTCTTATTTATCTAGAGACCCTTTTGCGCGTGTAGCTTGTGAGACGCTTACAACAACAAATAAAGTTGTTTTAGCAGGAGAAATAAGAGGTCCAAAAATAGAAAAAGACGAAATTATAAATAAAGTTAGAGAGTGTATAAAAGATATAGGATATGACCAAAAAGGATTTAGTTGGAAAACAGCTGATATAGAAACATTTTTACACGAGCAATCAACAGATATAGCTATGGGTGTAGACTCAAAAGATAACAAAGATGAAGGTGCAGGAGATCAAGGAATTATGTTTGGTTATGCGTGTACAGAAACCGAGGATTTAATGCCAGCTCCAATTCATTTTTCACATCAAATTTTAAGATTAATGGCAGAAGATAGAAAAAAAAAGATTATAAAAGGTATAGAGCCGGATTCTAAAAGTCAAGTTACGATGTTATATGAAGATAATAAGCCAGTAAAAGTTACTTCAGTAGTTATTTCAACACAACATTCTAAAGATTTAAATCAAGAAAAAGTTAAAGAATTAATTTTACCATATATTAAAAAATCAATACCAGAGAAATATTTGAAAGATTTAAGTCCTGAAGAAATATACATTAATCCTACTGGTCAGTTTATAATTGGTGGGCCTGACGGTGATACTGGTTTAACTGGTAGAAAAATAATTGTTGATACATATGGTGGCGCAGCACCCCATGGAGGTGGAGCTTTTTCCGGAAAGGATCCAACAAAAGTTGATAGGTCGGCAGCTTATGCAGCAAGATATTTAGCAAAAAATATTGTTTCAGCAGGAGTTTCTGAAAAATGTTTAATACAACTTGCTTATGCAATTGGGGTTTCAAAGCCATTATCTATTTTTTTGAAACTTGCTGAAGGAGATGAAAATAAGGCGGAAGTTGTTAAAAAAGTTATAGATCAAAATTTTGATCTTTCACCAAGAGGGATAAGAGAAATGTTGAAATTAAATAATCCTATATATGAAATAACATCTGCCTATGGACATTTTGGTAGAAAACCGTCAAATAATGGTCAATTTAGCTGGGAAAAAACAGATAAAGTTGATTTATTTAAAATGTGAACTTGAAAAAACCTATATTTTCAATTAAATAGTAATAGTTAAAACTGGATAGTATCAAAATGGGCTTTAGCCCATTTTTTTTTAGGAGAAACAAAAATGTTAAATAGAGGACTAGACAAACAGGAATTATTAAGAATCGTAGACGCTGTAGCTAACGAAAAATCAATTGATAAAGAGCTTGTGATTGGCTCTATGGAAAGTGCAATTCAAAAAGCAGCTTTAACCAAATTTGGTAACGATAACAACATCGAAGTAGTTATTGATAGGGAAAGTGGTGATATTACAATTCAAAAAGTTCTTGATATAGTCGAAGCAGTGGAAGATTCAGCTAGAGAAATTACTTTAAATGATGCAAAAAAAATAAATTTAAAAAATGATGACCTTAAAGTAGGTGATAAGATCTTTGAAGAATTACCTCAAATTGACTTTGGAAGAATCGCAGCTCAAAGTGCAAAACAAGTAATAAGCACTAGAGTAAGAGAGGCTGAAAAAAATAGACAATACGAAGATTTTATAGATAAACAAGGGCAAATTTTAAGTGGGATTATCAAGAGACTTGAATATGGAAATGTTATTGTCGACCTTGGAAAAGCAGAAGGAGTTATTAAAAAAGATGAGCTTATACCACGAGAGATATTAAAAACTGGAGATAGAGTAAAAGCATACTGTTATGAGGTGAAGAAAGAACTTAAAGGACACCAAATATTTTTATCTAGAGCTCATCCACAGTTTTTAGCGAGATTATTTTTTCAAGAAGTTCCAGAAATTTATGAAGGAACTATAGAGATAAAATCAGTCGCTCGAGATCCTGGAAGTAGAGCTAAAATTTGTGTGAGCTCACAAGACTCATCTATAGATCCAGTCGGAGCATGCGTAGGCATGAGAGGCAGCAGGGTTCAAACAATAGTCAATGAATTGCATGGAGAGAAAATTGATATAATTAAATGGACAGAAGACCTACCTACTTTAATCTCTGAGTCTTTATCTCCAGCTGAAATTCAAAGAGTACTAATAGATCAAGATAATAAAAGAATTGACATTATATTGACTGAAGAAAATCTGAGTAAAGCAATTGGTCGTAGAGGTCAAAACGTTAGATTAGCTTCAAAATTAACCAATTATGAAATTGACATTTTGACAGATAAAGAAGACTCAGAAAGAAGACAGGCTGAGTTTAAAGATCGAACAGAAACATTAATTAAGAATCTAGAGGTCGATGAAACATTAGGACAACTTTTAGTATCAGAGGGATTTCCCAGCATTGAGGATATATCTCAGTCTACACCAGATGATATTGCAAAAATAGAAGCGATAGATGAAGATACAGCCAAAGAGTTGATAAACAGATCGAAAGAAACTTTGATTAAAGAAAAGGAAGCTGTAGCACAAAAATTAAAAGAGCTTGGGGTAGAAGAGTCATTAATCAATTTAAAAGGTATGACCCAAGGAATGTTGGTTATTTTAGGTCAAAAAAATATTAAAAAATTAATTGATTTTGCTGACTTATCCTCTGACGAGCTAATAGGTGGGTTTGATGAGATCAAAGGAAAAAAAATTAGAGTTGAGGGATACTTAGAGGAATTTTCTTTATCTAGAAAGGAAGCTGACGAACTAATTATGTCAGCTAGAGAGATTGCGTACAAGTAATGTTATGGAAAAAGATAAAAAAAAGACACTTACAATTTCATCAGATTTAAAAAAGAAAATTGATACTAGCGCCATAAGCACAGACGGGAAAAAGTCATTTGCTGTAAAAAAAAAAGAACCATTTAAAGGAAATAAAAACTTTAGCAGAACTAATCAAAGTTTAAATCAAGTTAAAACTCCAGACTTAAAAAAAAAGAATTTTGCTAGAAAATTTGTTGAACAACAAGCAACTAAGTCCTTTATAAAAAAAGATGAAAAACCAACGGGCAAAAGTAAGCTAAAATTAAAAGGACCTATAGATAAAAGAGATTTTAAATTAACTGTTTCGAGAGCTTTAAATGTTGAAGAGATTGAGATTAAACAAAGAAGTTTAGCTTCTGTTAAAAGAGCAAGATTAAAGGAGAAGAAAAATAACCCAAGTAGTGATGAAAAAAAGGAATTTAAGAAAGTTTTACGCGATGTAAAAATACCTGAACAAATCACCATTCAAGAACTCTCAAATAGAATGGCAGAAAAATCTAACGATATTATTAAGTTTTTACTTAATATGAAGGTAATAGCAACTATTAACCACGTAATCGATAAGGACACAGCAGAATATATAGTTAAAGAATTCGGGCACAAACCAATTCTAGATGACGAACCAAGATTGGAAGTAAATAAAGTTAAAGAAAAATTAGAGGGTGATATTCAAATTAGGCCACCAGTTGTCACAATAATGGGGCATGTTGATCATGGAAAAACTTCTTTATTAGATTCACTAAGAGACACGAACGTTGTTTCAGGTGAACATGGTGGAATTACTCAACACATTGGCGCATATCAAGTTAAAACAGAAAGTAATAAAGTTATTACTTTCATAGATACGCCTGGTCATGCTGCTTTTACTGAGATGCGAGCAAGAGGATCAAAAATTACTGATATCGTTGTTTTAGTAGTAGCTGCAGATGATGGAATTAAACCACAAACTGTAGAAGCTATTAAGCACGCAAAAGCAGCTAAAGTTCCAATAATAGTCGCAATAAACAAATGTGATTTACCCGAGAAAAATATAAGCAAAATTAAAAACGAGATGATGCAGTACGAATTAATAGCAGAGGATTTGAGCGGAGATACACTATTTGTAGAAGTGTCGGCTTTAAAAAAAATTAATTTAGATAAGCTTAAAGAAAGCATTTTATTACAATCAGATATTTTGGATTTAAAAGCTTCTTTTTCTGGTCAAGCAAAAGGTATAGTAATTGAGTCAAAAATTGACAAAGGCAAAGGACCTGTATCAACAGTTTTAATTAGTAAGGGAAAATTAAAGCGAGGTGATTATTTTATTTGTGGTGATACATGGGGAAAGATTAGAGCAATGATAAATTATGAAGGTAAAAATATAGAAGAAGCTTTGCCCTCCATGCCAGTCGAAATATTAGGCATGAATGGCTCAGCTTTTGCAGGAGCAGAATTTCTTGTAACAAAAGACGAGAACGAAGCCAAAGAAATGGCAGAGTATAAAAAAAATAACTTAGCAAATAATAAAGTTTTAGTTAAAGACAAAACAACGCTTTTTGATGAAGTTAAGGAAAAAGATGAATTAAATATTATAATTAAATCTGATGTACAAGGATCAAGCGAAGCATTAAAAATGGCCATTAACAAAATTGAACATAGTGAGGTAGAAGCTAAGATAATTTTGTCTGATATTGGAATGATAAATGAAACTGATGTGTCTTTAGCGAAAGCATCAGATGCAATTTTAATTGGTTTTAACGTTAAGCCTAATAGAGAGGCAAAAAAATTAGCAGAAGATCAAAAAATTGATATAAAATACTTTAATATCATTTATGAAGCACTTGCACATGTAGAAAATTCATTATCAGGTTTACTAGAACCAGATGTTAAAGAAACTGTGTTAGGTTCAGCTGAAATTCAAAAAATATTTAAAGTATCTAATGCCGGAAAAATTGCTGGCTCAAAAGTAATGAATGGAGAAATAAAAAGTAAATCTAAAGCAAGAATTATTAGAGACGGAGTAGTTGTTTATAGCGGTGAAATACAAAGTATTTATAGAGAAAAAAATCAAGTCAAAGAAGTAGGTACAGGACTTGAATGTGGAATAAGCCTTAAAGATTTTATAGATTTTAAAGAGAAAGACGTTATAGAGTCATACCTCGCAGAAGAAATTCAAAGGACAATATAATGGGAAATCAAGGATCTCAAAGGACATACAGCCAAAGACAATTGAGAGTAGGGGAAATGATCAAGCAAAATTTGGGTGAACTTTTTATAAGGGATGAGGCTAAAATACCTCTAATTAATTCTAAATTAATTACTGTTACAGAGGTAAGAATGACCCCAGACCTGAAAACAGCTAGGGTTTATGTAATACCACTAGGAGGTAAAGAGATTAAAGAAACAGTTAGGATCTTGACGGAATACGCTCATCTTGTTAGAAGAACTCTGTCTAAAAGGCTTGATATTAAGTTTCTTCCTAAACTCACATTTGTAGAAGATAACTCATTTGAATATGCTGAAAAGATTGAAAAAATTATAAAAGAAATAAAAATAAATGACTCAGAAAAAAAAAGATACAATTAAATCGTTAGCTTTAAACGAAAAAGATGTTGGATCAGCCGAGATACAAATCGGTTTACTAACAAATAAGATATTTAAACTTTCTGAACATTTTAAGAATGCTAAAAAAGATAAACATTCATCAGTAGGACTGATGAAGTCTGTAAATAAAAGAAAAAAATTACTATCTTACTTAAAAAGAAAAAAACCAGAGTCATATACTAAAGTATTAAAACAACTTAATTTAAGGAAATAATGTTCAAACTACATAAAGAAGAATTAGAAGTTAACGGAAAAAAACTAACTTTAGAAACAGGTAAAATAGCAAGACAAGCAGATGGAGCAATTATAGCAACTTGTGGGGAAACAGTTGTAATAGCCACTGTTGTAGGAGCTAAAAATCTTAAAGATGGACAAGATTTTTTTCCACTATCTGTAAATTACCAAGAGAAATACTATGCAGCAGGAAAAATTCCTGGCGGATATTTTAAAAGAGAAGCAAGACCAACTGAGTCAGAGCAATTAATCTCAAGGCTGATTGATAGGCCTATAAGACCTTTGTTTCCTTCAAGCTTTTTGAATGAAGTTCAACTATTACCAACAGTATTATCATATGACGGTGAAAACCAAGCTGATGTGCTTTCAATTATAGCATGTTCAGCTTCATTAGCAATTTCAGGACTGCCTTTTGGTGGACCAATAGCTGCAAGTAGAGTTGGTTATAAGGATGGTAAGTATTTATTAAATCCATCGCCAGAGGAACTTAAAGAATCAGAATTAGATCTAGTTGTTGCTGGAACAAAAGATGCAGTTTTAATGGTGGAGTCAGAAACATCAGGTCTTTCAGAAAAAATAATGCTAGATGCTGTAAAATTCGGACATGAAAATTTTATATCAATAATAGAAGCAATAGAAAAACTTGCCAAAAAAGCAGGTAAGCCAAAATGGGAAGTTGAAGAAATAGATCATTCTGACATTAAAAAGAAAATTGCCAGTGCTGTCGAAGCAGATCTTAGAAAAGCTTTTAAGGAAATCGATAAAAAGAAAAGATCAAATGCTATTTCAGAAATAGAAACTAAATGTAAAGAAATGTTTGTTGATGATGAAAATGTTACAGACAATCAGGCTATGGCTCAACTTAAGTCACTGGAAAAAGACATTGTTAGAACAGCAATTATAAAAGATAAAAAAAGAATTGATGGAAGAGGTTTAGCAGATGTAAGGCAAATAAAGTGTGAAGTTGGAGTATTGCCAAGGACACACGGTTCTGCTTTATTTACAAGAGGTGAAACTCAAGCGTTAGTCGTCACTACGTTAGGTATGTCTGATGATGAGCAAAGAGTTGAAAGTCTTTCAGGAATGCAAAGAAGTAGATTCATGCTACATTATAATTTCCCTCCATTTTCTGTAGGAGAGTGTGGAAGAATTGGAACAGGTAGAAGAGAAGTAGGACATGGTAAGTTAGCATGGAGAGCAATTAATTCATCTCTACCAAAAGGTGAAGATTTTCCTTACACGCTAAGAGTTGTTTCTGAAATCACAGAGTCTAACGGATCGTCATCAATGGCAACAGTTTGCGGAACTTCACTATCTCTTATGGACGCTGGTGTTCCAATAAAAGAACCAGTAGCTGGAATTGCAATGGGATTAATAAAAGAAGGAGATGATTTTTCAGTGTTATCAGATATTCTTGGCGATGAAGACCACCTCGGAGATATGGATTTTAAAGTAGCTGGAACAAAAAATGGTATTACATCTCTTCAAATGGACATTAAAATTACTGGCATTACTTTTGAAATAATGGAAAAAGCTTTAGATCAAGCAAAAGGTGGCAGAGAACATATTTTAGTAGAAATGAATAAAGCACTTAAAGGCTCTAGAAAAGAATTTTCAAAACACACTCCAAAAATGGAAATCATTAAAGTTGATAAAAAAGATATAGCAACTGTAATTGGAAAAGGCGGAGCAACTATAAGGGAGATAGTTGAGACATCTGGAGCTAAAGTTGACGTCAAAGACACAGGAGAAGTGACCGTAGCTGCTCCTGATGAAGAATCTAGAAACAAAGCGATTGAATTTATCAAAAACTTAGTGGCGAAACCTGAAATGGGTAAAATTTATAAAGGTAAGGTTGTAAAAATTATGGAGTTTGGAGCTTTTGTAAATTTTTTAGGTAAACAAGATGGCTTAGTACACATTTCTGAACTTGCGCCAAAAAGAGTTGAAAAAGTTGGAGATGTTGTGAAAGAAGGAGATGAAGTCTCGGTAAAAGTTGTTGGTTTTGATAGAGGTAAAGTTAAATTATCAATGAAACAAGCTTCAGCTTAGGTCATATTTTTAGGATCAGGCATACCTACTTTATTGTAACCAGCATCCACATAATGAATTTCACCAGTTACGCCTGCAGCTAAATTACTTAATAAATATAAAGCTGAATTTCCGACATCATGAATATCTACGTTTCTTTTTAAGAATGAGTGATCCTCGTTCCATTTGTATAAAAATTTCGCGTCTCCTATCGCAGAAGCAGCCAAAGTTTTTATTGGACCTGCACTAATAGCATTAACTCTGATTTTTTTCTGACCAAGATCTCTTGCTAAATATTTAACGCTAGCTTCCAAAGCAGATTTACAAACCCCCATAACATTGTAATTTGGTATTGCTTTAGTTGACTCATACGTAAGTGTTAATAAGCTTCCCCCTTCTTTCATTATTTTAGAAGCTTCTTTAGAAACCTCTGTAAATGAAAAACATGAGATAAGCATACTTCTAAGAAAATTTTCTCTTGAGGTATTTAAATATTCACCAGATAGTTCTGATTTGTCCGAGAAAGCTACAGCATGAACTACAAAATCTATTTCACCCCATTTTGTTTTAATGTCTTTAAAAAGTTTTATAACCTCTTCTTTTTTTTCAACATCACAACTAAAAGTCACTTTTGAATTTAGTTTTTCTGCTAAGGGTATGACTCTTTTTTTTAATGCATCGCCAAGGTATGTAAAAGCAAGTTCAGCACCTGCCTCAGCTAGTTTTTGAGAAATTCCCCATGCAATAGATCTTTCATTGGCCACCCCCATGATTAATCCTTTTTTACCTTTCATTAAATTCATTAACTAAACCTTTTCAAAAACCAATGTTGCATTAGTTCCACCGAAACCAAAACTATTTGACATTACTGAGCTCAATTCAATTCCTTTTTCAACTTTCGTAACTATAGGATATTTTTTCGCCTCTTCATCCATCTCAGTTATATTTGCAG
>Ga0209425_10005237_pt1 | contig 12802 bp, 10 predicted proteins | sample COG_05_FD_184749 | JGI IMG/M metagenome (GOLD analysis project Ga0209425, IMG submission 184749) | Pelagic Microbial community sample from North Sea - COGITO 998_met_05 (SPAdes) (version 2) | ecosystem: Environmental > Aquatic > Marine > Neritic zone/Coastal water | place: Helgoland, sampling... | reverse complement strand
CCCCTTCTATCACATAGCAAAGAATGATTTTACAATTCCATTTGTTTGTGGTTGTACAAATTTGGGTGAAGCGATACGAAGAGTAGCAGAAGGTGCTGCAATGATAAGAACAAAAGGAGAAGCAGGCACAGGTAATGTAGTCAGCGCAGTTCAACATGCTAGATTAGTCAAGGAGGAGATAATATATGCTCAAAATACTGGCCTAGAGGGGCAAGAAAAAATGGTTGAAGTAATGATGAAAGGATTCCATAGAATTCCAAATGCATCAAATTTTGATATTAAAATTAATCATACGCCATTTGGAAATATCAATGATTTACGAACAGAGGTTACAACTATTTTGAGAGAGGTTGTAGAACTTGGAAGATTGCCAGTAGTAACCTTTTCAGCAGGAGGAATTGCTACTCCAGCAGATGCTGCGTTAATGATGAATCACGGCATGGACGGAATTTTCGTTGGATCAGGTATTTTCAAGAGTTCTGACCCTAAAACAACAGCTGAAGCGATTGTATTGGCAACACATAGATATCAGGATGCAGATTCCGTAGCAGAGGCTAGTAGAATGATTGGTGAAGCAATGCCTGGTTTAGAAATCGAAACTTTAGATGTACGTATGGAAGAAAGAGGATATTAGATTATTTCCTACCACGTACAGTCCCTAATTTACGAGACTGCTTTTTCCCTCTAGTTGATTTGACAGTGGCAATTGAAGAATCACCATCTAACGCTCCACCTAATGTGAGAGAACCACTATTCAAAAGATGAGAGGCTAGAGAATCAGCCATTTCTTCATCTTCACTAGGTTTTTTCAATGCATCTTTAACAGATTGATTATGATCTTTAATTACTTTTATTCTCTCTTCATGAGCTGCTTTCATCTCATCTCTAAGTTCATTTGCTTGGCTGATTAGCTCTTGCATGTTCTCATGAACTTCATTGGCAGATTCTCTACAAGTAACATATGCAGAATGTAATCTGTCTGCCTCTGCACGCAAGAAGTCTCTTTCAGAAAGCATAGGTTTTACTTCTTCCCATACCAAATCTGCTTTTTTATGAAAATCAATCATTTCTTGGTGTGCATTATCAGCTTCAGATTTCAGAAGACGAATAGATCCGTCCATATCCCCGATATCAATTTTAATAATATTAAATTCATCTACGGAAGGCATTAATTTATTCCTCTTAACTATCAAAACCTTTAATTTTTTAAGAAGCTTATTTTCTGTTTCTAAAATTAAACGGCCATCAGTCATCATTGTATTTTCGATTTTTTCAATCTCTCTTATGGTTTCAGATAATTGAATAACGACTGATTTGGATTCTTTAGCATCGTCTCTCTTACCTCTATTTTGATTGATTAATTCCCTAATCTGCTTTTGTATTTCGTCTCTTCTTGCTTTACATATTTGTGCTTGGTCACGAATCTTTTTCTGCTCATCAAGTTTTTCTTTTATTGACTCACGGACCTCTTTACTTTGTTCTTGTAGAGCATTTCTTGAATCTGCTGCGCGCCGCGCATCTTCATTGAATGAATTCCTATGTTCTTTCATTCTTCGAAGCTTGGTTTCCATAGCATGCAATCTTGTTCTAAGGTCATCCTCAGGGTTCTGCTGCTCATCAGTCACGAGTCGCCGAGTAAGGCAACCTTATTCAAAGGAACTATTTGATTCATAGCCCTAATAGAGATGCAAAAAATGGGAGTATGGGTGATAATATAGCAATTCCGGCTCCAACCAAGAAAAAAGCACCGATGGAAATTCTTAGTCTTGTAAAAAGGTCAGATCTATTCTGTACAGTCAGAACTCTTCCGCTTAGTAAGTTACCATTTTCATCTTCTAACCTCACAGTAACAGTCGCTTCTCCAGTTTCTTCAGGAAGTAAACTTTGCCAAATAATTTTAGTTGATTTCATCACTAAAGGTAATTTTTGTACAGAAGAGAGATGCTGATTATCATTCAAAACCTCATTACATGAATCTACTCTAAGTTTGTATACACAGCCAGATGGACGAAAATCAGGAGTTTGTATCTTTAGAATTAAATCAATAGGTTCATCTCCATAATTTAAAACATATGCAAAAAGATTAGCCTGGCCAACAACTAGATTTTCCATATCTACATCAAACCAGATATCATTGCTAATACCTGTATCAAGTTTCATCCTGAGACGATCATGGAGTCTGAAAAATGATGCACACTTATCCTTAGCTCTAATTATAAGACGATCCCATGTTTCCTCGCCAAGTTCAGGATGCTGGAATAATTCATCAATAATTTCAGGAGGCATCCAGTCATGTAAATACTCTGGTCTAAAATCATCTTCGTCTAAATATCCTGCTCTTCTTAGATGGAGTAAATGGAGTAATTTTTCTTGTAAATCCGAGATATTATTTCCTTCTTTGACAGAATGTTGGACAGATCGTAAATACTCTGAAATTCTAACTGAAAGAAGAGGGTCAACATGTGCACTGATAACATCACTAAATGGTCTTTTAAGTAGAGCAGGATGGATTGGAGGTGAAAATGATTCAAGCATACCCCATGTCTCACAGGTGTTAAATCTTGAACGATTAGATACCATGTATACTCCATGCCCTGATAGTAAAAAGCCTGTTGAAAACGATAACAGAACGGAATCACCACTAACAATATCTGAGAATTGCAGACTAAAAATAAGAAATAGGCCTGAAAGAAACATAAGAAAAGTTGTTGCAATTACTTGTCTAAATGAACCTTCTATTGTTTCCTTCATTTCTGCATATCCATGAGCACTCTTAAAAGTTAAACCTGTTGTTGTTAGTTCTTGGGATTGGATGCTAAATATCCTCCTTGTTAAAGACAATAATAGTAACAAAAGACCTAATAATCCTAAATCTGCTATAATAAAGAAGAATGCAAGATAATAAAAACCTATTTCAATAGTCATAGAAAATGGTAGAAAGGGATATACATGATTAACCCACCAATCAGGTTCAGAACTAGAAAATGATTCTGCTAAGCCATATAATATTATTACTAATATTGGAATAATTAGTACAAACCTCAAACCTCGACTAATGAATAAACGATCTAATTTAACTAAATTACGCTCATAATCTTGGAGTCTACTAATATTATCAATATCCGTTAAGTCAATACTCCTATTTATTACAATAGAATTACCCTCTTTAAGATTTGGAGCATCTGGCACCATAAGGTCAGTTCGATCAACTAATTCATCTAAGATTTCATCGCTAGAATTAATCATATGAACACCCGTTAGTTACTTCACCCTTACTATGACTTTGAAACTTAACTCACGAGAAAATTTGAATTCAGAACCGTCACAATAGTATTTATCGGAAACTTTCTTAATTTCAGAACCTATGCTAAGACCAACTCCATCTAGAGTTTTTATCGCAACTCCACTTGAAATTATTAACTCAACTATTGCATTAACATTTTCAGGTAACGCTGAAATCGGGAGTAATGTATTTTTACCGGAAATCATCACATTCCTGTCTACTAAAGGTATCAACGCACCTTCTTTATTTCTCTCAGGATATCCAAGCATTCTATCTATTGATGCTTCTAAATCACTGTCTATATTATGTTCTAAATTACAGGCAGCTGAATCTACATCTCCCTCATAGCGAATCACATCATTTAAAAGAATCCTTAATAATTCTTCTCGACGTTTTATTCGAGATGCATGTTTGAACCCTAATGAAGTCAGACGGCATCCTTTGTAAGGAATATAGGTTAAATAATCTCGATTTGCCAAACGCTGAATCATTTCAGTAGTAGATGCGGGACTAACATCCATCAATTCTGCTAATTGAGTAGTCTTGACTATTGCATCGGGTTGATTGAAATGTGCCTCAAATATTCTTTTGAGATACATTTCTTCAAACTCACTTAATTCAAACATAATTATCTCAACCAATCTTAGCAACGAATTCTGCCCTACAAGCAGGACACCGTGACCTAATAGGTCTTTTATCGAGTGGTACCTTAAGAGTTTGCTCACATTGAGGGCAAGGAAGAAGATCATTATCGGAATAAGATTCCAGTGATGATTCATCCTCATTAGAATCAATAATAGAATCAGATGAAGTATCAATTTTATTTTCATTTATAGATGACTGATTAAATAAAGTAGTACATGCAGGACATTTAACTGAGCCATTATGAGATGAAGGAATATTGAGTCTTTGGTTACACCCAGGACATTTTACTTCTATCTTTTCGTCTACACTACTAGACTTTGATATTCTAGTTTCAGAAGATTTATTTTTTCGCCAAGATGTTTCAGTAGAAGGAGTTCTCTGAGAAACTGCCCTGATAATTACTAGCAATGACATAACTATCGCTAATCCTGACAAAGATCCATAAATTGCTGCATTAATGTTGAATGGTAATTTTAAACTTGTGGAGCTACCAGAATCTACGAAAATAGAAGTTTGGTTGCTACTGGTTAATTCATTCATTGTCCAAATAAAATTAATATCAGTTGTTTGAGAATATTTCCAAGAGGAAATTTCGATACTACCTGAGAAGCTGCTACCTGAATCAATTTCAGGTGTAGAAATTTCAGAAAATACGATATTATTAGCGATGCCGACCACTCTTAATATACCAGTAGAGGAACGCTGATTACCATTATTCTCAAGTATATAATTAATTAAAATTGTGTCCCCAACAGAAACAGAACTTGGAGAAATATTAGTTATTTTTATAGAGGGAGATATTAGTGGAGGAGATAATTCAGTTATTTCCTCAGCATCTCCATTTAGAGACACCCAAGAATTAGGAGAAACTGAAATTTTAAATCTACTAGTATCTGGATGTCCAAGATTGAAATTCAAATCCCTTACACCAGGATTAAGATCAGAATTAATTACTTGATATAATGAATAATCATTTCCTGATTTCATGAATAAAGAAATTACTACACTTCGATTCAAACCAGGACTAAGTGAAATAGAAATATCTAATTCAAGTCCTGACTCTAAAGTCCAAGAGATACTATCTATATTGACAACTATATCTTGTGATTCTTGAATATCCAGAATAGACGTTCCATTAAGTGATAAATCAATCCCTCCATTAGAACTCAATATCTGCCATTGAATAGACTGTGTCCCTGAAATCAATACAGTAAAAGTAGCGGAAACTTCTCTACTAGAACCAGGAGAAATACTGACCATATCCCCTAGCGCTATAGTAGTCCCATCATTTCTTGATAATTCAAGACGTACAGAATTTAGATTTTGACCTTGATTATGAACTAAAATTGAAGCAATAAGCTCATCCCCTACATGAGCAGGTTGCCCTATTAAGACAAGATTAGCATCACCTGCTGAGGTGAAGTTAACTGGATTAGGGCCAACAATAATCTCCGAAATTTCCATCTCTGATGAATTATCAATTTCAAGTTTACATATAATAATCCCTTCACTTATGGGGCCAAAAGAAATTTTCACCTCAGTTAATGATTGATTACCTGCCAATACACCAGAATTTTCGCCATACCATTGACCAGCATAACCATAACTAAATTTCCAAGATGAATTATCTGAAGTGACATTAAAATTATAGACAGGAATAGTAAGGTTGACAAAATCACCATTTGAGGCAGATTGATTACCACTACTTTCCATCGTATTACCATCAAGATAATCAAAAGACCAAATAGTACCTTCAGAAATATCAAAATCACTATCTTCAGCAGATACTATACTAGCACTGCAGATTAATAAAATAGCAAATAGCAATAAACAAGTCAGCCAAGAAACTGGAGTTCTTTTGGGCATTGAGTAATACTCGACAATAACAACCGTATGAATGAAACCCCTCTTTGGGGTCACATAGTGAACTTTATTGACACCTTGAGGTAGCCCCGAATACAATGGACACTGACCTACTGCTTGCTGTCTCGCCCGAAGACATGGCTAAAGCCCTGCTCGCAAGGAGACAAATGTTGAAAGAACAGTTACCTACAGTTATTAGAACGTTGGAAGCTGAAGAACAAAATCTAGCACCAAAAGCTAAAAAGGCACTTGAAACAAATAAAAAAATTAATGCTAAAGTTAGTGATTTAAAGGAAAAAAGGAATAGTGCCCAGAAAAAGGCGAATGAACTTCTCAAGATAGTAAAAGAAAGTAAAACTAAGTTAATGGAAGCAGATGGCATGGTGAATCTAGACCCATCGTGGAAAAAAGAAAAATTATTCGATGAGATAGAAGAAATTGAAAAAAAAATAGAAACTTCTGCTCTAGATCATAAAGCAGAAAGAAAACTTCTAGATCGAAGAAAGAAAATTATTGAAATTAATGATAAATGGTTGAGAGAGAGAAGAGACTCAAATCCTGAAATGGTTACTTACATTAATGCTAGAAGAGAGATGAATACATTATTTCGAGATGCAGACAAATCACACAGAAATATGCTTGATGGTGTAGAAAAAGCTCAACCACAGCATGATAAGCAAGTAAAAATAAGAAATGAACTCAAAGAAATAAGAAGGCAACTAGATAGGGCTAAGGAATTGTTATCACAATCGGATAAAGCAATTAGTCATTGGGAGAGAAGATTATCCCAAGGTTTTGGAGAACTGGATGGTGGCTTCAGTGATTTATTAGCAGCGCAAAAAAAAGTCTCAGAGGGAGGAGACTCATCATTCGCTAGAAAGACTAAAACAAAAGTTAACAAAACCAGAAAGAAGGATACTAAATCTAAGGAGGAGGAAGAAGAATGAATGAATCTGAGTTAGAAATGAGTCTTTTCTCTGATTTAGAAGACTTAGATAGAAAAGAAATTGAGCAGAATGCCAATGATTTAGAAAGACAAGTTAGAACCATTGAAGAGGAACATAAATCATTAAGGTATGAAAGAAAAAATCAAGTAGAGATTGTCAAGTCTCTAAGAGTATCAGTTGGAGAAATGGAAGCAGTAAATGATGAACGGAGAGGTTTATTGAAAAAATTTCATGAGGCAAGAAAGCTAGCAGAAAAGTCAAGAGAAAAGAGAGACGAAGTCAATAGATCAATACCACCGCCATCTAGTATTCTCTCAGAGTGGATGGGAGAAACACATCAAAGATTAGTCACAGTAGATAATGATTTGACGACAGTCCCTACTCTAAATCGAGAAGTTGAAATGTTCAAAAGATTTTTTGAATTACAAGCAGCTTATACTAAAAAACAGGATTCAGAAATATTTCATACAGATTATATTAAGCATATTGGAACTATTAGAACTATCGCAAAAGAGTTGGATTCAACAAGAAATAATAATGAAAAAGAGAAATCTAATGATGCAGAAACTAAAGATGATGCAGGTGGAATAAATCGTTCAGACGTTAGAAAATTGAGTAAAAGAATAAGTAAAATAGATAAAGAATTAGATAAATTATCTGAGGAAATAAAAATTGTTAGAAAGGAAGCAAAACGTATACGTTCATACTTAAGAATGACAAGTAGTCGTGGAAAACCTATCAAAATATCTGAAGTAAAAGATAGAGCACAAAGTGGAGATTCATTAAATACAGACGAATTAGGAGCTTTACTTAGAACAGGTGGTCTCTCAGGTTTTGCTAAAGATAGCAAAAAAACTGTTAAGAAAAAACAAATAAAAAAGAGTACTGGTAAGAAGCAACATAGAAGACTTGGCGTTGCTAGAGGCGGAGCTAGATTGGGATCACGTGCGGCAAAACGTGATGACTAGAGCAGTTGCCCGTTTACCTTCCTCCTATGCCCTTATATGAGATTCTCAAGTCGGAGAATGTGAGAGAGGCCTAATTATGATGGATTTTGATGAAGTCAGGAAGGTCCTCAGCCCTAAAAGCACCTCACTTGATGAGAAACTTTCTATATTCAGAGATGATAGAGACATATGGAATTCAAAGGTTAAAAAATATCTAACAGAAAGGAATGAAATTAATAGACAAGTTAAGGAATTAATCTCAGAGGTTCAGAACCAGAAAGTCATTAGAGATGAAGCGAATAGTAAAGTTAAGGAATTAAAAATAATTCGTGCAGATAGATCAACTATACTGAAACAACTACGTACAGAATTACAGGAAAAAAAACCTGTAACTGAGACCAAAAAGTTAGAGAAAAGTGAAAGAAAACGTAATGAAAGAGCTATACGTGGTGACATTGATAAAATGGATATGAAATTTAATCATGGTCATTTTCAAGGAAAAGAAAAAAACTTTGAAAGACAAATGAAGAAATTATATCAAGAGTTAAAAGAAATTAAAGCAAATAAAGTAGAGAATATGTTTTCTGAATTAGAATCTAGTGTAAGGAAAGCAGCCAGATCACAAGAAGAAGCGCATAAGTTAGTTGAACAAGCAGTGACAACTGCACAGGAATCTCATGATTTAATGATTGAGTTATCTGAAGAAGTAGATAGACTACGTGCTAAAGCTAATTCATCACAAGAAGGAGTTATTAGATCAAAAAGAGAAGCTGACTTATTACATAATAAATATGTTGTTTCATTAAGAAGTATACATTCAATACAGGATTTATTCAAAGCAATGAATGCACAAGAAAAGAATCTAGATGATGATACAGGAAGTAAACTAGAAGTAACTGATTTAATGTCTAGATTAATGTCAGGTGATACACTATCAACTGATGAACTGATGGCCTTACAAAGAAATTAAATTTTATAATTGTAAGTCTTACCATTACGACTATGGAGAATTTTTTTCTCACCATCTTCAAAATTTAATATCCAAGCGGGGATATTGGCATATTCAGATTCTAATTGAAGTGAATTAAGGTCAACTCTCCACCACTCAAGCATAATTGATTTTACTTTATCTGATCCTTCAAATGATTTTTCTTTTTTACGAAAGTCAAGTAATGGTTTAAGACCATTTTTTAATCTAACAATATCTTTCCAATTGCCCTCGAAAGGACTGATTTTACGCAAATTCGGTGAATTATTCAGTATATCATCAATATTAAAGGGATAAATTTTTTGTGACCAAGGGTCTTCAATATATGACCAATTCTTAGTAATAGTCGTAGAATTAGGTCCTACCATTGTACCGGAGATTTTCCATAATTTTATATTAATTAATACTGGTATAGTATTAACCATACTAAGGGATTCATTATCTAACCAATCATTTATTTCAATCAATGGCTTTAATGATAATGAATTAACAGTTGGAGAGTCATCTAATTGCATATCAATAGTTAAGATATCTTCAGGAATCTTCCTATTATCGGAACTTACTATTAAATCACCTCTTAAGACTGCTTCACCGATCCATCGTGATAATTTTTTTGGACCCCAAGCATTAATTTGAAAAATATCCGATATATCTTCAAATATATTTTCACTGAACTCTCTTTCACTAAGAATCCAATGTTTTTTACCAGGTGCATCAATAGACCATCGTTCTATTTCATTCTTTGAAAGAGGTAAGATATCATTTTGAACATGCCATACATATACTGGAGACGCATCGCTATCTTCGAAGTCCAATAGCTTTTCTGCTATCCCTAGACAGCGAAAACCATATATCTGGAAATTTTTAGAAACTGTATCTAATCTAACTGTTCGTGAAGCAAGGATGTCACGAACAGTTTGCTCCATGCTCTCGGATTGTATCATGTCACTTTAAAAGAACGTCTATAATAGAGAATATATAGCAATTAGTGTGCTAAATAATTCTATTCAAACATTCGTTGAAAGAGAAAGTAATTCACTCTGACCAGGATCCAGTACACATAATGCGCTTACAGGGAAAGGCTTAGCACATGCAGCACCAAGCTGTCTATTTACTAACATAACTTGATGTACAGTCACGTCAGGATGATTTTGCTTGAGGTCTGCAATGTATGCTTTAGGGCAATTTGCTGCAACTAATACCATGCGAGCATCCCCCTTTGAGCAGGCGCCTTTTGTTTGACGCTGCCCGAATAGTAGATTTCCAGTGCTGATTCCTTGTTTTAATTGTCTTGCTAAATCCATATTTAAGCCCCCTTATGCGTCCTCTGGAATATAAAATAAGTCAACACTGCCTGTACCTAATGCCACTGGTTGACCAACGATAATATTTTCAGTGACTCCACGAAGTTCATCACGTTCACCAATGATTCCCGCTCTTAGAAGATGTGTAACAGTTACTTCGAAAGCTGATCTAGCGAGGATACTGTGCTTAGTACCGCTAACTCCATGTCGACCGATTGCACGAACTTCACCCTCACTTGTCATTACATCAGCAACCATAAGTAAATGCCTGACATCAACATCTAAACCTGCTCCTTCAAGTGTTAATAGCATTTCATTAATAATTGCTTGACGTGCTGCCTCAATACCCAAGTAATCATGTATCTCAGTGATATTATTAGTGTACGTTCGTCCTCTATCTACACCAGCATATTCACTGACTTTAGATAAGTTAGAACCAATTGTAGAGATATAATACTCCCCAGTTTCTGCATTCGGGCCTTGTACATTCGCTCTCATAATATCAGGAAGACCTTTTAATCGTAATTTCTTAATTTTCTCTTCAAGTTGTAGTAAGGCAGTATATGTAGGAGGGTCACTAGATAAAGTTGCTAACTCCTCTTCTTTAGCTATACCAGGTATAATTTTAAGGACTTTAGGTTTATCCTCATTATCTGCTTGAACAAAGAGCCTTAGAGCGCGTGATAACTTGTCTCTAACTTCTGCACCATTCATTTTCTTAACACGTAGATTTGCTGTATTTAATGAAAGGCTGATATGACGTTGTGTAATATCTACATCAATATTTGCTATATCTCTAGTAGTTGTAGTTTCTAAACCTGCAGCTATTTCTTGTACTAATTTTTCATTTGTTCTAAGTGGTTTATTTTTAGCATTTGTTTCATCGAGATAAATCCTCATAGTTGGCGTATTAGGTACCTTCCTTGCATCAACAATTTCAATGATACGCGGTAAACCTTGTGTTACGTTAACGGTAGCTACACCAGCATAGTGGAATGTCCTCATCGTCATCTGAGTCCCAGGTTCACCAATAGACTGAGCAGTTGTAATTCCAACAGCCTCATGAGGATCAACTCTAGATGCTATAAGGTGCTCATTAGCTGCTGTAATCACTTTCTTTGCCTTAGCAGGTGTTAGTTTTGTATCACCCCTGGCAATTAATGCATTGACTAAATCGTTGATTATTCTAGGAGACATGCTAGCATTCAATTTAACAGAAACATCAGTTAACTGAGAAAACAACTCAGATTCAACATCGACATCTCTAAGAATCTGAATCATCTTTGATTCAGAATCATATGATTGTATAGGTAAAGTAGTTCTCTTAGAGGTTCTTCTAGGGCCTGCTTTTCTTCGAAGTAATGTTTTATCTATTCTAGCAGCAGCTCTTTGAGCTGCTTTAGAAGATCCAGCCATTACTTCAAAAATCTTAGTAGCAGTTCCTGAATCTGTACCACAAATTTGTGCTATTTGTGATGAGGTAAGTATCTTCACATCATCCCATTTCTTGTCATCTGCAAGTTTATGAGCATATTCCTCTTCAATACCTAAGTCCATTAACTTCTTTTTTGTCGCACTCTTAACTACCATCAGTTAGCACCCCCTAGTGCATCGTCTAAGACCTGATTAACATCGAAAGGTTCTCCCTTTCTACTCCTTGCAGGATCGACTTTATCTTCTCCGTATTCGAATTGAATAATTCTATCGGCTGTATTACGTACAGAACGCATATCATCATTAGCCACTTTCAAATCGTCCATTGCATTAATCAATCTACGTTGCATGTACCCAGATTTAGACGTACGAACAGCAGTATCGACCAGTGATTCTCTACCAGAAACTGAAAGCATAAAGAATTCTGTAGGTTCGAGTCCTCTCTTGAAAGATGACGAAACGAAGCCTTTCTCTTGAGCTCCCTTAACACCTCTTTGGAAGTGAGAAAGTACTCTCTCTTGGTATCCTCTTTCTAACCTCTTACCTCTAACCTTAGGTTGACCAATTGAACCTGCCATCATAGCTAAGTTATCCATAGAACCCCTAGCACCAGATGTTGCCATCAATACAGCAGAATTGTCATCACCGAGATATTCTTTAGCTACTTTACCAGACTCTGCTTTACCAGAATCGAGTATATTTAGAATATTTTCTTCTAAAGTTTCTTCAGCTGTTCTTCCAGGACGTGTCTCATATCTACGACCATCTTTTCCGAACATCTCAAGTTCTTTGTTTACATTATCGCTGGCAGTACTATTAATTTCAGAAATTTTCGCTTTTGCCTCTGGAGGAAGATCTTCGTCATCAATACCAGTTGTAAAGCCCATTGCAGTACAAATTGCTATCGTCATTTTAGTCATTCTATTAATGAACTCAGCACCAATATCAGGACCATGAGTTTGAACAACTGCATCTAATAAACGTCCATCTTCTGCACCAATACCTCTCTTATCAATAGTCCCAGTGACGTTACCCTCGCTAACTTGAACTTGGTCACCTGAACGGCTAGTATATTCAAGATTGAAACCTCCCGGAACAATCAAACTCAGAACATCAGAACCAATGTAACCAGTTTTACCATCAATTTCTTTTAATTCGGGTAATTCTCCATCCCATCCAACTGCACCAAGAATCTCCATAACTAGTTTTTCAGAAAGAAGTTTTTGACCGTGAGTAAGTAGATATGACCCCGAAATGTGATCGTGTATCCCTCCAATTACTGAACCTCCGTACCTAGGAGTAATGATATGTTCTTGAACTCTCATTAGAATTTTGGCTTCAGCTCTTGCTTCTTCTGACTGAATAACGTGAAGATTCATTTCGTCTCCATC
>Ga0209425_10005230_pt1 | contig 12809 bp, 12 predicted proteins | sample COG_05_FD_184749 | JGI IMG/M metagenome (GOLD analysis project Ga0209425, IMG submission 184749) | Pelagic Microbial community sample from North Sea - COGITO 998_met_05 (SPAdes) (version 2) | ecosystem: Environmental > Aquatic > Marine > Neritic zone/Coastal water | place: Helgoland, sampling... | reverse complement strand
AGCCCTTTTTTTTGCTTTTGCATCAACTTCAGCAATTGCTAAAAATGACTACAGTTGTGATAAGAAATTTATCTTTTTTCCAGGTGGACCAGAAGGTGGGCCATTTGGAACTATTGTTTATAACGGTGCAGTAGCTGCTGCTGAACACACTGGTTGTGATGTTGATTATTACTGGTCTCAGTGGAATTCAGAAATCATGATCAAACAGTTCAAAGAAGCTGTTGCTCTTCAACCAGATGGAATTGCTATTTATGGCTTTCCTGGTGATGCTGCAATGAGACCTATTATTAATGAAGCAAGAGAAATGGGAATAGTAGTTACTACTATGAACACTCCCCTTCCTGATTTAGAAGCTGAGCTTAAGACTACTGGTTTTGGTTATGCAGGTGCTGACCTATTTGCTGCTGGTTTTAACCTTGGAAAAAAAGGTGTTGAAGTTTGTGGTCTAGAAGCTGGAGACAAAGCTTTTGTTTGGGGTCTTGCAAGTATGCCAAATAGAGGTGAGAGAACTAAAGGTGCTATAGCTGGTGTAGAATCAATGGGTGTTGAAGTTGTATATCAAGAAATTCCTGATAACGTAAACTCTGATGCATCTCAAGGTACGCCAATGTATGTTGCTACGTATAGTGCAAATCCAGATATCAAAATGGCTATTACTGATCATGGTGGTTTAACTGCAAGTTTACCTACTTACATGAAAGCTGCTGGACACGGAACAGAAGCAGTTTGTGGAGCAGGTTTTGATTTATCAGCACCAATCGTAGATGGAATTAATTCCGGATATATTGATGTTGTAATTGATCAACAACCATTTATTCAAGGATATATGCCAATCGTTCAGCTATACCTTTCAACTAAATTTGGTATGGCTGGTTTAGCTATGGACACTGGCGCAGCATTTGTCACTAAAGCAAATATTGATGCTATAGCTCCATTAGCCGCACAACAAATCAGATAATTAAATAATTATAACAAATCTGCCTTTATGGCAGATTTGTTTCTAGGAATAAAATGACAGAAGAACTTCTACAATTAAAAAATATTTACAAAAACTTTGGAAATGTCAAAGTTCTTAAAGATGTTAATATTAAAATCAATAAAGGTGAGGTTGTTGCTCTCATTGGTGATAATGGAGCAGGTAAATCAACACTTATAAAAGTCATCACTGGCGTTCATAGACCTACAACTGGTCAAGTAAGTTTTAAAGGTGAGGAAGTTGTAATTAAATCAGTCGCGCAGTCCCGAAAAATGGGGATTGAAGCTGTTTACCAAGAAAGAGCTCTTTGTGATCAGCAAGAGTTGTGGCGAAATATTTTCGCTGGTAGAGAAATAACCAATGCGTTTGGTTTTCTAAATGTAAAGAAACAAAGAAAAGAAGCTGAGAAAATTTTAAGAGACTATATTGGATTTACTTCCAAGGCTATTACCGTAGACTCAACTATAATGGGACTGTCAGGCGGTGAGAAACAAGGAGTAGCTTTTGGAAGGTCATTATACTTCGATTCAGATTTAATTGTTCTTGATGAACCTACAATGGGTCTTTCAATTCAAGAAACTGAAAAAGTATTAAATTTTGTTAAAGGTTTAAAAAAAGAAAATAAATCTGCAATCTTTATAGATCATAATATAATTCATGTTTATGGAGCTGCAGATCGATTTATTATTTTAGATAGAGGTGAAGTTGTTGGAGAATTTAATAAAGATGAAATATCAAGAGAAGAACTTGTTCAAAAAATGATTCAATTACATGAATCTGGAAAGATAAAAGTAGAGGCTTAAATGAACACCCTATTAAATAGTTATTTTGTAAAAACACATAGATTGGAAATAAGTATAACAATTATAGCTATTGTTCTTTTTTTAATTTATTTCTTAGGGGCGCCTCACGTATTTACTAGATTTCCTATTTACAGAGCTTTTATGCAATCTATGCCTTTTTTTGGTATCATTGCTATATCAGCAACATTCGTAGTTACTCTCGGAGAAATTGATTTATCTTTTCCATCTATTGTAGGAATAACATCACTTACTTTTGGTTTAGTACTAACAGCAACTGATGGTAATTTTTTTATTGCTTTTGCATTGGCTTCAGCACTCGGCATGTTTGCTGGACTTATTAACGGCCTTCTCGTAACTAAGATTGGCATACCTTCTATTGTTGCCACTATTGGAACGCTTTATTTTTGGAGAGGTTTAGTAAATGTTGTTTCTCAAGGTAGTGGTGTTGCTATAGTGGATGTTGCTGACGGTACATGGCATCATACTTTATTTGTTGAAAAACTTTTTGGATTAATTCCAGCACAGTTTATTTGGTTTATAGCTTTAACTGCTTTAATGCAGTGGATTTATCGTTATCATAAATTTGGAAACCATATTCACTTCGTGGGTGATAATAAAGACAGCTCTCAAATGATGGGTATAAATGTTGATAATATAAAAATTATTGCTTTTGTTCAACTTGGCTTCTTTTCCTCTCTGGCAGGAATATTTACAATGTATGAAATGTTATACTTCTGGCCTACTCAAGGTTCAGGATTAATGCTCACAACTCTTGCAGCTGTATTTGTTGGTGGAACATCAGTGTTTGGAGGTAAAGGAACAATATTTGGGACTTTCATTGGGGTACTAATAATAGGATCTCTTGAATCCGGTATTGTTGCCTTAGGGTTGTCAGGATTCTATGTTCAGTTTATTAACGGCATAATGATAACTTCAGCTGTTACGATTTATGCAATTATTCAACGTAAAAAAACATAATTGTTTTTTTAAATTTTTGTTAATAAATTTTCTGCAGAAGTTTTTTTAAATTCACCAGGCTCTTCAATAAGTAGCTCATGAATGTTATTATCTCTTATAATCATTGCAAATCTTGTAGAACGCATACCCATATAATTTGCTGTCTTATCAACTAATAAATCAAGATTTGTACTAACGTCTCCATTCCCATCAGCAATACCTAGGATCTTATCTCCTTCAGTGTAACTTAACAGCCATGCTTGCATCACATATTCATCATTTACAGATAAACAATAAATATCATCTATACCTTTAGCAACAAACTCATTATGTAATTTTATGTAACTTGGCATATGTTTTTCAGAACATGTTGGTGTGAAAGCTCCAGGCACCCCAAACATAATAATTTTTTTACCTTGTAATTCATCGGAAAGTATTACTTTTGACACAATGCCTTTTTGTATTATTGGGACTTTGATGGAAGGAATTATTTTATTCATTATTTATTTTATTTATTACGTTTACTATTTCTTTTTCAGAAAGCAACTCAGATAATAAAAGTCCTTCAGGAAAATTATTAGAAAAGAAAGCATTAAAAGGAATCCCAAATCGATCATACTTTTCTAAAAAAATATTTATTTTTGGATTAGGCCTTGTCCAATCGGCCTTAACTAGAGTAACTTTATTATCTTTAAACAATTGAATAACTTTTTCAGAATTAAGAACATTTAATTTATTAAACTGACAAGTGGCGCACCAATCTGCAGTAATATCTAAAAAAACTAACTCTTTATTATTAATAAGTTGATCTATCTCTACATCAAAAAAATTTAACCAATCCTTTTCATTATCAATAATTATATTCTGCTGAAAAACTTTAAACGAGGATAGAGAAAAAATAGAAAATAAAACTAAAATAGTAACTACATTTCTTTGAAAAGGTATTTTTTTTCGGTAAGATAGAACTAAAAAAAATATAATTAATGAAATTAAAAAATAAGTATTAAAAAAATTTGATAAAATATTTAACAACCACAAAACTGTAGCTAATAATAAAAATCCTAAAATATATTTTATATACACCATCCATTTACCGGGTTTAGGTAAAAAATTAATTAATTTTGGAAAAGAAGCAATGAGCAAATATGGTAGGCTCATACCAATACCCATAAATAAAAAAATACTTATTCCTATTGTATAAGACTGAGTAAATGCTGCTGTAATAGCTGTACCTACAAAAGGAGCGGAACATGGTGTTGCCATAAGTGTTGCAAAAAAGCCGTTAAAGAAATCTTTTAGATATTTGTTATTGCTATTATCTAAGATACTTAAATTATTTAATTGAGATGGAAGAATAATTTCAAATTGACCAAACATATTCATCATAAATAAAAACATTACCAAGGTAATAAAAATTAAAAAATAGGAATTTTGAAATTGCATACCCCATGCAATCGACATGTTAAAATATTGTAACAATAAAAATATTAATCCCAAAAGAACAAAAGAAGTTATAATTCCTAAAGCAGTAGTTATAAAACTAACACTAGTATTATGTTTTTCAGATGAAAAAACTGACATTAACTTTATTGAGAGCACTGGAAATACACAAGGCATAACATTTAAAATTAAACCTGCTATCAATGATATTAATATATAATAAAAATAGGTACGATCTATATCTAAAGTTAAAGATTGATCCTGCATTTGGACATTTAGTATTTGTTTAAAATTATGATTTTTATCTTTTATAATAATTTCAAGAGGAAATTTTTGCTCTGAAATAAGATTTTTATCAAAATTAAAACCTGTCGTTATCATTTTATTATCATTAGAATAACTAATAGAATTTTTTACAACTGGTAAGCCAAATGGGGAATGAAGAAATATTTTAGGATTATAAAAAACTTTATCAGACTTAAATTGTAATTGTAATATGGAGTTTTGATTATCTCTAAACGTTTTAAGACTTATCTCCTTTATATAAGAACTATTAAAATCTTCTTCAGGTAATAATGATAAAGCTTTTTCTAATTTAAAATAATTATCCGTTAATTTTTTTTTTCCAGATGGTATTTCTAAAAAAAGCGTTGCATCACCTGGGATACATACCTCTTTACAAATTAAAAAATTCACATGTAAATTTAATAAAGTATTTTTTAATTCATCTTCCAACTCTATCTCAAGAGGAAAAATAACATCATTTTGATATCCAAGAGAAGTTAATCCTAATATTTCAAACTCAATAGGAGTAGGCCATTGAATATTAACATTTTGAACATTGGTTGAATTCTCCCAAGAGATTGATTGAGCGAAACCTCCGTCACCTGGAGACTTCCAATATGTTTTCCAGCCTGGTTCCATCTCATATTCAAGTCCAATTAAGAGATTTTTTGCATCATTTTGAGAATAGGGTGAGATTAATCTTAATTTTGACGTCTCACTTACTGACCAATCACTTGATATAGCAAAACTATATGAAGAAACTATGCTTAAAATAAAAGTGTAAACAAAAAGCTTATAAAAATTAGTCAAAATGTTCATTAAAATTATTATTGTAATATATAGTAATACGCTATTGAAATACTATAAATAATACGAATATATATAATAATGAATTTAACTGGAAAACTATTAATTTCGATGCCTTCTCTTGAAGATGAAAGATTTTATAAGACTGTAATTTATATGTGCGCTCATTCAACAGAAGGTGCAATGGGGATCATTATTAATAAAAAAATTGATTATGATTTATATCCTGATTTATTAGAACAACTTGGGATTGATAAACCACTTGGAGGTAAAAAATTATATATTCGTTATGGTGGGCCAGTTGAAAGTGGCAGAGGTTTTGTTTTGCATTCTGATGAGGTAATTCAAAAAGAAACTTTATCTATTGAAAAAGGTGTAGCTCTAACTAGCACTTCTGAATTTTTTGAAGATTTATCTAATGGAAAAGGTCCTAAAAATAGTATTCTTGCCTTAGGTTATGCTGGGTGGGGAGGTGGTCAAATTGAAAAAGAGATTTTAGCTAACAGCTGGATGACTCTTTCTACAGACTCAACTTTCTTATTTGATGAAGAAGTAACAAATAAATGGAATAATGCTTATAAGTTACTGGGTGTGGATCCAAATAAACTCTCTCAATATTCAGGAAGGGCTTAACTATAAAATCACTTCAAAGACTCTTTCATTGTCTTTTTCAATAATTTTCTTTATTTTAAATTTTTCTGTCTTTACTAATTTATCACCTTTACTTGTTACAAAAGATTTCATTTTTAAAACTTCTTTTTCAGGCATTTTTCTTTCATATTTTAAAGTAATATTTTTTTTTGCAATAATAAATGTTGTTTTCATATTTTTCCTCAGTTTATAGAAAGAGGCATAGCCTCTTTCTATTTATATAGATTAAAAACAATTAATCTCTAATTGAGTAAGCCATAACACCTATCTCGGCTTTATCAGTTCCAAGTTTTTCAGCCTCATTACTAATTCTTAAACCAATAGTAGATTTAATTACATACATGCACACATAAGATATTATGAATACAAAGATACAAACAGATCCAACACCAATTAATTGAATTAAAAATGAAGTATCTGGATTACTAATTGGAACAACTAATGTTCCAAAAATACCAGCGAACATATGAACTGGAATTGCCCCTACAACATCATCTAATCTCATTCTTTCTAGGAAATTTGTGCCAAAGTACATTATGATCCCACCCATTGCTCCAATAAAAATAGAAAGCATAGGGCTAGGCATTAAAGGTTCTGCTGTTATAGAAACTAAACCTGCTAATGCTCCGTTCAGCATCATAATAATATCAGTTTTTCCACCTAAAATTCTAGTTATCACAGCACCGGCTATACAACCTCCACAAGCCGCTAATTGTGTATTCATAAATATACGTGACATAGCTGTTGAGTCCTCAAAAGAGCCCAAGGCTAATTGAGATCCACCATTAAAACCATACCAACCCATCCATAAAATAAAAGTTCCTAAAGTTACCAAAGGAATTGAGGAAGCTGCAAACGGTGCCATGTTTTGAGGGCTACCATCGTCAGTAAATCTACCTAAGCGAGGACCTAAGATCATTATTCCAGCAAGAGCTGCTGCCCCACCACAAGCATGGACAAGGGTAGAACCTGCAAAGTCTGCAAAACCAAGAGAATCAAGCCATCCACCTCCCCATTCCCAACTCATTTGAACGGGATAAATAAAGCCACCAAGTATTGCTGAAAATATAAAGAAGGGCCAAATCTTAATTCTCTCCGCAACTGCACCAGATACAATAGAACATGTTGCACATACAAATAATGTTTGAAATAGCCAGTCAGAATAATCTGAGTAACCTGTTTCTAAGCTAGAATTATCAGTCCATATTTCAAAAGAACCAAAATATGGGTTATCGGAGTCACCGTAACCTAAATTATAACCAACTAAGTAAAACATCACGCTAACAATGGCAAATTTACCAATATTTTTTGCAGCGATAGTTGATACACTTTTTGTTGTAACTAAGCCTGATTCAAGCATACAAAATCCAGCAGCCATCCACATGACAAGAAAAGCACAAACTAGAAATGAAAATGTATTGAAAATATACGCTACTTCAATATCAACTGCAGCATAAACTCCTGAACTAATCAATAATGAGCTAATTAAAACTCCTATAAAATATATTATTTTTTTGGCCATACATACCTTTACGTTAAAATTAATTTATCACTGACCTCAGTGATAAATATTCATGCGTAGTTATGGAAAATACAGATAAGATCCGCGTTCCTTAAGGTCACCCCTATTTCCGATCCCTTATGAGGATTGAACGATTAACTTGCATGCGTTCCTTCGACTTTCGTCTACTTCCGTCTTAATTAAAAGATGAACGTAAGGTATCGTTTAGAGAAAAAATAATGATTATTCAAGATTTAAGTTATCTAAATTAATTAACAAAAAATATTTATTATATTTAACTATTATAAATTCTTTTCTGAATCTTAATCCAATCAAGAACACCATGATAAAATTCGTCAGATAAAAAATAATTTTTTATTCTTTTATCTTTTTCACTTTCTACTTTAATCAAAAGCCCTTTATCCAAGCCTTCATTAAGTAAGTTTTGAATGCTAGACCTTGATCCTAAAGACTTGGGTATACTGTGACATAGTTTTTCATAAGAAATTCCACCTAATTTATTAGATGAAAAAACTTCCATTATTGCAGCATAATGTAAAATTGATTTATTAAAAAACTTACCAAATGTATCAGTACTTGTAAGACTAGAGTATAAAGCATCTTTATTAAGTTTAATTATTTCTTCAGCATTCATATTTATCTCCCTTAAATTAGAGGGCCTATAAGACCCTCCAATATTAAAGATTTGTTAAGATTTGATTAAATTCATACTCATACAGTGAACTTAATCCCTAATAGAATAGGCCATAACGCCTACTTCTGCTTTGTCAGTGCCAAGCTTTTCAGCTTCCTCACTTATACGTATACCCACAGTAATCTTCATTAAGTACCAGACTACAAAGGCCACAATAAATACAAATATATTTATCCATAAAATACCATATAGTTGAGTGCCAAAACTTGCTGCTGAATTAGACAATGGAACAACAAGTGTCCCAAAAATACCAGCAAAACCATGTACTGGAATAGCACCTACTACATCATCAATTTTAAGTTTTAACAGTAAGCCTGTTCCAAAGAAAACAATGATACCACCAATAGCACCTATTATAATCGCTAAGAAGGGAGATGGTGCAAGAGGTTCAGCGGTAATTGCAACCAAACCACCAAGTGCTCCATTTAACATCATTATTACATCAGTTTTTCCAGTTACTAATCTTGATACTACAGCACAAGCCATGACACCTGCACAGGCAGCTAAGTTAGTATTAATGAAAATAGTTGCAACAGCAGTTGAATCATCGAAGGAACCCATTGCTAATTGAGAACCACCATTAAATCCAAACCATCCCATCCAAAGGATAAACACACCTAAGGTAGCTAGAGGTATTGAAGAACTTGCAAAAGGTGCCATAGGAGCAGCTTCTCCAGAATCTGTAAACCTACCTAGACGTGGACCAAGCAGTAACGCACCTGCTAAAGCAGCAGCAGCACCAGCACTATGAACAAGTGTTGAACCTGCGAAATCTGAGAAACCAGCAGCAGCTAAATGACCGCCACCCCACTGCCATCCCATTTCTATTGGATAGATTACTCCAGCTAAAATTGCACAGAAAAGAAAGAAAGGCCAAATTTTAATTCTTTCAGCCAAAGTGCCAGATACAATTGAACAGGTTGTTGCACAGAACACCATTTGGAAAAACCAATCCGATCCATCTGAGTAACCAGTGTCTACAGCACTTGCATCACTCCATGGAAGAAAGCTTCCAATAAATCCACCTTCAGGAATTCCGTAAGCTAAATTATAACCAACTAACCAAAACATTAATCCTGCAATTGAATAAAGACCAATATTTTTAGCAGCAATTGTTGCAACACTTTTTGATGTTACAAGTCCTGACTCTAGCATTGCAAATCCTGCAGCCATCCACATGACTAAAAAACCACCTATTAAGAATAATAGTGTGTTTAAAATATACGATACTTCAGCATCAACTTCAGCATAGGCTGAGGATGATAATAAAGTGAGTCCACCTATTATACTTAATAGAGAAAACTTAATTTTGGGCATAATACCTCCACGATAAATTTCACTATCACGGTTCACCTTGAACTATGAGTTACTTTTCATGCTTAGCTATGGAAATTAAATAATAAGATCCGCGTTCCTTCGGTTTTACCTACTTCCGATATGCATTTGCATATTGAACGATTTAATAACTTTGCATGCGTTCCTTCGACTTTCGTCTACTTCCGTCATGTAAAACATGATGAACGTGATATTTTACTTAAATGTAATAATAAAAATTGTAAGTTAAAAATAAGAAAAACTAATATGCAAAAAATGCATAATTGACTATGCACTCATCAAATAGAACTTAGATCGGTCCAAATACTATTGTTTTTACTTGAATTTACTGATGCATTAATGAACTTCATTATCTGCAAACCAGACTCCCCTCCTGGCAATAGTGATAAAAGATCATTCTTATCCTTATGATTTAAAATTATATCTGCAACATCCGAGTAAATTTGTGCGAATCCTTCAAGATATCCCTCTGGATGACCTGGGGGAATACGTATTGGTGCATAAGAGTTTTTATTTTGTATGATTCCACCTCTAGTTATAATTTGATCAGCACTTCCTATTTTAGAAAATCTTGCATAATTAGGATTTTCTTGAGACCAATGCAGTGCACCTTTTTCTCCATATATAGAAATAGTGAAGTTGTTTTCTTGACCAGTAGCAATTTGAGAAATGGATAAATTTCCTTTTACATTATTATTCATGCGTATCATGATTGAGGCATCGTCATCTAATTGTCTACCTTGGACAAAAGTTGATAAATCAGCAGCAACAGACTCACATTTTAGCCCTGTAACAAATTCTAATAAATGCATAGTATGACTTCCAATATCTCCAACTGCGCCCGCAGCTCCGCTTCTTTTTGGGTCTGTTCTCCACTCAGCTTGTTTATTAGAACCAGAGTCCTCTTCTTTGGATCCCAACCAACCTTGTAAATAAGCTCCTTTAACAATGCGTAATTTACCAAGCTCACCATTTTTTACCAAAGATCTCATTTCTCTTATAACTGGATAACCTGAATAATTATGTGTTAGGAAAAAATGAGCTTTTGATGATTTTATTGCACTCATTAATTTTTGCGCATCATCCATAGTTGCTGTCATTGGTTTATCACAAATTACATGAATATCTTTTTGTAAAAATTCAATTGCAGGTCCTGCATGCATGTGGTTAGGGGTCACTATAGAAACAACTTCAATACCATCTTCTCTCTTTGATTCTTCTAATGCCATTGTTATATAATCTGGATAACTTCTATCTAAATTCAAACCTATTTCATTTGCTGAGGCTAAAGCTTTTTCAGCAGTAGATGATAAGCATGCGGCTACAAACTCATATTTGTCATCCATTCTCGACGACAAACGATGAACAGCTCCGATAAAAGCACCTTGTCCTCCACCTACCATACCCAGTCTTAATTTTTTCTTCATGCTTAAACTCCTTTTATAATCCTAATAATTTTTTGTTTGTATCTTTATCAATTCCTGAGCCAGCAAAATCATCAAATGCTTTTTCAGTTACTTCAATAATATGTTTTTGAATAAATGGAGCTCCTTCTGCTGCTCCCTGCTCAGGACTCTTGATACAACATTCCCATTCAAGAACTGCCCAGCCATCAAAATTATTAGCAGATAGTTTAGAAAAAATAGATTTAAAATCAACGTGACCATCACCAAGTGATCTAAAGCGCCCTGCTCTATTAACCCAAGATTGAAAGCCACCATACACACCTTGTCTACCAGTAGGATTTAATTCAGCATCCTTTACATGAAACATTTTTATTTTATCATTATAAATGTCTATGTTATCAAGATAGTTAAGATGTTGAAGCACATAATGACTTGGGTCATATAACATGTTACATCTTTTATGATTTTTAACTCTTTCCAAAAACATTTCAAAAGAAATTCCATCATGCAAATCTTCTGATGGATGTATTTCATAACAAAGATCAACTCCATTATTATCAAATTCATTTAAAATAGGAGTCCATCTTTTAGCTAACTCATCAAAAGCTTCCTCCACTAAACCTTCAGGTCTTTGTGGAAAAGGATAAATATAAGGCCAAGCCAATGCACCAGAAAATGTTCCAGCAGCAGATAGGTTTAAATTTTTTGATGCTTTAGCAACATTCATCATTTTATTTATTGCCCATTGCGTTCTTGCACTTGGATTACCTCTCACACTTTCATCAGCAAAATTATCAAAAAGTGCATCATATGCCGGGTGAACTGCTACTAGCTGACCTGTTATATGCGAAGATATTTCAGTTAATTCTAGGTTATTTTCTTTTAATACTCCTGTGATTTCGTCACAATAATCTTTACTTTCAGCTGCCTTATCAACACTAAAAATATGATCAGCCCACGAAGGAAGTTGCACTCCCTTATAACCTAATCCTGAAGCCCATTTTGCAAGTCCAGGAAGTGTATTATAGGGTTCCTTATCCCCTATAAACTGTGCAAGAAATATAGCAGGTCCTTTTATTGTTTTCATTTGATCTCCCTCATTGATATATTCATTATAAAATCTTTTTAAAATTTTTGTATAAATTTTCTGCATTAACATTCATTAATTTCATATTTTCTTGAGCTTTTAAATCAAAATTTTTAAGCGCATCTTTACCTAAACTGTTTTCAAGAGCTTTTTCGTATTCTGGAACACGTCCCCACTGCGAAACAGTATTATCTTTAATTTCAATATGAAACTGAATCCCGTAAGCATGATTTTTATATTTAAATATTTGATACTTAGTTGTTGGTGATGAACCTAATAGCGTTACTTCATTATTTGTTTCAAGATTTTGAACTTCATAGCTATGCCACTGTAGCACTTTAATACTAGAGCTAAAATCACTAAATAAATTATCAGCAATATAATTATTTTTCATATCAACATCTAAAATGCCTATTTCCGGTGGTACTGACTTTACTACACTGCCTCCTAATACCTCTCCTAACAACTGACATCCTAAACAAAAACCTAAATACGGCTTTTTCAAATTAACAACATATTCCTTTATTTGTTTTTTCTCATCAATGAGCCAGGGGTAATCTTTTTCCATCCATGTATCCATAGGACCTCCCATGCAAAACATTCCATCAAATTTTTCTAAGTTGTGTGGAATTTTATCTCCTTCATCTAATTCTATCGTAGTAAGATTAAAATTATCTCTTATCATTAGATCTAAAATATAACCTGGTGTTTCAATATCAATATGTTGAAGTATTATGATATTTTTGCTCATAATTGTTCAAGTTGTAAGATTTTCTTTTTTAATTTTATTCCACCAGAACCAGAAAAACCTCCTAAAGTACCATCTGATCTTACAACACGGTGACA
>Ga0209425_10005229_pt1 | contig 12814 bp, 8 predicted proteins | sample COG_05_FD_184749 | JGI IMG/M metagenome (GOLD analysis project Ga0209425, IMG submission 184749) | Pelagic Microbial community sample from North Sea - COGITO 998_met_05 (SPAdes) (version 2) | ecosystem: Environmental > Aquatic > Marine > Neritic zone/Coastal water | place: Helgoland, sampling... | reverse complement strand
AGTCGGAGGTGGCCACCGGCGAGGTCATCGCGATACGGAGTTCGCCGGTGAAGTCTCCGGCGAAGTCTCCGGCGAAGTCTCCGGCGAAGTCTCCGCCCGGGCCGATCGAGCTCCCGCGTGTCGACTCGATCGACTCCAACGAATCGATCGACTCACCCTTCGGGACCCCCACGGATGTCACGCCGAGTGGGCAGGTGAACCGCATCGAGATCACCACCGAGCCGGAGGAGGACGAACACGAAACGACACGAAACGAAGCGATACGAAACGTCGGCGGCCCGGCTTCGCCGACCACCGCGGAGTCAAAACAAATCGCGGGCAGGTCCCGGGTCCCGCTGACTCACCGCGCGGCTAAGTTCATGGCGACGCTGGGCGCGGCGAGACGGGGAAGCGCGGAGGACCGCGCGGGTATTCGCAGGCGTCTGGGTCTCCCGGCTGAGGCGGCGGAGGTGTACGAAACGCGGGTGCGCCGCCCGGCGCACGAGGAGGAGGAGGAGGAGGACGACGATGAATCCCACTCGACCCCTGTCTCCACCCCGCCGAGTCGCAAGCCGCGAAGCCTGACCGGGACGTGGCTGAGCGACTCGGCGGCGGCCGCGAGTTTGACTCCCCCGCCGGGAACGCCGCGGTCGCCGCGCATGCCCAGCATCACGGAGGAGGCGCCCGCGGGTGGATCCCGGGAGAGGGGGGGGAGTCGTCACGGTTACGGTGAAGACTCGCCCCCGGCTCCGTCGTCGGAAGGAACTCCTTATGGGTATTCTCCCGCGAACTCGACGCCGACGCCGCCGAGGACGCCGATGCGGGGCGGGTTTTCTCCCGCGAACGCCACCCCGAGCCGTCCCCCGCGCTCGCCCGCGCCCGGCGCCGCGGCGGAAGCCAAGGCGGCGGCGGCGAGAAAATTGCTTCAGGCGGCTTCACCCGTCAAGACTTCCCCGCAGTCGCGGGCGACTTTCGTTCCCGCGTCCCCCGCGCCGTCGACGTCATCGGCGCCGTCGCCCGGCCACGATCCCGGTAAGGCGGCCGCCGCGAGGCGGATCATGCTCGCGGCTGCCGCCAAGAAGGCGGCGGCGGGCGCGGACGAATCAGGGTCCAAGGACGCGGCCGACGCGGACGACGACTTCGGGCTCGACGTTCTCTTCTCCCCCGTCACCAAGGTTGGAGGCGTGAGCGGTGACGGAGTTCAGCGAGGTGGCGGTGTTCCGATCGACACACGGGTGGTGTCCGCGCAGAGGCAGCTCGGGTTCACGCGCGAGCCCGACCGACCCATAAGCCCGCCGTCCCCGATCAAACCCCCGGGGGCGGCGGCTGCGGCGGACGGAGAGATTGACTCGGCGTTTGAGTTTAGGTCGCCGACGCGCCCTGCGGTGCCCCGGAAGCCGCTTCCGACGCCGACCACCGACGTGGACACCGACGGCGAGGGTACCGACGCCCCGTGGCGCGCGCGGGGGGGGGACGTGGTGTCCGACATGTCCGACACCGAGCCCGAGACGGCGACGAGGAGAAGCGGCGATGAATCATCCAGCGACTACTTCTCCGACCCGGTGGCCGTGAAGCGTCACGCGGAGATTCGCGTCCACCAGCAGCACGAGGCGGAGGTCCGCGCGCAGATCGACCGGCTCAACCGCGTCCCGCCGCCGCCCTCCGTCGCGCCCGAGCGCCACGTGGCGAACGCGCAACGAGTCGTCGACGCCGTCAACGAATTTGAAACCGATTACGAAACTGACGCCGGGTACGGCACGGCGATGGACACCTTAGTTCCCCTCTCCGATACGGGAACTAATTTGTCCAATCCAAGGGCGCTGAGGGTGGCACTGGAGAAGGCCGAGATGAGGCTCGAGGAGGCTGGGTGGGAGAAGGAGGCGCTGGAGACTCGGCTGGCGGAGGCGGAGTCCTCGCTGGCGAGGACGGATGCCGTGAACGGCGCTCGAATCTCTCAGCTCTCCGCGGAGGTGCAGCAGAACGACTACCTCAGGCGTTTGTTGAAACGCGCGGAGGAGATGCGAAACGCCGCGCGGATGCAGGCGAAGGAAGCGCGCGTCCGGCTGGACATACGCGAGCGCGAGCTGGAGCAACGGCGGATCGAGATCGATCGGATGGAAGCCGAACGCGACGGCTTGCGAAGGCGAATTTTAACCGAGAAACGCAGAGCCGACGCGATGGAGAACATCATCGAGGTCCAGAACGCCCAGCTGGAAGAGTCGCAGTCACGACGGGTGACGATGACACAGCTGGCGGGGATGCTTGTGTGTTTCCTCGTCGTGCTCTGGATGCGGATCAAGTACGGGCCGCGGGAGCCGCCGGTGATTGACATCGAGCCGCCCAAGCCGTCCAACATTCGCACGATAGAATTCGGCCGCGACGTCGGGACGCACACGCCTCTGCGACGGGAGTGAGGACCGCTTCGGGTACCCTCCAACGGGACGCGAATCAAGGTATAAATCGCGAGTTTATCATAGCACTTAGCTCAATAACACATACGTTATTCCGATAAAGGATACGACGGAGGTCCGACCGTCGTCAATAACAATATCTATTCACATCGTCGATCGATCCGTGAATGCACGGACGAATCGAATCGAATCGAATCGAATCGATCAGGGCTTCTGGCCGCCGACGCCCAAGGGCTTGACGTCCTCGATGGGCCCGGATCTGATGAAATCCGCCCAGTAATCCGGCAGCAGCAGCGCCATGATGTGCGGCTCCGTGTTCCTCTCGAGCGCAACCTCCAGGGTCACGCACTCCCGCGTCAGCTTCTCCAAACCCCGGCGAACCTTCGAGAACAGCGGGCCGAGGGTCTGCGCCGCGCGCTCGGCGTCCGGCGGCGACAGCCACAGGTGATCGCGCAGCGCCGGGAGGGACCCGGACGTTGTACCCGCGAGCGACTGCAACTGCGTCGTGAGCACCTTTCTCAACGAACTCGCCTCGGCGGCTAACGCTCGGCACTCTTCGGGATCGCCGTCCGCCCTGCACGCGCGGCCAAACAGACCCGCGAGGAGGTACTGCACCTGCTCCACGCCCCTGTCCTGCGCCAGTCGCTCCAGGATCCAGTCGCGGATCATCTGGCACTCGCTGGGGCGCTGCCACAGGATGTTGGCCAGTAACAGGCAGTCAAACTCGCTCACCGCCTCTCGCCCGTTTGTGTAGGCGCACACTCTCAGCAACGACACCGACTTGACCAGACGACGGTCGGAGACGTACACCGGTGGCTCGCACTTATCCTGCAGGAACGATCGGAGGTCCACTATGAGGTCCACGACTGACGACGGGACATCCACGGAAGCTTCCGCGGCGCTCCGGACACCTTGGAAATCATCCACGGAAAGCTCCACCGCCGACGACGCCTCCGACTTTTCTCCCTTGTCTCCCTTGTTGTTAATCACCTTCGCGCCCCCGGACAGGCCCCGGGTCTGAAGGAGCCCCGCGAGGGACCCCGCGGAGACCTGCTCGACGGAGGATCGAAGCAGAAACCTGTCGTAGAGCGCGTCGAGTTCTTCGGATTCCGGCAGTTCGTTGGACGCTCCCACCAGACAGAGCAGCGGAACCTTGACGCGTTCGTTGCCGTTGTCGAAGAGCCGTTCGTTGAGGATCGTGAGGAGGGAGTTGAGAATGGCGGAGTTTGCTTTGAACACCTCGTCGACGAACGCGACGGTGGCGGTGGGGAGGTAGCCGTCGGTTTGCCGAACGTACTGATCGTTCTCGAGCCCGCGCATGGAGAGCGGGCCGAAGAGTTCCTCCGGGACGGAGAACCTGGTGAGCAGCCGCTCGAAGAAGGCTGCGCCGCCGCACACCGCGCTGAGCCTGCGGCCGAGCTCGGACTTGGCGGTACCGGGCGGGCCGAGGAGGAGCAAGTGCTCGCCGCAGAAGGCTGCGAGGAGGAGCAAGCGCACCTCCGTCTCGCGTTCGACGAGTCCGGATTCTAGCGATCGTGTCGCCGCGCGGATCTTGGGCGCGAGCTCGGGCGGGGCGCCGGACGCGGGCGATGCGTCGTCGCCGTCGTCGCCCTCGCCGTCGCCCGCCAGGATCGGCGCCAGGATCTCCTCCACCTTGGCCTTGACGCTGTTCTCCTCGACGGAGATTAGCGCATCTTGCTCTCTCTGTTTGGTTTTCCAGTCGGGCTCCGCGGATGACCGGACGAGCACGGACCTCCCGACTCGGACGCCGCGCCGGGCGGATGCGATGGACCGACGCGTGCGTCCAGCCGCCGCCGGGCACGTCGTCGCCGGGATTGCGTGTGCGATGGAAGAGGCCATCGTCGCGCGGGTTGTGGGGCGCGCGGGGCGGACACGTCTCACCTTGAGGATAGGTTTAGATTATTTGGCGGGTTTTTCCATTCTTCCAGGTTGGCTTTGTTCGTCGACGCACCGTGCGTCAGTCACAAAAACGAGATCGTGGATGAGGTTTGGCTGCTCTTGCACAGGCAAACAGTCTACCAAAAAACGTAAATGGCCCAAGAATGCGCCTGTTCGTGGGCTCCGAGACCGACGCCTCGTCATCCCTTAGGTTCACTCGTCCGAGGCGCGTACGTATGTATCCGACCCCCGCAGCGCAGACGACGTCCCGACCTCCCATGGCTCGCGATTCCCCGGTGTCCATGGAGGTCAAGGACGGCGTCGCCGTGATCTCCATGAGCAACCCGCCCGTCAACGCGCTCGCCGTCCCGGGTGCGCAAACCCTCAGATTTTCCCGACGATTCGCCCTTCTTTTTGGATAATTCTCACGGGTAACAACCAACCACGCCGCCCCGTCGACACCGCGACTCACCCGCGACTCACCCACCCGATCCAACCCAAACAGTGCTCGAGGGTATCGAGGCCAACGTCAAGGCTGCGCAGGCCGATTCCGGCGTCCGCGCCATCGTCATCACCGGCTCCCGCGGCAAGTTCTCCGGAGGCTTCGACATCACCCAGCTCAAGGCGCGCACCGAGGGCCGGCCCGTGCGGAACATGTCCGACTTCAACGCAGTCCTCAACTCCATCGTCGAGGCTGGTCCCAAACCAACCGTCGCCGCCATCGAGAACCTCGCACTCGGCGGCGGGCTCGAGGTCGCCATGGCGTGCAACGCGCGAGTCGCCACACCAAAGGCGCAACTCGGACTACCCGAGCTGCAACTCGGAGTCATCCCGGGCTTCGGCGGGACCCAGCGCTTACCACGGCTCGTCGGACTTCCCAAGGCGCTCGACATGATGCTCAAGTCCAAGCCCATCAAGGCTGAGGAGGCGCTCAAGCTCGGCCTCGTGGACGCCATCGTGCCCCACGATCAGCTCATCGCGTCCGCGACGAAGCTGGCGAATGACATCGCCGCGAAACGAATCCCGCGAAGGATGGCGTCGTACGACTCCGCGAAGCTGCCCGGCGACGAGGCCGTCGTGAAGAAGATCTTCGCCGGCGCGAGGCGCCAGGCCAAGCGCGTGAAGCACCTGATGCCGCACCCGTGGCTCTGCCTCGACGCCGTCGAGGCGGGCGTATCGAAAGGATCCGAGGTCGGTCTAGCCGCGGAGCAAGACGCGTTCGGTAAGGCGGTCACGTCCAAGGCTTGCAAGGGCCTCGTGCACATGTTCTTCGCGTCGCGATCCACCGCCGCGGTTCCGGGCGTCACCGACGTGGGGCTCAAGCCACGCGCCACGAAATGCGTCGCGGTCGTCGGCGGCGGGCTCATGGGCAGCGGCATCGCCACGGCGTGCGCTCTCGCGGGTGTCCGCGTTATGCTCAAGGAGATTAACCAGAAGTTTCTCGACGCCGGGATGGGCCGGATCAAGGCTAACCTCGCATCCAACGTCAAGAAGGGCCGCATGACGCAGCAAAAGGCGGACGCCATCTACTCGCTGTGCGTCCCGTGCCTCACCTACGACAAGTTCGGAGACGCCGATATGGTCATCGAGGCGGTGATCGAGAACCTCGATTTGAAGCAGAAGATCTTCGCGGATCTGGAACGGAGCTGCCGCCCCGACTGCATCCTCAGCACCAACACGAGCACCATCGACATCACCAAGGTGGCGTCCAAGATGAAAAACCCGGAACGCATCCTCGGCGCGCACTTCTTCTCCCCCGCGCACGTCATGCAGCTCTTCGAGATCATCCGCACCGACGCCACGCCGCCGCAGGTGCTCGTCGACGCCCTCGGCCTATCGAAGCAGATCAAGAAGACACCCGTGGTGGTGGGTAACTGCACCGGGTTCGCCGTTAACAGAGTGTTTTTCCCATACACGATGTCCGCGTGCCTTCTCGCGGACCTTGGGCTCGACCCGTACGCCATCGATAACGCCATTCGTATGTTCGGCATGCCCATGGGTCCGTTCCGTTTAGGGGATCTGGTGGGCCACGACGTCGGGGTGCACGTCGGGCAAAACTTCATCGACGATTTTCCCCTACGGGTTTACGAGTCCAAGCTGATTCCGGGCCTCATGGCCGGCGGGCGAATGGGCGAAAAGTCCGGTAAGGGATTTTACGCGTACGACGCCAAGCGAAGGGCGACGCCGGACCCGGAAGGCATCGCCGCGCTGTTGCGAACGAGCCGAGCCGCCGCGGCTGGCCGGTTCAAACACTCCACCGACGGCGAACTGTTAGCGATGACCGCGGATGACATCGCGGAGATGATCTTTTTCCCCGTCGTCAACGAGGCGTGCAGGTGCCTCGCCGAGGGCGTCGTGGTTCGCGCGGGGGACCTCGACGTCGCGTCCATCCTCGGCATGGGGTTCCCGCCCTTCCGCGGTGGCATCGTGCACTGGGCCGACCAGGTCGGCGCCGTGCGCATCGCGTCCAGGCTGAGGGAGTGGTGCACCCGCTACGGCGGGATCTACCAGCCGTGCGCTTACCTGGAGGATTGCGCGGTGCAGGGACGGGCGCTGGCGGACGGACCGTTCACTGGCCCGGACAGGTCCAAGCTGTGATCGTTCATTCGATTCATTCACCACGCACGACGGAGCCGCCCGACTGAGTATTAGGTCGAGGCTCGGCACGATTTACCACTACTACGCTTTGTATCATAACGAGCTCATCGCATTTGTTTCATTTGTTTCTCATCAATGTGATTCTTCTCATCCCAACCCCGCCGCCGCGCCCAGCCCCACCGCCAACACCGCCGCGAGCGTGATCTGCACCGCGTTCACCACGTCGTTCGTCAGCCACTCGAAACCTTCCTCGCCCTGCGTCGTGGCACCCAGCCACGACTCCGCCGTCGTAGCGACAAACGCAGCGAACGTCGCGATCAAAGCCCCGGTGCCGTCCACCTGTCCCATCGCCGCCGCGACGCCCGCGAAGAACAAACTCGCGCCGATCCCCGCGACGGTCCCTTCCAACGACACCGCACCCTCCGTCCCGCGCGGCACGGGTTTGAACGGCGGCGTGGACATGTACGTGGTGCGTCCGTACGCTTTGCCGACTTCACTCGCGGTTGTATCGCTGAGTTTGCTGCAGAAACTCGCGACGAAGCCAAGTCTCCACAGGTCAACGCCCGGTCCGACTCCCGCGATGGCGAATACGGCGCAGAGGATCCCGGCGATGCCGCTGCCCCACACGCTGCCCACGCCACGTCGCCCGCCGCGAGCCTCGGCGATGCCCTCCGCCTGTTTTTGTTCCAGCTTGATTTTGGTAACCGCGCTGCCAAAGACGAAGTAGAGGCACACCAGTAAGTACCCGCCCACTCCGAACGCCGCCATGACCGTCTGTACGTACGTGTGTGTGTGTGTGTGTTTTTTTTGTGTTAGAATGGACTAGTGTGCGATTGGATTCACGTCGGGTTAAACACGGGCGGGCTCTTGGGCTCTTGGGCTCTTTCTCTTTTTTGTCGCGGTGGAATCGGATATCTGTTCATTTGTCACTCCATCTGCGGCCCTCTCGGCGGCGTGGTTCGCCGCCGGGTTGCGTCGCCAGTCGGAAGTATCTGTTGTCCTGGTTTCATCGTCACGTTCCGTGCGCGCGGAGGAAAGAGCCCATGTACGGGGGATCGCGATAGATCGGGAAAGACGGGCGCCGCGATGGGCGCTTCAATCGAGAGGATGCTATGCTACACGCACCGTGCCGAGGAACCACGAGTTGATGACACCCGGCCACGTCAGTCCTTTGAGCAGCACCTTGATCCCCCCGGTGAACACCGCGGTGTTGGCCGCGGCGGCGGGTACCAGGCCCGGGCTGGGATTGGCCAGGAACGCGGGGATCGTGTCGAGGAACGGCGGAAGCGCCGCGGGGGGAGCCGGCGATCGGCGCGTCCGATGGGGGCCATTTAGTCTCGACGAAGTGCCCACCGGTGACGCCAGCGGCGACGGCGACGCGACGCGCGGGGCCGTTCTGGAGGACGGCGCGGGCGTCGTCGCGCATCGGCGCCACGTCACCGCGGCTGATGTCGCGATCGTCGTCATCGAACCCACACCACCGTCGCTACCGGCGGTGACGCGCCACAACGCAGTGCTTCTCTTGAAATAGATAAACGCAAAGGCATTCTCGGATGCCGAGACCGATCGGGTGTGGCACAGCGCAAACGGATGACGGTTCGTAACCTTGGCACAGCGAAAAGGTTCGAAAAGGTTGGAAAAAAATGGGTGATGACGCGTCAATCGCCGTGTTTATGGTTAAGAACCCGCGGCCGCGGAGCTCAACGAGGAATGCGAGGATGCATCGACTGGGCCGCCGGTCTCGATGAAAAAATCCCTAAACCTAAATCCGGGGGAAATAAGATCTTTGCAAATCCGCGGTTATCCCAAATTGGAAAACGAATCTGCGGAGGGTCCGTGCCTATTTGCTCATACACGATTTGATTTTTTGACCCGTTGACGCGAAGTTGGCGGCACAATTTAAATAGAACCCTCCGCGGCGTAATTGCGCGGGGCTCGCCGTCGCGCGCACACACAGCACACACGCCGCGTCCGACCCACGTCACGCGACAAATATGGTTCAGGCTGAATACCGCCTGTTCGTTCGGACCGCGCCCGATGCGGAGATCAAGAAGCGCAAGGGCCTCAAGACCTTCACCGCCGAGGATGGCATCGAGGTTCCCCACGAAGCATTGAAGGAGGCCAAAGTCGCGGACCACGCCGAGGCCTACTACCCGTACCAGAAGGACATCTCGCTCAGGTTGGCGGACGCCAAGGACCCCGAGGGCTCACTCACCGGTCGCGTCATGCTCAAGGCTGACCCCGCCGACGACGTGTGCGAGTACGCCGACGACTTCGAGGTGGCGCCGCTTCCCGAGGCGAACGAAGCCTTGAACGAAATCGGTCTGCCAACCATTCCCACCAAGTACACCCTCGTCAAGGTGCGTATCTGACTTTCTGTGACGCTGGAAAGAAGTATCCAACGGTTTTCAACTGTCCTGAACGACGTGTGGTGGCGTCAAACGCGGTCTTCCACGCGGAAGCGCCCCGCGTGGCGTCCGCCACATCGACAAATTTTGTCCTCATTTTGCCCGGCGCTGCCATACAATTTTTTGGTTGCCAAAACAATTTGCACAAATGTGACTCTTCGTCGCCCACCCACCCTCTGACCGCAAATGTCACTCCCCAATATTCCTCAACAGATCTCCGGCAAGAAGAGGGAGATCAAGGTTGACCCGAAGATCGCCAAGAAGCTCAAGGTTGAGTTCTGGCAGGCGAAGGTGCACGTCGTCAAGACTGCGCACGGCCGAGGCCGCGGCGGCGACGACGAAAGCGAGTGGACCATCTGCGCTCTGAAGGGCGATAAGAAGACGGTCGCGGCCGCCGCGCCCGAGTTCAAGGCGGCGTGCGAGGGCCTCGCGGGCAAGCAGGGCGGCGGCAAGCTCCCGTCCGTCATCGCCTGCGGCTTTGCGGAGTTCATCACCAAGATCGCGAGCACCGTCAAGCCCCCGTCCATTCCCATCCAGAACCGCGCCAAGCCCGGCGAGCCCCCGCTTCACATCCAGAAGAAGAAGCGCAAGGCTGGCGAATCCGGCGACGCGGACGACATGCCTCTGAACAAGCTCCAGAAGAAGGTTCTCCCTTACGCGGGCAAGAAGCGCGGGCCCAAGTCCAAGGCTGAGAAGGCTCTCGCGGCGATGGCCGCGGGCGCCGCCGACGACGTCCCTCTCCTCTTCATGCTTCCCAAGAAGCCCATGCCCCTCCTTCCCAAGCGCGCCATCAAGAAGGACAAGACCCCGCCCAAGCCCAAGAAGCTCTCTTACCCCGGCAAGAAGCGCGGCCCCAAGACCAAGGCTGAGAAGGCTGCCATGGCCATCGCCGCCGCCGCGGAGGCTGAGGCGGATGACGAGATCTCCCTCGTCGACCTCGCCAAGAAGAAGATCCCGTACACCGGCAAGAAGCGCGGCCCAAAGACCAAGGCGGAGAAGGAGGCGATCGCCGCCGCGGCTGAAGCTGCGGGCGACGACGTCACCCTCGCCGCGCTCGCCTCCAAGAAGCCCTACACCGGCAAGAAGCGCGGGCCCAAGACCAAGGCTGAGAAGGCGGCTTTGGCGGAGGCGGCGGCGAAGAGCGACGACGCTCCAATCTCCGCCATGATGGCGGCCAAATCCCCGAAGAAGCGGGGACCCAAGCCCAAGGGCCTGGTGCCCCAGTCGTCCGCGGCCAAGGGTAAGTCCAAGGGTGGCAAGAAGGTCATGGGTTCCCTCGGCGACGAGTAAACGACGATGTTAGTTCGAAGTTTGAGTGACGACGATGGACAATTGAGCGGCGCGGGCGGAAGAATCCGAGCGCAGTGTAAAGAAGGGAGTTCATCGCGGCAGCCGCGGCGGCGAGACGACGACGAGGGACGTATATCGATGACGTATTAGACTATTGACACGAGTGCATTGTAAATTCAGACACTTAATTGCGAACGCGCGTTTGAAGCCGAGAGCCGGGGTTGGCACACCTCACACGAATTTGTCGAATAGCACTCTTATGGGAAACGGCGAATAGAGAGAGTGTAGAACGTGCCGACATCGGAACTGGTGTTTTTCGGGTTGGATCGAAGGGGGGAGTCAGGCACGGTGGCGGATCGAATTCGTCGACTTTTTGTACGACCCACAATGCGAACCCAGGAATCACGGTCAAAAGAAGCCACCCGTGAATCGTCGCCCATCCACTTGTTGGCAGGGAGTCGAAATTCAAACTCGCCAAATTCGCGTTTTCGCGCCTGTTTGCGGGAACGCCGAGACAATCGGTGTTTCTCGGACTGTCACCTTCACCTCAGTTCTCAAGGCACGTCCCGGCTTTCCGCACGCGCCGCGGCATCGCCGATGTCTCCGAACGAAGAGATGACCCAAGCATCGCGTCCCAAGCGTCCCGCCGCGAACGCCGCCGCCGGCGGCGCCGCGGTAGCCGCGGGAACCAGGCTGAGACGCCCCGCTCCGAGCAAGGTGCGCGCGGAAAATCGAGTCCCGTAAAAGAAACCCTCTGCGACGCGACGGTCAGCGTGGGGACGGCGCGGCTTTGGGACGCGCGCGATCGTCCTTCGCGGACGTGACGCGGTAACATCGTCGTGGGAACACCCGCGGCGGCCTTTCACATCCTTCGTGTGGGCGGTCGTCGCTCGAAAGGGCGCCGCGCGCGCGCCATCTCGGAGTTTCCCGCGCATCCAACCATCGGCTTTTTCCCCGCTCCGAAGCCTCTCCCGAGGCGTCACCCCCGCGCCTAATCTGCGCCGACGCGTCACCCCGACCCGTCCCGACGCTGACGTTTCCCGCGATTCACCTTCCAAACCCCACGTGTAGGACATCGAGGCTGGTCCCCAGCAGCAGAGGCGCCGCAACGCGCCCCACGGCGCCGCCTCCGACCACTCCGACGACACCGGAATCATGGACGCCGATGTATCCGTGGACCCCGCGACCGCGACCGTGATGCCGGAGACTGGCGCGAAGCGCGCCCCGCGCGTCGCCGCCAAGTCCGTCAAGGCGGACGCGCCATCCGGATCGAAGTCCTCCAAGACCGCCGCGGACAAGGCTTCGGATTCCGACGACTCCGCGCCCGCCGCCAAGCCCGCCAAGCCGAGCGGCAAGTCCGGCACCGCCTCGAAGGCTGCCAAGGCTGGCGCGAAGGTGGCCGCGAGCGACGAGCCCGCCAGGACGCGTCCCACGAACAACCAGCTCCTGTGAGTATCCCCGCCCCTCGCGTATCTCCCTTTCCCCGCGTTCCGTCGCGTCGCGGCGTCCGTTCGTGCTCGATCAGGGCGCGTCATCGCCGCCCCGACCTCCCCATCCTTGACCGCCCGAACTCGATGCTCGCATTTGCGCTGACTGACGCCTCGTTGCCCGTCTCATCCGCGATCACGTCTCCAGGTACAAGGCGCGGTTCAACTGGGATCACTACCCGCACCCGATGATCCCGGGCGCCAGGGAGTCGCTCCCCGACGAGACCCACGGATGCGCGTCCGTCACGTCCGCTTTCCTCCAGGTGCGCATCGCCTCCCCCCGCGCCCGATCACACACCCGCTTCTTTTCGCGCCCAAATCTCGCGGTTCTTCCGGGACCACCAGCTTTCCTTCCAGATGGCCGCGAAGAGCCGCGGAGGCGACCGCGACGGGAGACGCGCGCGTCGATCCAACTCGGCTCGGATCACACTCCGCGCCAGCCCGTTCACTTCCCGACACGCCAAACTCGAACCCCCGCGGTCGATCCACGCGCGTCCGCTCGCACATCCGCGCGCCGCGACGGAGATGCGCCCGCGCGCCGGATGAGCATCGCGCGCAGCGCACTCGAAGCGCCGTGTGCCATACAACACCCGCTTCATTTTTTTTTCGTCTGCGAAGGATAGACGCAAACCACGCCTCCCATAAGGCCCACACGCTGACCACACACCCCCCACCCATCCACCCCTGTGCACACACAGGTGCTCAAGGCGATCCACACCGCCGAGCTCTCCAGAAACGACGG
>Ga0209425_10005219_pt1 | contig 12836 bp, 5 predicted proteins | sample COG_05_FD_184749 | JGI IMG/M metagenome (GOLD analysis project Ga0209425, IMG submission 184749) | Pelagic Microbial community sample from North Sea - COGITO 998_met_05 (SPAdes) (version 2) | ecosystem: Environmental > Aquatic > Marine > Neritic zone/Coastal water | place: Helgoland, sampling... | reverse complement strand
CGCCCCCACCTACCTGGACCCCGAGGCTGACCCGTCGTTCCCGACCGCATCCGCAGACGGTGAGGGAGAAGTGCTTCGCGAAGTGCATCACGAAGCCCGGACCCAGTCTCAGCAGCGGCGAAGCCACCTGCGTGTCGCGGTGCACGGACAGGTACGTGGATGCGACGCGGATGATCTCCGGGGTGGTCCTACAGGCGTACAGCAGCGGGCAGGGCGGCGTCCAATAATGTTGTGAAACGAATCGTTTTGGTTAACAACCGGGCTCTATCTCTACATGGCGATGTACAACTTCTGCCTTTTTTGCACCTCCGTGCGACATATTGGACACAGCCGCATCCGGCGGCTGCACTTGCGGCACAAACAGGCGTGTCCGCAAGGCACCAAAACCACCTGGACGCGCGCGGACATGCACACCGTACATTCCGCCGTGCTCCGGTTCTTCTCCACTTTTCCCTCCTCGTCGTTGCTGGGCGACGTTGTTTCCTTGAGTTCCACGTCGCCGAGGGACGGATCGGGTTTCCCTTCCTTCGTCACCTCGCCGGAGGTCACCTCGCCGTCCGTTTCGTCGGGTCGCTCCGCGTCAGCCTCGGAGATCTCCACGCCCTCCGCCTCCGCGGCCACACCAGCCTCCGCGTCCTCGTCAGCCTCCGCGTCCTCGTCGCTCTGGCGTACCCCATCGTCCCCGTGCTCTTCCTCACTCTCGGTAGCGTCGTCGTCTGTCTCGTCCCCTTCGCCGTCGTCCGACGTGGACAGGTCACTCGCCTCAAACTCCCAATCGTTTTGCGCCTGCGAGGGTAAGAGCTCCTCCTCGAGGTCACCGGCCGGGCGCCTTCGCGGCTCCAGGCCCAAGCACCGCATGATCGGGCGCCCGAAGCAGCAACCGAGGATCACTCCGATGACAATCTTCATCCCGTTCGTGACCCAATCGTGCACCGTGCCTTCGTCGCCACCCTGCGTCTCGCACGAGGCACCCATCCAACCATCCTTACACTGGCAGTGTCCGTCGACGGTGCAGTCCCCGTTTCCGTTGCAAAAGTTGAGCGCGGAGCAATCATCCATCGCCGGTTTAGCGTTGGGCGAGACACAGAGCTTGCAGCATCGCACGGGGGTCACGGGAACCTCGATGGTTTCCCCGTACGCTCCCACCGCTGAGACCGCGTTGTCAAACGCGTAGAGGAGCGACCCCGACGATTGCGCCGAGTCCGGGGTGTTCGCGGCGCCGCACCCCACGGCGTACGCCGCCGACTGCTCCGTGCATAGGCACCGCTCGACGGGCAGCTCGTTTCCGTCCCTGAGCAGCAGCCGGGGCGAGCAACACTGGGCTTTACCCGTCGGGTAGTAGTACCGGTCGTCAGGCGCGCTCGCCGGGTTGGCTCGGACGTCACGCGCGAACCCCTGCACGAACGAGTCAGCGGGGCACGTCTGCCCCCCCACGGACGAGCCACGCGACGGTTTAGCCGATGCCTGGCAGTCGGATGAGATGGCCACCACGTCATCGGCGGTCACGTTGCCACCCACGCCGGGCAGCGTCGAGTCGCCGGGCGACAGGCACGGGCGGCAGCAGATGGCCCTCGAGAGCGGGATGTACTGGCCCCTGAGCTTGGAGTACTGACCCGGGGTCTCGAAACCGGCGACGAAGAACCCGTCCTTCTTGCACGCCAAACCGTCGGACGGCTCGTTCATCGCCCTGCGAGAGGAATTCGGAAGCGCGGAGGTGGGCTGTCAGAGGAGAGACGACGGAATGGGAGCTGACGTGAAAACAGAGGCGTTCGCGAACTCGGACTCACCCTCCATAGGGAACGAAGTGGCAGTCGCACAGGCTCAGCACCGTGGGGTCCGACGGAGCTGGAGATGAATCATCGTAGAGCGGACGTCCGCACGCGGCTGGGTGGACGAGCGCCAGGAGGCACGCGGCCACCAGCACGGGAGCAAGGGGCTTTCCGTTCAGCGGCATTTATTCTCGTCGTCTGCAAACAAAGGCACTTCCGCCCGCGGGTGGGTCGAGCCCTGCCGCCAAGCGAGAGGAGTGTCGCGCTCGTGCCTCCGACGAAACGTCGTCGCGTCGGTCCCGCGCGCGAACCCAGCTCCTGTGCGTCAGACAGTGTCCCTCACCGGCCTCGAAGATGGGCTCACGGCATATCTTTTCCAAAGGGCGCGGGGGACCGGCAGAGATTTGGATTGTGGCCTGGCTGGATTGCGCCAGAGCATCGAGCAAACAGTCATCAGGGACGTGCTATTTTCGATCCGGACCTAATAACTAGTCAGCCAGTGGTGTAAACGTCAATTACACAACACCAAAAGGCGTACTTCGTCCGTCGGCGGCATTCTTCCGAGCGGAGCTCGCACGCGGGCCTTCGCCCGTTGCCATGGGTAAGCCGGCGATGAACGGGGGCAAGAAGAATAAAAAGAAGGGGTTCAAGCCATCCCGCGGCAAGACCCCGGGTGGCCGCGTGTACGAGGTGGCGCAGGAGATCCTCAACGCCCCCGAGGGTGGCGTGGCGGCGGTCATCGCCGCCGCGCTGAACGACAAGGAGGCGCCCATCCGGCGGGACCCTCGCGCGTTCACGATGTTCTCCACGAGGTGCCGGAAGAAGGGCGACTGGAGCAAGTGCGTGGAGATATTCGACGCCATGCGGGACCAGGGCGTGGAGACCAACACCATCGTGTACAACGCCACGATGAGCGCGTGCTCCAAGGGGGGAGAATGGGAGCGGGCGCTTGAGCTCTTCGAGACCATGCCCCGGGAGGGACACGACAGGTCCACCATCACCTTCAACGTAGCGATGGGCGCGTGTATGCGAGGCGGGGACTGGGAGCGCGCCCTCGAGCTCTTCGACCAGATGGCCGAGGAGGGGCTCGAGAGGGACCACGTCAGCGTCAACACCGCGATGGCGGCGGCGGAGGCTGGGGGGCAGACGGAACGACTGAAGCAGCTCACGGTCGGCGTGGGGGCGACGGTGGTTTCCGGGGTCGGTGCCGGGGGGAACAGCGACGGCGGCGAGGACGATGACGGCGACGTCGAGCGGGAAGATGGTGAGCGGGAGGGTGGTGACGGGCCGGGCCTCATAGACGGCTCGCGCGTGGGCGCTGTCGACGCGAGCGGCGGGTCAAACGCAGCCGCTGAGGAAGAAGATACCGACGACGACGACGACGACGAAAAGGGACCGGATATCGAGGAGGATCCGGTCGTGAGGGAGAGACGTCTGAAGGCCGAGAGGCGCGATGCGAGGAAAAGGAAGTTTGACGAGAAGCGTCGAGCTCGGAAGACCGCCAAGCTCGCCAGGGGCTGGGTCACCGACAACGGAGAGGTGCCGGAAGAAGGTTCTGGGGCGGTGCGCAAGAGGGCTCCCATCGTCCCTAACGCAACGGCCAAGAAATGTAAGGAGTGGGGCTCCAATCCCCTGAAGTGGGTGGACGAGGACGAAGGGATAAAGAAGGGTGGGGGCGACTCTGACTCTGACTCGGACGAGGTTGGAGACGGCTTGCCGCCGATCACGGGTCCATCCCTGCTGGACGCCCCGGACGAGGAGGCTGGGACCCTGATCAATGATCGCAACGATACCGATGATTTTTGGGCCACCGGGTTCTGATGGCCGATAGCAGCAGGATAGTGTTGGTTTGCGTTGACAACACTCGTACTCTTAAAGGAAAAAAAAAAGTGTTGGAAAATTAAAAAATCGACGGTGCAAGAGGGAGAAGCAGGCTCCCTCACTTCTTCGACTCTTTGCCACCTTTCTCCTTCTCGTCCCCCTTCTTTGCCGGTTCGTCTCCACCGGCATCGTCGTTTGGTCCGATGGACTCGATGATGAAGTTGTGGTTGGTGTACACGCACGTGTCCGCCGCGATGTTCATGGCCTTCTTGGCCACGGTCATTGCGTCCATGCCGTCGATGTCCACGAGTGCCCTCGCCGCGGCGGTGGCGTACGGTCCCCCCGAGCCGATGCCGATGACTCCGTCGTGGGGTTCGATGACGTCACCACCGCCCGTGATTTGGAACGTGTGGTGCTTGTCCGCCACCACCATGGTGGCCTCCAGTCGTCGGAGGTACTTGTCGTTGCGCCACGCCTTGGCGAGCTCCACCGCGGCGCGCGTGAGCTGGCCCGGGTGCTCCTCGAGCTTCATCTCCAGCCGTTCGAAGAGGGTGAACGCGTCCGCAGTCGCGCCGGCGAACCCTCCGACGACCCCGCGTGGCAACCGACGCACTTTCTTCACGTTGGGCTTGATGACCTGGCTGCCCAGCGTGACCTGCCCGTCCGCCATCACCACGACCTCGCCATCCTTGCGGACGCAGAGCACCGTGGTGGCGTGCGCGGCGGAGCTCGAGAAGGTTCGGGAAGTGCTCGACGCGGCCGCACCTCGCGATGTCGCCGCATCAAATGCGCATGTCGCGAGCTGTTTCGCGGCTCTTCTCAACATCGCGGTTCGGGGACGTCGGATCTGTGAGGCGTGACGTAATCGGATCTAGGTATTGAGCGAAGATGAAAAACTGCGGGCAATCTTTCGCTCCAATGACAACGCAGTTAGGGGGATATTACGCGTACAACTTAACTCCACCCTCCTCAATTCATCGCGAGCTTGTTCACGTCGAAGGGCACGATGGGCACGCCGAACAGCTTCGGCCCCTCGTCCACATTCACGAGCTCAATCTCAAACTCCAGGTCTTTGCCCGCCATCGGGTGGTTCACGTCGAGGATGAGGCCGTCGTCCTCAAAGCCGACGCACGTCGCCGTGCCGCCGGTGGGCAGCTGAACGACTTTGCCGGGCTGCACCTGGGACTTGATGGACTCGAGCTCCTCGGGGGACGCTGGGAACTTCTGGATCTTACCCTCGTCGCGCTCCCCGTAAGCATCCTTGCACGCCAGCTTGAACACCCTCTTCTCTCCCTCGGACATCTCCTTGATCCCAGCCTCCAGCGTGGGGAACAGCGCGCCCTGGCCGATTGGAAGCGTGACGGGGGCGTTGCGCTGGCGAGTATCGTCCGCGACCTCACCGCTCTCGGCGAACTTCAGCACGTAGTGGATGGTAACGACCTGGTTGTCCTCGATGGCGGCGACCGCATGAAGGCCCCCGCGGCGCGCGTTTCGCGACACGCGAATCGGGGCGCCGCGGAGCACGGGTAAGGAGCGACCGCGCGAGGTCAGCGAGCGCGGGTTGGCGGTCGGCCGGACTGCGGAAGTGGCGTGAAGAGCCGCGGACATGTTTTAGAGTCCTTCGGATCGATGTGGGGAGCCGAACCCTGCTCTCCGGAGCCGCCGTGTGACAGTTGCACGTGTCCTCGTCAGCCCTGCACCGATTTTTTCGCAGAGGACTTGAAGCTAGAGGGTCCGAGAGGAGGGGCTCATAGAAAATTGGGTGCCGAGCTGGCGAATGACCTGGTTAGAATGACCAATGGTATCGAAGAATTGATTCGAGATTTGACCGTTTATTTTTTTTTTGCGTATTTCGTGCGGAAAAATTGTCTCGGAAAGCGCGACAGAAAGCGCGAAACCAACTTGCGCGGCGCCATTCTCCCGCACACGGCTCCCACGCACAGTCGTCGGTGACCCCCCGAATCCACCCCCGCTCTCCCGTCGTACATTTCGACCCATACAATGTCCTCCGCTGCTGCTGCTCAGGGCAGGATGACCCTCGCGAGGTCGTCCTTCGTCCCCTCCACCAAGCGCGTTCTCCGTTCCCGCAACGCCATCAAGGCTCCCGCGCGCCGTACCCGCTCCGGCGTCGCCGTGAAGGCGGAGGGCGATTTCGAACGTCTCAACGTCGTCATCGTCGGTGCCGAGTGCGCCCCCTTCTCGAAGACCGGAGGCCTCGGCGACGTCGTTCAGTCGCTCCCGAAGGTGCGCGCGCGATCCATCTTGTCGATATACTTATTCCCCCTCCCGGAACCGCGTCCGTTTCTCTTCGACAGCCCCCCTCCCCCCCCAAACCTCGCGCTGACCTCCATCCCGGCCCTAATCGTATTCACAGGCGCTCGTGCGTCGTGGCCACCGCGTCATGTCCGTCGTCCCCATGTACCACCACTACGACGAGTGCCACACCCCTTGCGCCCGCCAGAAGTTCAACGTGATGGGAACCGAGGTTGAGGTTGAATATTACCACCTCAGCAGGGACGGCGTCGACATCGTCTTCGTCAATCACCCCTGCTTCCACGAGGTCGGCGACCAGATTTACGCCGGCAGTACCATGGACGTGGCGTGGAGGGGCGCGCTGATGTCCCAGGCGGGCATCGAGGCGGTCTGGCACGTCCACTGCGGCGGGTTCCCCTTTGGCGACGAGAACCTGATTTACGTGTCCAACGATTGGCACACCGGCCTCCTCCCGGTGTACCTCAAGGCGTTCTACCAGGATCACTTCAAGCTCGGCTTCGCGCGCGCGGTGCACATCGTCCACAACATCGCCCACCAGGGCAGGGCCCACCCCGAGGAGGTCTGGCGCCTCGGTCTCCCCGACCAGCACACCGGCGCGTTCTACCTCGACGACCCCCAGGAGGGCCCCTGCATGAACATCATGAAGGCGGCGATCAACTACGCCACCAAGGTCATCGCCGTCAGCCCCGGCTACGCCTGGGAGCTGGGAACCGACGAGGGCGGCTGGGGCCTCGCCCCCACCGTGCGCGACGACCCCGCCAAGGTGAGCGGTATCGTCAACGGTATCGACTTCCACGACTGGGACCCCACGCACGATCGCTTCCTGCAGTCTGACGGTTTCCAGACCTACGGCCTTAACCTCGAGGGTCTCTGGACGGGCAAGCAGGCGTGCAAGGCGGCGCTCCAGAGGCAGCTCGGACTCCCCGAGCGCCACGACGCGGTCATGATTGGTTTCATCGGTCGTCTCGATGAGCAGAAGGGCATCGACCTCGTGCTCGACTCCGAGGAGTTCCTCATGAACCAGGACATCCAGCTCGTGTTCCTCGGCAGCGGCAGGCAGGACCTCAAGGACCGCCTCTACGACATGGAGTGCAGGAACAGGGACAAGGTCAGGTCTTGGCTGGGGTTCAGCAACGAGATGGCGCACCGCATCACCGCGGGCTGCGACATCCTCCTCATGCCCTCCAGGTTTGAGCCGTGCGGCCTCAATCAGCTCTACGCCATGCACTACGGAACGGTGCCGGTGGTGCACGCCGTGGGAGGCCTCAGGGATACCGTGCGTCACTTCGACGGCGAGAACGACGGTACCGGGTGGACCTTCGAGCGCGCGACCCCGGACAAGCTCCAGTGGGCCCTCGGTCAGGCGATCTACACCTACCAGTCGCACAGGGAGAGCTTCATGCAGGTGGCGCTCCGCGCGAGCCACCAGGACCTCGGATGGGATCACGCCGCGTACCTCTACGAGCAGAAGTTCTACGAGGCCAAGTACTCTCACTAAATTGAAAGTACGTGAGATCGATTAGGAGGCGATCGAAGGGAACGTCGCGGAAGTCGATGCCGAAGATTCGTGCAAAAGTCAGTACGCACGACGTGGGAGGGGATGATAATGTATTTTTGCTTTTTTTAGTTTACGCAAATGTTTACGCAGGGTGCCATCACGGGGTACCAAAGATGGGAAGACGAAGCCCAACACTTCATCAATAAAGACTAATCACAATATTATTTAATCCTGTGCGTCACCTTCTATTCGTGAGCGTGTTGGCTATTGGCTATTTAAGACGTGATGTATCTGGTCGTCAGATTTCTCAGCGCCCAGGAGTGGCAGCATGATCCCTCCACCCGCCATCGCAGGGTCCAGTGATCCCCCTCCGCGATCTTCTTCGACACGACTGATATCCAGCCATCAACTGATGCATCGGATTTCGTCTTCAAATCCAGGAGGGTCGTGTTCCACAGCTGAGTCCAGTCGCCGGCGGCTTCTCCCGCAGGTTCGCGGCGTGCCTCCAGCACGATGTCGCCGGATGAACCGTCGACACCGGATGCATTCACGGCTGTCACCTCGAAGCTGACCGCTCCCGGACATGCGAGCGATCCCTTCGCGGCATCCGTCTTCGCTGATTGGCTACTCACGGCTCCGTCGAACGATAAAGACCGCGCTATCACCTCGCCTCCGGTGATGGTATCCCACAGATCTCCGTTTGGCGCCGAGAAGGAGTCAACCCAGGGGTACAGCAGCCCCAACGGACCGCTGCCGGGCTTCACACCTCGAACCGAAGTCGGAAACGCCTGTCTATTCGCAGCTGGATTGAGGGATAGATCAAGCGCCTTGTCTTCCGCGACAAAGTACACGTCGAATCCCACGTCGGGGTTCAGGCAGGTCACCGCCGTCCGCTCCTCTCGCGTCATGGAATACCTGCTGGTCATCACTCCGGCGGCGACAAATCCGCTCTCTGTGGTCGAGGGCACGGACGAATTGAGTGCGTCCGCGATGAAACCCGAGACGCTCCCCTCAATCAAACGCGTCTTGGTGTGGTTGGGGCGAACCACGGCATCGTAAACCTCCCTCGACGTTGGCGGTCGAGACCACGGCACTGCCAGCGCCCAGTAGACAACAGCCGGCTCCATCGTCTGTGCTGCGAGCTCCAGGTGGGGTCCACCCTCCCACACGGGCTCGAGCCGCGGGTACGACTCTTTCCACTCCGGTGGCGCGGTATCTACTCCACCGGGGAGGACACCTCCGTCGAAACCATACTTTCCCTTCAGAGGATCCAACGCGTTTGCGTTATCTGTCATGAGCCCGAGCGGGGACTCGACCAGGACACGAATCTGAGTGTCGGAGATTGTGAAGTTGTCCTCGGCGATGACCCTGACCGTGAGCACGCCGTGGAGTTCGGTCTCAAGAAGCGACAACGGAATCAACACCTCAGTGTAAGGTAAGGATGGTCTGCCGTTGATGAACAGCCCGGAGTAATTCGGGCTGTTTGGCGCCACACTCAGGTGCAGGTATTCCAGCGCCCCATCCACGCGGGCGCTGAATCTTCGCACGTCGTGGAAGAAGCTCGGGCTGTACTCGACCGCGGTGCGTCCACCGGCTGTCGCATTGATCGGTCCGGCGGTGATGTTGACCGCGCGCATCGAGGCATCGTCCGCCGGTATGGACACAGCCGGGATGGTCGCCACCACCGTGTACGTCGCGCACTCGTCAAAGATGCAAGCCTCAGCGGTGATGGTCAAGTGGCGAGCGTCGCAGTGGCGAGGTCCGATCGCGCAGCGGGGCACCTCGACGCTGAATGTGCTTCCCAGTGTGTACTCCTCACCGTTGACGGTGACGCCGAAGCCCTCAATGGGTGGCACGTGATGCGGCGGTGGTACCGTCAACGGCAAGTGCCGTGTTGCAGTTGGCAGAGTGACATCGTAACGACGCCTGGTGGGGATGAACGTTGCACGTATCGTTCGCTTACTGGGTCCGTCGACCTTGTATATTGGCCCGAACCCAAGGAGATATCCGTCAAACGTAAACCCAAGAGCGTTGTGCCAGCCCTGTCCGTCCAACCAGGTGAGCAGGTGTGTCGCGTCGGTCTCCTTCCAAAACTTTGCGTAAACCTTCACGTCAACGCCACCGCCCGCCACACCTGGATCTAAAAGACGGCAGGCGCTTTGATTGCGGGGCGACCCGTAAACCTTCACGGATACCACTGCATCGTCAACCACAGCGGCATACGTGATATATTTGCGCACGTGCTGCTCGAGGTTTAGCCGGAAGACGGAGTCGAGGATCCACAGCGGATTGAAGCCGGCCATGCGCAGGGTGAACTCCATCTCAAAGTTTGGATCCTCAGAGTCACCAATCAAACCGTCAAGATAACTGCCGAGACTCAGTATCTCGGGGTTCACCACTGGCGACAGCTTCACCGCTCGAAAGTTGTAAGTGCCCTTCGTGATGCTATCCTGCGCAGTCACGGTGACGGTGCCAACAGTGGATCCAATGTCAACATCGATTGGAGGTGACTCGTGCCTATCTCGTAATGAGACAATCCCATAGTCGCCGTAGTCCCATCCAAAGTCTGCAAAGTCACGCCCTTCACACCCGGATGACCGCGGCGCCTCACGACAATTACGAACTTTCCCAATCGAAATCATCTCGGCGTTCTCGTCGATGACTGACAAGCTCGCGACCAAATATTCAGTTCTCGACTCGACGTTTACGAGGTAGTCAGGCCAGTTGTAGTCAAACGCTGCAACTTGAAACACAGAATCAGCTTGCGGCTCACAGTCGATGATATCATCAATGTCCGCCTCAGCGCATGCTTCCTTCAACACCGGATGCGACGCATAAAATGCGTCATCACACGGGTGAATCAGCCGTCGGGTGGAACTCGCAGACCCGGGCAAGGCGCCAGCTGGAGCGCCGTCTTCCAACGCCGAAGTGTTGAAACCTTGGAACAAGCTGGTAGTGCCGGCCACGAGCGCGCTTCCGCTTCCACCACACATGTGATGCGATGTGATGTTCAAACTCTGACGAAGCGTTGCGTTGTGCACGTCGCAAGGATCCATTGGCTCCGGGACAGAGGTCAAATTCGGCTCTTGAAACTTGAGCAGATTGTACCCATAAAATGACAAGTCAGCCAGGAACGTGTTGGTATTCAGCGGGCGATATATGTGCACCGTGTAAGTGCTCTGAATCTCATAACGCCCCGCGGTGACAACGATGGAGACGACGGTGGTGCCGTAATCGAGCTTGATGTCGGCGCTAAACACGCCACTGTCTGACGACACTCCGTTGATTCTGATTCCAGTTATCATGTTTGATGCGGCGGTGGCGTTGATGCGAACATACTCGGTTCGTGGTGAGCTGACATCAGCGACATAAAACCTTGTTTCGTTGTGAAAGCTCGGCGAGTACTGCACTGTTGCGTTGGGAAGGGCGCTGGTAGGTATCGAAGAGTCACCGACCAGCCTTTCCAGAGTTCCAGCCACTTGAATTTTCAGCGCAGTCAGCGACGCATCGATCACCGAGTCGGCACACAGATAGTTGTCACAGAACCCCTCAGTCTGACTGGACTTCTTCCCCATATCGTATTCGCTGAGCCGCAACTCTGAAAGGGACTCCAAAAACCCTTCTGGATCTTTGAACGGCACCGGGAAAGGTCGCATGACCCGCACCGCGCCGCCGGGATCGACCATGTTTCCAGACAACGTGTGAAGCAAACCATCGTACGCCCCCGGGCCGTACTCGAGCACCTCCACCTTGTAATGGTTGCGCACACACTCCGCGGGCTCGTAGGTCGGGCCGCAACTCTTCGCGCGCACCTCGATGTCAAACATCACGTCCTCCCTGGCGAGTAAATCTGCCATGGTCGTGGTAAAAGTTCCCCCGCTTCCGACTTCATCCTCGTTGACGGACAACCGATAGGCGTTGATATCGTTGGAAACTGGCGTGACTGACACCGATGGCTCTCTGTTGGGTACGAACAGCCTGTAATCGAATCTCAGAGGCGAGAACGATGGAATCAGCCTTGTAGTCACCGACGGCGATATCCTCAGCTCCCTGAGCGTGGCGTCATCGGCGGATATTGGCGCAGGTTGCCTGGTGACCAAAATTCGGTACGTCTTGAACGTCATCCCGTTCTCTGCCCAGACCATCACCTCCACTGTGCCATTCCCCAGCGTGTATTCTGCGCCGTTGCCGTATCCATCCTCGATTTCGATCTCTCGCGATATAGACCCAGATGGCTGCCTCGCGCCGTTGACGAGGATGCGCTCGTGGTCCGGGTCAATCGCCACCGGAGTTACCTGCACCGTGTTCTGGTCGTATCTCAGCGGTCCCAGCGAGTACAGATACACGTCTGGAGAGAACGCCGGGGTCATGTTGCCCGTGGAAACGAGGAGGTCAGCGAGGCGAGCTTCCACACTCGGCGAGCCCCGACGGACCACCACCACGTAGTTCATCACGGTATCGCCGTCTTCTGCCGTGACTGAGACCGTGAGCACGGCCATGCCTCCGGGTTTCACAAAGTACGCCCTCGACGGATCCCCGGAGCGTTGAAGCACCGTGTTGACACGCAAGAAGCGGTACTGGTCGTCAGCCACCGTGGGGATGACGAGCACTGCCTCGTCGTGGTAGTCGATGTCGACGGTGTAGTCGAGCGTGCTTGGATCGAACGTCGGGACCAAGGTGGGCTCAGCGCGACCCGGTGCGACGTGCACCACGAGATCAGACAGAGTAGCGTTGGCCGAGGGAGCATGGCGAAAAACTGTGAGACTCACGGTTCTTGAGTGCCTCGGATCCTCCGCAGTCACCGTGAGGGTGACCAGCGTACGTCCAGGCGCCGCATCGAGCTCATACTCGTACAACGGCGTGTTCCAGGGCGCTGGGATCATCTCCTTATCCGGGGACGGCTGCACCGCGACTGCAACCTCAACCTCGTTGTTATTTCCTTCCACGTCGAGGCTCACGGCTTTCACTGCGAGGGTAGCGTGCGGGTCTCGAGCCGCCGCCTTCACTGTCACCCTCTGGACAGTGTTATCTACCGATATGTTGTAATCCGCAACGATGGATACATTCTGCACGGATTCGAGCGGTGAGTCGTCAAACGCAGGCGTCAACTTGTGGCTGCTGCGCACTGTCCTGAAGAGCATGAGACCCATGTCTCGCCCCGTCCGCTCAGTCATCACGCTGCTCACCTCCAACGCCCCGAGCTGCACATCCGTCGACGGGTACGCGCGCGTGACGTCTATTCGATACACCTTCTTGTTCGCCTCTGCCGGATCCTGCGCCGTGATCTCGATCGATATGGGCGTCACCCCAAGCCGCAGCGGCAGGTCCCTGCTGGCGGCTTTGTTTTCCTGGACAACCGCGTTCACCCTGATCGCCTGTGCCCGCGTGTCCACGAGCGTGGGTATCACCCTCATGCTCACGACGTCGTGAGTCACCGTGGCGGTGTACAAGTAAACGTCGGGATCGAACGCCGG
>Ga0209425_10005218_pt1 | contig 12837 bp, 11 predicted proteins | sample COG_05_FD_184749 | JGI IMG/M metagenome (GOLD analysis project Ga0209425, IMG submission 184749) | Pelagic Microbial community sample from North Sea - COGITO 998_met_05 (SPAdes) (version 2) | ecosystem: Environmental > Aquatic > Marine > Neritic zone/Coastal water | place: Helgoland, sampling... | reverse complement strand
TCTTTAAAAAAATAAAAAACAGGAAAATCATTTCCTTCAACAGTTAAACTACCTAAAATTGGAAAACTTAACTGCTCTTGTATAGTCTCTACATATTTACCAGAATAATAATCACTTATTCTACCTAATATCATTTCATCAAATTGAAAAATATTATTAAAAAAAATAACTAAAAAAATTACTATTAATAAAATCAAAAAAAAATTTTTTAAATTTCTTATCGAAAAATTATTATTAGAAATTATATAAATTAAAAAAACAAAAATAAAAGCTATGAATGCTGTTGCTGATTTAGATAAAAGCATTGCAAATATACAAAGTAAAATAATTAGAATTTCTTTGAAGTTTTTTTTTTTTGTTGAAAAATATAATGCTGATATAAAAGCTGCTAAATATAATCCTAGTCCTTTTGGTTCTCCGGTTATACCATAAAGACGATAATTGAAAATAGTTTCATAACCATGAAATAAAATCTGATAAATAATACCACAAAAAACTATAAAAATTGAAAATTTAATATTTCTTGTTAATAATTTTTGTTTAAAAATAATTAAATTAAAAATAAGGTAACCAAACACAATTCCTAAAATTAAACCTCCCAATTGCTCTATTGTTCGAACTTCGTTTGAGAATCTTGGCTTGTACCCAAGTAGTTTTGAAACAAAATATGAAGTAATTGTTAAGCAAAGTACCCAAACAAAATAGATTAAAATTAACTTATTTGATGCAATTATCTTAAATAATTTTTTATAAATAAAGGGAAGCATTATAATAAAAATTAAACTTAAATTTTTTGTTTTTATAATAAGAAGAAAATTTGGCACATTATCTCCTATTCTGACAAGATATGATAAATCTACACCAAAAAGTATTATTATAAGAAGTGCTATAAAATAAAAAAAATTTATACGAAAGTTATGAGATTGATTTATCACTTTGGAAACATATTAAAACTTCTCAATAAAAAAGTTAAAGTTTTATCTAAAAAATTATAATTTCTATTTTTATTTTCTTTAAATATTCTGCTTAAGTCTTTTTGGTATTCATTTTTAAATCTTCCACTTCCAGTTATTGAATTTTCATATAATCGAAAAACAGCTAAATTTTCATTCAACAAATGGTGTTTGGCTCCTACTTTTAACATATCAACATATAATTCATAATCCCAACAAGTTTTATTATTAGGATTAAAACCATTTGTTAAATGATATAATTCACGACTAAAAAAAGTAGATGGTTGAAAAATTTTAGAAACTCTGTAAATCATTTTTTCTAAAGTGAGTTTTGTAGGTAAAATAGTTTTATAATTTTTATTTTGTAATTGAACTCCTTTTCCACTTATAAAATTAGCTCCACTTTTTTTAATTTCTTCTTCAATTTTTTTTATAGCATCAGGCAAGAGATAATCATCAGCATTTAAAAATCCAAAATAATCTCCAGTAGCTATGCTAAAACCATTATTTAATCCTTCTGATGGGCCATTATCTTTTTTATAAACTTTTTTTATTTTTTTATAACTATTTATTATCTTTCTACTAGAATCTTTACTACCAGGATCAACAACTATATACTCAATATTAACATCTTTTTGATTGATTACACTCTCTATGCACTCTTTTATAAATTTTTCTTGATTATAAGATAACGTTACAATTGAAAACTTCATAATTAATATAAATCTAAAAGCTTATTTTTTAAAATTAAGATAATTAGTCATATAATTTTATATAATATTTATACTAATATGTATTAATGAAAATTAAAAAATTGTTTTGAAGTATCGAGCAGAAATTGATGGACTAAGAGCATTTGCTGTAATCCCAGTTATACTATTCCATGCTGGATTTGAGAGTTTTAGTGGAGGATTTATTGGTGTTGATGTTTTTTTTGTAATTAGTGGATATCTGATTACCACGATTCTTATTAATGATTTAGAGGATAAAAAATTTAGTTTTTTCAATTTTTATAGTCGACGCGCAAGAAGAATTTTACCAGCTCTTTTTTTTGTGATGATTGTCTGTATACCTCTTGCTTGGTTTTGGATGCTACCAGGCCAAATGAAAGATTTTTCTCAAAGTTTGTTTGCAGTAAGTTTATTTATATCAAATTTTTTATTTGCAATTGAAAGTGGCTACTTTGATTTGATCTCTGAAGAGAAGCCTCTTTTACATACTTGGAGTTTAGCAATTGAAGAACAATACTATTTAATTTTTCCAATTTATCTTTTTTTATTCTGGAAATTTGGAAAAAATAAAATTTTTTGGACAATTGTAATTATTACAACAATTAGCTTTTTATTTTGTGAAATTGTGAATCAAAATAAAATTTCAATGAATTTTTTTCTTACTCCATCAAGAGTTTGGGAAATTTTGGCAGGATCAATAGTAGCATTTATGATCAAAAAAAATGGAATTAAGAAAAACAATTTTCTCTCTATTTCAGGATTGACTGCAATCTTTTTTTCTATATTTTTTTTTAATCGCTCTACACCTTTTCCTAGTGCTTATACTTTAATCCCTGTTATTGGGACAGTTTTTATAATTTTATACACATCAAATAATTCTTTAGTTGGAAAAATATTAAATAATAAATTTTTAGTAAGCCTTGGATTAATTAGTTACTCTGCATATCTATGGCATCAACCTATATTTGCTTTTACAAGAATAAGATTAACTGATGAGCTATCAAGTTTTTTAATGACACTTCTTGTAATAATAAGTTTACTACTTTCTTATATTACTTGGAGATGGATTGAAAAACCTTTTCGTAAAAACAAAAAATTATATGGGTCAAATTACTTTATTATTGGTATAATTACTTTTTTTATAATTTTTGTATCTTTTGGATACTTGGGACATAAATCTAATGGATTTGATCATAGGTTAGCCGCTAAACACCTTCCCATGGATTTTTATAAATCTCTAAGTTATGATGCAATAAATACACTCTGTATTGACAAATCAGAACCTTGCAATCTATATACAAATATTGATAATTCAAAAAAAGTTTTACTAGTTGGTGACTCACATAGTGTTAATTTTCATTATCAATTCATTGATGACTCAATAAACAGAAATATTACTTCTTATCAATTTTCAACTACGGGATGTGGTTTTTTTTTAACAAGCTCGAGTAAATGCAAGTCAAAAATAAAAAAATTAAAAGAAATAGTTAAGAAAACAAAATTTAATGAAATTATATTTGTAAATAACTTGTACTCTCATGCTGCAAAACGTTCAAAAAATGATTGGAATTATTATGAAAGTTTAATGAATATATTGGCAAAAAACACAGAAAAACTTTATGTTTTTTTACCAAGACACTCTATTCAATCATCCAGTCCAGTTAAAAATATTATTCATAAGAACGAAGCACTTAACGGAATAAAGCTTCATGGAAAAGAACAATTAGTTGATAATTTTTATAAAATTCTTAATAAAAAATATCAAAATTTTTTTATATTTAATCAATCTCAAATTCTATTAAATTTAGGAGGTGGGCTTAACTCATATACTGCCCTTACAAATGATGGATATCCTATTTACACAGATACCAACCATATAACCATGTATGCTGCAGATTATGTATATAAAAATTTTATTGAGTTTAGATTATCCACAAACTTTTTAAAATAATTAATTTGAAATAATAATTTAATTATTTTTATTTAAGATTTCATTATAAAGTAATTTATATTTATGTGCTATTACTTTTGAATCAAAGTATTTTTTCATTCTTTGACGTGAATTAAAACACAATAATTCATATTCAACTTTTTTTAAATTACATATCCACTCAATTCCTGATACTAGCTCTATAGAATTGAAATTTTTTGACTTAAAACCTGTCACTTTATGTTCAACAATATCTTTAAGTCCAGTAGTGTCGAAACATGCTATAGGCGTGCCACATGCATTAGCTTCTTTTACTGTTTTGGGAGAAGCATCTTGAATGTTTGGGGCAATAAAAACATCAGCACTGCTATAAATATTTCTTAATAAATCACTATCTTTTATGTATCCAAAGTTTTTAAACTCAAGTCCAAAGTTTTCAACTAAATTTATATTTATATTACCAAAAAAACATAAAAAATATTTATTTTTATCTAATTTTTTCAATATCTCAGATAATTTATGAAATCCCTTATAATAATCCTCAGGTCTAATTGCACCTGTAAGTATTACTTTTTTTTTAGTTACAATTTTCAACTTTTGTCTAGCAACTATCTTGTTAATTGGAAAAAATTGATTGGTATTAATATTATTTTTAATAGTTCTTATATCAAAATCTTTAAATAAATAACTTTTTCTTGCCTCATTACTTATCCATTCACTCACTCCAACCAATTTTATATTCTTTTTTAAAAATTTTTTTTTATAGTTTAAAATAATCTTTGAAAGATCAAAATTATTATTGCTTTGTAGTTGAGGACAATATCCACACCCAGTTTTATAATTATTACAATCCATCGGGTAGTGACAACCTCCCGTAATAGGCCACATATCACGCATAGTCCATACTACAGGTTTATTAATTTTGTTTATTATTTTAATAGAGACTAAACCATTTATCCAATGAAGGTGGATTATATCAGCCTGTTTATATTTAATTAAATTTAAAAAATTAATTCCAGTAAAGCCAGTATCAAAATGAAATTTTTTTCTCTTTGGGTATAAAAAAACAGGTAAATTACCAATTTTATCAATAAATGATGTTTTAAATTTATCAAAATTTGTATTTCTCATACTCATAACTGAATTATCATCTGAATTGTTAGAACCATTAATTAATATTGTTGAGTCAATGCCAATTTTGCGCTGTGCTTCATGTAACCAATAAGCTCCCTTTGTGGCTCCTCCTCCATCAGGTATTTGACCAGCGGCTAAGTGTAAAATTTTCATTTGAGTTTTAATTTTTTTAAAATCAAATTAATTAGGATTAAAACAAATAACTTAAATGAAGAAATTAAAAAACGAAAAGATGTTTGTCCTTCTAAAATAGAAAATTTTGTATAATTAACATATAAATTATTTGAGTGTCTTATTGGAAAATTTATTTCCTCATTTGAAATATTATCATTTTTAATTTTAGTATGAGTGGCATTTTTACCAAACCCTATGTTTTTAATTAAATTTTTCGTTGGAATTATACATTTTTTATCTAATAAATTTTGTTTAATATTCCAGGGATAGGCCCATGAATTTATTGATTTGTTAGTTTTATATTTAATTTGAATTATTATGAGAGTTCTATACATAAATTCAACTAAAGAATTAGATTTGTTCCAAACTTTAATAATTAGAGAAATTATTTTTTCCTTATCAATCCAATCAACATCAAAATTAATTGCCACTCTTCTCCATGTTGCCCAACCCCAAATAAATCCACGATTTGAAATAAAATAGTCAAATTCTTTAAAACTTTTAGGCAAATTAATATTTTCAAATCTACCAGTTATTTGTGAAATTGATTGATCATTTTTATATTTTTCAAGAAGATCATCACAAAACCAAAAAAAACTTTGACTAGGACGACAATCATCCTCTAAAATTATGCCCTGATGTTCATTTTTAAAAAACCAGGAAATTGCTTCACTCACAGCTTCCTTGCAACCTAAATTTTTATCTCTAAATAATGTTTTAATCTCACATTGCCAATCTATAGTAGTAACCATTTCTCTAATTTTTAGAACTTTTTCTTTCTCACCATTAACCCATTCTCTTGGCCCATCACTTGCTATATAAAGTCTTGGTGGTTTTGCTTTGCAAATCTCTCTAAAAACTTCTTTTGTCTCATGAAATCTATTAAAAACAAGAAATAAAACTGAATTACTTAATGGATACGGTGAGATGAATTTTTTATTTTTCAAATTGTTAAATCAAAAGATGAATAACTTATTTAATTTTAAATTTTTATAAACAAACATTTATAAAAGTTTAATTTATAATTGGTGATAAATCTATCTATTTAAGATAAGAATAATTAATATAAGACAATTATATTGAAGAAAATAAATCAGATTAAAAACTATCATTTTACAAATAATTTTTTTATAATTTTACTAAAATAATTTGAATGAATAATTTTAATGTATTTTTAGCAGTAGAATAAAACTATATTATTGTCTAATAATAAAAAAATAATTTTAACTGATAGTATCTTTGGGATTTAAAAAATTTTTTTATATAAAATGAACTTAATTAATTTAATTTTTACAAAATTACTTTACTTTTCTTTTGTGTATCTGCCAAAAAGTAAATTTTTTGATAAAATTTTATGTTTTTTACAATTTTTTTTAATACATAAAAGATTTCCATCTAATCAAAAAATATTCAATGATGTTCTTTATAAAATTAAAACCTCTAATGAAATAGATGATCCTTTAAGAGTTTTTACGACTGATAAAGAGTTTTGCAAAATTTTTTTAAAACAAATTATTGATGAAAAATTTGTTGTACCATCCCTATTGATAACAAATAAAATTGATGAAATAGAAAATTTCAAAATTACAAACAATTGTATAATTAAACCAACACATCTTGCTGGAATTTGTATATATAAAAAAAAGAATGATAAAATAAATGATATAGATAAAATAAAAATAAAAAAATGGCTTTTATCAAATCATTATTTAGAGACTAGAGAAAGAAATTATTTAAATCTTAAATCAAAAATAATTATTGAACCACTTTTGTTTGATAACTTCAACCTTACTGATTTTAAATTTTTTTGTTACAATGGTAAAGCTAAAATTATAATGCTAGACTCTGATATATTTTTAAACAAATCTAGAACATTCTTTGATCTAAATTGGAATAAATTAGAAATATCTTTGGGTAATTTTGAAAAAAATAATTCAAATTATATTAAACCAAAAAACCTAGATGAAATGATTACACTATCTGAAAAAATTTCAAAATATTTCAAATTTATTAGAGTTGACTTGTTTTCTGATGGAAATACAATTTTTGTTGGAGAAATAACACACATACATGCTGGTGCTACTCAAAGATTTACACCTAATGATTTTATCTCAGAAAAAGAATTTAGTAAATTTATTTTTAATTCTTAAAAATACAAATTTTATAGAATTATTAAATCTATAATAAAGATATTATTTTTTTTGATTTATCAATGCATCAACTGCATTTGATGCCTCTAAAATTGTTGGATACTTTGCTCGTTGATTTGATTTCAATTTTAAAGATTTCATAAAATTTTTTTGATATAAAATATTTACTATTCTGTCTTTCAAAATAAAAAAAGAATTTTCAAAAAATAAAATGACTGCTTTAAAATATAGCTCTGAATAGGTAATATTGTATCGTTTGCACTCCCTATATAATTCTTTTATCAATTTTTTTTTTTGTATTTTTGAGCGTTTTTTTAAAATATTTAAGACTGACGCAAGAACAATAGCTTTAGTTTTTTTTGTATTGTAAGAGCTTTTATTCAAGGGTGTTTTTAAAAAACATTCAAGCATGTACATTGGATGAAATTTATTTGAATGCAAAATATATGATACATCATTAGATATTTCTGTAGGAATATTAATATGATTATTTTTTTTATTTGCATTAAACGATTTGGCATCTTTATAAATCAGATCTGCTCTACCAATACTTTTGTTTGAAGTGCCAACCCAAAATAACGGCTCCTCAATTCGAAGATATTTGTCACGCGAAAGACATAAAGCCATAACAGAGTACATATCTGGAATTATCGAATGATAAAAATTTCCTCCTGAATTAAATTTAATTTCTTCAAATAATTCACGTTTTATAATACAGGTAGTATATATTTGAGGCATATCAAAACATGATCTTGAGCCTTTTATGACAGACATTAAATCTTTTTTTGTTGAACGTAATTGTGAATTAAATTTTAAATTATAATTTACTACTATTTCTCCATAACGATCTTCACATCCTTTCCAGAAATAATAGGCTCTTGCAGACGAAATAATATCTACATTAGGAAAATTTTTTATATATTTATCTAGTGAAATAAAAAAATATGGCATTAATGCATCATCATCACCTAAAATTGTAATCCACTCACCTCTTGCTTTGCTAATTGCAAATTCATAATGGCCGGCCATTGGCAATGCAAAATCAGGACTTATAACTTTTAATCTTGAATCTGTAATCTTAGAAAGAACTTCCTTTGTTAGATCACTTGAAAAATTATTTGAAACTATTAATTCAATATCTTTTCTTGGTGATTTTAGTACGCTTTGTATTGCATACTTAACATATTCTGCACGATTTCTGGTAGGTATTACAATTGAATACTTAATATTCATTAAAATTTAATTATTAATTTTTTTAATATATTTATTAAATTTACTCTAAATTATAATTTGGAACACCCACTATTCTTAAAGGATCTTTAAAATTATTAGATTTAGAACTAAATTTAAGTAAATCTCGACGACCATACATATCAGCAATTTTATTAGCTAACTCTTTGATTGTAATAGGAACCCCAGAACAAATATTTATTGGACCCAACGTTTTTCCAAGAGCAATATCAACAATCATTCTTGCTGCATCTTTTACATTCAAATAATCTCTAATACTTTCCCCACTATTTAATTCAGCTATTAGACCATTTGAGAGTTGGTTTTTTAAATAAGGAACAAGTCTCCTTTTATCCTCACCATCACCAAAAAGGTAAAAAATTCTACACCAAGAAAACTCTATTGAATGCTCAGGAAGAAACTTTAAAAGAGATGTGTATAGTGCAGTTTTAGCACTTGCATAAGGTGTTAATGGATTTAAATTTGTTTTCACAGATAGGTCACCAGCATTTAAATCGTACTCGAAACAAGTGCCAATTCCTATAAAACGCCTAACTCCTGCTTTTATTGCTCCTTTTGCAAATTGTAAAGAACCAATTAAGCAATCAATATTCTTCATTGAATACAAATATTTTTTTGGTTCTGCATACCACGCAACATGAATAATTGTATCTATATCTTTGCACTGTTGTTCCAGCCAATGAGGGTTTTCCTGGAACAAATCTTCTGTGGTAATTAATTCAATTTTTTTGATATGTTCTTTAATATACTTTTCTTTATTTTTTCTTACTAATACACGTACTTCAGCTTTTTTATTCAGCAAGTTACTGAGAACATGGCGACCTACAAAACCCGTTGCACCTGTTAATAAAATTTTTTTTTTCATTAAGTTTTTTCTTTGATTGATTTAGTTTTTTTAAAAATTTTACCCTTTAAGTCTTTTACAGATATTTCAACAGGATTTAAAGGCCATTCAATTCCAATATCTTCATCATTCCAGATTATTGTATCTTCAGAGCTTGGTTTATAAAAATTAGAAACTAGATATAAAATTTCTGTTTTAGACTCTAAAGAAATAAAACCATGAGCAAAACCTTTGGGTACATACATCATTCTGCGATTTTTATCAGAAAGCTTTGTACCAAACCATTTTCCAAACGTTTTGGAGTTTTCACGCAAGTCAACTACAACATCCCAAATAGCTCCTTTTAAACAACGAATAAGTTTTATTTCCTCATTTGGTGATCTCTGAAAATGTAATCCTCTAAGAGTACCTTTTCTCTTATTAAAAGAATTATTAATCTGAACCCAACTTATATTTAATCCTTTTTCTAAAAATTCTTTTTTACAAAAAAAACGTGAGAAGAAACCCCTATCATCTTCTTTTTTTTCTAAATCAATTAAATAATTTCCTTTTAAATTTGTTTCTTTAAAAATCATTTTATTTTATTTGTTGATTTACATATGAATTTATTTGATCGATAGATAAATCACTCATAGAAATTTTTTGTTTATAAGCTAGATGCCAATCAACAATTTTATCTAAAGCTGTTTCTAATGTCCAACGTGGTTCCCAATTCAATCTTAACTTGGCTTTTGAGCTATCTAACAAAAGTATATTGGCTTCTTTCAATTGTTCGATTTCTTTTATTTTCCAATTTTTGCTGTGAACTTTTTCTTTAAGATAACTTAAAACCCATGAAACTGTTTTTGCATTTTTGTAATCTGGTCCAAAATTCCAAGGTTCAGCAAAATCGTTTCCTTGATTAACAAGTTTCTCTGCAAGCAATATATATCCTGATAATGGCTCAAGAACATGTTGCCAAGGACGCATTGCTTTTGGATAACGTACTAATAGATTTTTATTTGTGTCAAAAGCACGAAAAAAGTCAGGAATAAGTCGATCGTTGGACCAATCTCCACCTCCAATCACATTTCCTGCGCGTACAGAAGCAAGTTTTACTCCTTTTTTTTCAAAAAAAGAAGTTCGATAAGCTGATGAAACCAACTCTGAACAAGCTTTACTATTAGAGTAAGGGTCGTTGCCACCTAATCTATCATTTTCGTTATAAGGTTCTAGTTTTTCTAAGTTTTCGTAGCACTTATCTGTTGTGACATTTATTATTGCTTCTAATTCATCAATTTTTCTTGCGGCCTCAAATAAATTAACCGTACCAATTATATTTGTTTTGAAGGTATTCAATGGAAAATTAAATGATTCTCTCACTAAAGGCTGTGCTGCCATATGTATAATAATAGATGGTTTTGCAAATTTAAGTGAATTTAATAATAAAGAATAATCATTAATGTCCCCAATTGTTGATTTTTTAATTCTTTCTCTCAATTTAGTTAAAGTAAAAAAATTTGGATTAGTTGGCGCTTCGAGTGAGTACCCATGTACTTGAGCACCCATCTCAGTCAACCATAAGGATAACCATCCTCCTTTAAAACCTGTATGACCAGTTATGAAAACTGATCTATTTTTCCAAAATTCCTTTGTTATTTCCATACTTTCCATGGTGCATTACCTCTGGTCCATAAATCATTGAGTATGAATTTTTCCCTTAAAGTATCCATCGGTTGCCAAAAACCATCATGTTTATATGCATAAAGATCGTTATTTTTAGCAAGATTTGATAAAGGTTCTTGCTCCCAAATTGATTTATCATTTTCAATAAAATCAATCACTTTTGGACTAAGGACAAAAAAACCTCCATTGATCCAACTGCCATCACCATCAGGTTTTTCTTGAAAGTTTTTTACAACATTATTTGGTCCAAACTTTACAACACCAAAACGTGCAGGTGGACGAGTTGCTGTCAAAGTTGCCAACTTGCCGTGTTGTTCATGAAATTTGATTAGTTCGGAAATATTTATATCACTCAAACCATCTCCATAAGTAAAACAGAATGGCTCATCATCTTTTATATAATCCTTAACACGTTTTAAACGACCACCTGTCATTGTATCTTCACCTGTGTCCACTAAAGTAACTTTCCAGGGTTCATTTTTCTTTTCGAATTTTTGAATTTTATTTTCTTCAATTTGAAAAGTTACATCTGATTGATGTAAAAAATAATTCGCAAAATACTCCTTGATAAGATAACCTTTGTATCCACAACATATAATAAATTCATTTATACCATAAGCGGAGTAAATTTTCATAATATGCCAAAGTATTGGTTTACCTCCAATTTCTACTAAAGGTTTAGGCTTTAAATCTGTTTCTTCAGATAATCGAGTACCATAACCACCTGCTAATATTATTGCTTTCATAATTAATCAATTATTTATTTATTCTTTTAAAACTACTTAATTGTATTACTCTAATTGATGATTGATAAGTATTAATTAAAATAAAGTAAGTCAATAATATTATTGCTAAATTCTGATGCATAGGAATAAAGAAAAAGATTATTAGGGTATGTCCATTAATTACAAAAAAAATACTATAAAAATTTAATATAAATTTTTTTAAAAATGGCCTCTCATTGATTAATAATTTTAGATAATAAAAGATATCTTTTTTTTCTCTTTTTTTTTTTTGTATATTAATATTTTTACTAGTTTTTGAATAATTTAATAATAGTGATGAAAATTTTTTATAATTACTTAAATCATGATTTAAAATAGTATAAAATAAATATGAAGAAGATGTAATAAATGTCAAAGTCCAAACAATCTGATTATCATAATATATTGCAATACCTAAAAGAATAAATGAAATTTTAAGTAGATCACTCATGTGGTCAATTCTGAGAATGGACTTTGGTTTTATTCGTTTCATTCTTGCAAGTGTGCCATCAGCGTAATCTAAAATATATGCAATTAGCCAAAAAAAAATGAAACCATAAAAATTTTTTATTACCAAAGCTATAAAAGCCAAAGAAGTAAAAATACAAGATATGAGTGTTAAAAAATTTGGAGTTAATGAAAATTGCTTAGCAGTAATTGCAAATGAATAGCCTAATAAATATAAAAACTTTTGAAGTAGGTTGTTATGGATTGCACCTTTTTTTGCAAATTTTAGATATCTTATCATTAAATTAAAATTTAATCCAGGTACTGCTAGTTATCATTTGCTTCATACATTTTTTTAAATTCTTTATTTGTTTTTTTTAATTGATCAAACGTGCCTTGTCCAACCATAGAACCTTTATCTAATACAAAAATATTGTGACACTTTTTTAAAGTATTTAAACGATGAGCAATTAAAATGATAGTAATCTTTTTATCTAAAGTATTTATTGCATCCATAACAATCTTTTCATTTAAATTATCGAGTGCGCTTGTAGCTTCGTCTAAAATTAAAAGATCTGGATTATGATAAAGGGCTCGTGCGATTCCAATACGTTGTCGTTGTCCACCTGAAAGTTTTATTCCTTGGTCACCTATATTTGTTTCGTATTGTTTGGGCAATTCATTCAATACAAATTCATCTAAATTTGCAATTTTTGCTGCACTTTTAACTGCTTTTTGATTAATTTTATTTGAGTCAATGCCAAACGCTATATTGGCTGCAACAGTATCATCTG
>Ga0209425_10005216_pt1 | contig 12842 bp, 10 predicted proteins | sample COG_05_FD_184749 | JGI IMG/M metagenome (GOLD analysis project Ga0209425, IMG submission 184749) | Pelagic Microbial community sample from North Sea - COGITO 998_met_05 (SPAdes) (version 2) | ecosystem: Environmental > Aquatic > Marine > Neritic zone/Coastal water | place: Helgoland, sampling... | reverse complement strand
AGTCCTGGAATAGTGACAGTAGGATTAAATGCGCATCCAGTTATAAGCCTTTTAAAGAAAAATTCTGTAAAAATTATAAGTGAGTTAGATCTCTTTCAAATATATTTAAACTCATCTATAAATTATTTAAATGGCAGTATTAAAGTTATTGCCACCACAGGAACAAATGGCAAGTCTACAGTCGTATCAATTATTAATCATGTACTTCAAAAATTAAATTATGATACAAGCTTAATAGGAAATATTGGTAAATCTATATTCCAATCAAGAGTCCTAAAAAAAGGTTTTTATATAATTGAAGCTTCATCATATCAACTAGAAACTACTTCAATATTTAAACCTAATATTTCTATATTAACCAATATATCTAAAGATCATATTTTAAGACATAAAACACTTAATAACTATGTTAAACAAAAATTTAAGATTTTTCAAAATCTGTCTGATAATGATTCTGCAATAATTTCAAATGATCACTATATTACTAAAAAACTTATTAATAAAATTTCAAATAAAAAAAGATTTAATTTAATTAAGGTCTCTGGAAAAAATAAAAAATCTACTTTTTATTATGACGATTTATCTATTTATAAAAACAATAAATTTATTTATAAGTCTTCAAATCCAAACTTATATGGTAGCCATAATCTTGAAAATATTTCATTAGTTGTCGCATTTCTATCTGAAGTAGATCTTCTTGATGATAAGAGTCTTAAAGCTATAAATAGCTTTAAAGGCTTATCTCATAGGCAAGAAATTCTAAGAAAAATAAATAAGACTACATTTATTAATGACTCTAAAGCTACAAATATCGATTCTAGTATTCCAGCACTAAAGTCTTTTAAAAATATTCATTGGATATGTGGAGGTATTCCAAAATCTGACGATATGAAATCAGCTTTACCTTATTTAAAAAATGTCAAAAAAATATATGTCATTGGCCTAGAAAAAGACATTTTTTTTGCAGCATTTGAGAGATATATTGAAGTTGTTTACCTTAGAGACATGAAAAAAGCAGTTCAGAGTGCTTTTTCAAATTCAAAGAAGGAGAAAAAAATATCTACAGTATTATTATCTCCTGCAGCCGCATCATTTGATCAATATAGGAATTTTGAAACAAGAGGTAATGCATTTAAAAAATTTATAATGAACTTATAAAAGTATGAGTGAAGATAAAAATAATAATGAGCTAACCATTTTATCAAACTGGTGGCTCAATATTGATAAACAATTGCTAGTATGTTTTTTTATACTGACTTTTTTTGGTTTAACAATGAGCTTTACGATTAAACCAGGTGGATCATATGTAGATCAAGTCAGTTTTATGAATGCATTCACAATTCAGTCAGCTTATTTATTATTTGGAGTAATTGTCTTTCTTGCTCTTTCTCTTTTTGAATTAAAAACATTAAAGAGATGGTCGCCATTAATATTCCTACTTTTTTTGGCAATCTTAATTTTAACAATTATTCCTGGTTTTGGTTTAGAAAGAAAAGGTTCATCCAGATGGTTAGATTTGATTATTATTACCTTAATGCCAGTTGAATTAGTAAAGCCTATGTTCTGTATTGGTTTAGCTTTAATTCTTGAAAATAAAATTGAAAATACAAATGGCATAAAATATTTTTATAGCTCTGTACTATACTTTTTTATTACAATAATTTTAGTATTACAGCCTGATATTGGCCAACTTGCAATTATTTCATCTATTTTTGTATCTAGCTTTTTTCTTAGTGGTTTTAGTTTTGTAGCACTAGTTGGAATTATTTTTTTTGGATTGATAAGCTTTATTGGAATCTATTTTTTAAATTTTAATGTTCAAAATAGAATAAATGCTTTTTTCTCTCCTGAGCAATATGATATTTCCCAAGTAAATAGATCAATTAATGCGTTTAAAGAAGGCGGTTTCTTCGGAGTTGGGCCAGGAGAAGGTCAATTAAAAAATATCCTACAGGAATCCCATACGGATTATATTTTTGCCGTCATAGGTGAAGAATACGGTGCTATTGGCTGTTTAATCATTTTATTCTTATTTTTTTTTATAGCATATAGGATATTCCAAAGAGCTTATAATGAAAGAGATCATTTTATTCAGCTTAGTTTATTTTCACTTACTGTTTACTTATCATTTCAAACTTTAGTACATTTTGCTGTTAATTTAAATTTAATACCTTCAACAGGCATGACATTGCCTTTTATTAGCTATGGAGGGTCTTCAATTTTAGGTATAGCTGTGACATTGGGCTTAATTCTGTTGCTCACTAAAAAAAGACACATTTAATAATTAAATTTTTTTATGGATAAAATTATTTTAGTAGGTGGAGGAACTGGTGGTCATTGTATCCCTATGGCATCTTTATATAAAAAATTTTCCAAATTAAATATAAAATGTTTTATCATTACAGATAAAAGAGGGTCTGTTTTTTTTAAAGACTTAAATCCCAAAGACGTAATTATCTTAAAAGTTCCAACTAAATTAATCACAAGATTCGAACAATTAATAAACTTTCCAATTATATACATACAAATATTAATGATTTTAATAAATACAAAGTCTACTCATATATTAGGATTTGGTGGTTATATAACACTCCCTATATTATTATGTGCAAGGACTATAAATAGGAAAATATCTATTCACGAGGCTAATGCTGTTATGGGTAAGGCAAACAGAATTCTCTCAAAATATGTTGTTAATATTTTTACTACTTTTAATGAAACAAAAAAATTAAATATAAAGTTTATCCAAAAAATACATAACGTTGGAATGCCTCTTAGAGAAGAGTTCAAGGACTGTAGTAACAAAAAAAACAAAGAATATGTAATTTCAATTATTGGAGGCAGTCAGGGATCTAGCAGTCTTTCTAAGGAAGTTGTTCTAGCTATGATTAAATTCAAAGAGAAAATTGATTGTGAGTTACTTGTTTATCATCAATGTAGAGTTGAAGATGTTACTACTATTAAAGACAAGTACAATGAGTTCAAAATTTCTAGTGAGGTAAGTAATTATTTTATAGATATGCCACAAAAAATGTTTGACTCAAATATAATTATATCTCGAGCAGGGTCTTCAACCATAAATGAAATTATCTATACTAATAAACCATCAATTTTAATTCCATTTCCTTTTGCAATAGATGATCACCAATTTTACAATGCATCATTTTTAGAAAAAAATTTATGTGCCAGTATTATTAAAGACTCTGATTTGTCATCTGATCTAATCTTAGATGATTTACTGGGTTTCTATCAAAACTCTGATAAAATAAATTTTATAAGTCAAAAATTAAAAAGTTTAACTCATAAGAATACAGCAAACAAAATACTTAACTTTATTCAAAAACAAAATGTTAATTAATAAAAAAGATACTATTCATATAATAGGTATTGGCGGTATTGGAATGAGTGGAATTGCAGAAATTATGTCTGAAATGGGATTCAGAGTACAAGGCAGTGATGTAAGTAGAAATAATAACATAGATAGATTAACAAGAAAAAAAATAAAAGTATTTATTGGACACAAAGCCAGCAATGTAAATAAAACTAATATTGTTTTTTTTTCAACTGCAATTAAAGATAATAATATTGAAATTTTAACAGCTCAAAAAAATAATATTCCGACACTACCTAGATTTAAAATTTTATCTCATCTTATGAGATTAAAAAAAGGCATAGCTATTTCAGGTTCTCATGGAAAAACTACTACCACTACTATGGTCTCTAGCATATTAATTAGTCAAAACCTTAAGCCAACAATTATCAATGGAGGTATTATTAATGAAATTGGTACTAATACTCAATTAGGTAGTGGTGATTGGATGGTTGTTGAGGCGGATGAATCAGATGGAACTTTTTTAAAATTACCAGCAACAATTTCGGTTGTTACCAATATTGATAAGGAACATTTAGATTTTTATAAAAATTTTTCAGATTTACAAAAAAGTTTTAAAAAATTTATCAATCAGGTCCCATTCTATGGGTTTTCGGTTGTATGTAATGATGATCTTTATTTAAGAAAAATTATGAAAGATATTACTGCTACTCAAATTGTTAAATATGGATTTAGTAAAGACTCTGATATTAGAGCTATAAATATTAGAATTAAAAATGAGTGTGTAATTTTTGATGTTGAAAATAATTTAAAAAAGGATGATAAAAAAATAATAAAAAACTATGAGCTTCCAATGTTGGGTTCATATAATATTTTAAATTCTTTAGTTGGAATAGCAATCTCACTTAAACTTAAATTGCCACAAAGATTAACAAAAATAGCGCTAAAGAACTTTAATGGTGTTTCGAGAAGATTTACAAAAATTGGAAGTTTTAAGAATAATATTTTTATTGATGATTATGCACATCATCCAACTGAAATTGAGAATGTTCTGTCTGCAGCAAAACAGTCTAAACTATCAAATAATGTAATTGCTGTATTTCAGCCACACAGATACTCAAGAGTAGAATCTTTACAAAATGATTTTTCAAAATGTTTTAAAAAAGCTGACATTGTTTTAGTTATGGACGTTTATGCTGCTGGTGAAAAAAATGTTAATTCATTTAAGATAGAAAAACTAAACAAATTAATTAAGAAAAATTCAAACGTTAAAACTTATTATGTAAAGTCTTTAGATTTATTGTCTAACTTTTTACACAAGGATAAGAAAAATTTAGTTATATTTATGGGAGCAGGAGATATCTCAAATAAAGCTATCTCGCTTGTGTCCAAACTTAGAGATGGCATATAGATGTCAAAAGTCATTGATTTTTTTAAAGATTATGAATTATCTAATAAGATAGATGGAAAATTATTATATAACCAAAGTTTAGCAAAGTTTTCATGGCTTGGTGTTGGAGGAATAGCTGAAGTATATTACTTGTGCGAAAGCTTTCAACAATTAGAAGAAATTCTTACAAGTCTTCCAAAAGAATGTAAGAGGACAGTAATTGGTCAGGGTTCAAATATATTAATTAGAGATGGTGGAATAAAAGGACTTGTAATTAAATTAGGTAAAAATTTTCAAAAAATTCAACTGTTTGATAAAATTATAACGGCTGGAGGAGCAACATTAGACAGGGTTATAGCCAGATACTGTGAAAAAGAATCAATAAGTGGTCTTGAATTTCTATCAGGTATTCCTGGCAATATTGGAGGCGCTCTTGCTATGAATGCAGGGTGTTTTGGAGCAGATTTAAATCAAATTTTTTTTGCTGCAGAGGGATTAGATTATTTTGGCAATAAAATAAATATTAGCAAAAGTGATCTTAATTTTAATTATCGATTTAATCCTCTTGCATCTTCTACAATATTCACTCAAGTAAGCTTATTGGGTTCAGAGGGTAATCAGCTACATATAAAAAAAAGAATTGAGAAGATAAATATTGATAGAAATTTAACACAACCTAAAGGTATTAAAACTGGAGGAAGTACATTTAAAAATCCAGATAGTAACATTTCACCTCTTAAGGCCTGGGAATTAATTTATAAATCTGATTGTCATAACATTAGTATGGGTGGCGTTTCTTTTTCGTCAAAGCACTGTAATTTTATTGAAAATAAACAAAATCAATCTGCAAATTTAATTGAAGATTTTTGTAAATTAATACAAAAAAATGTATTTGCAAAAACAGGAATAAAATTAGCTATGGAAATAAAGGTATTAGGGGAAAGATAGACAAATTTTATGGGTAAAAAAAAGATCATGGTTATTTATGGAGGAATTTCAGCAGAAAGAGAAATAAGTATTATTTCATCTAAAGAAATTATTAAGTCCTTAAGAAGTCTAAATTATGAAGTTATAGATATTGATGCTGATCCCAGTCTTTTAAAAGAAATAAACTATCATAAACCAAATGTTATATTTAATGCACTTCATGGAACTTGGGGTGAAGACGGTGAAGTTCAAAAAATTCTTGAAGCTTCAAAAGTTCCTTATACTCATTCAGGTATAGAGTCCTCTCAACTAGCAATGGATAAATTTAAATCAGGAAAAATTTTCAAAAGACATAATTTTTCTCATCCAAGGTCACTGTTATGTAGTTTAAAAGACTTAATAGGAAGTAATCCTATGAATTACCCTTATGTTATTAAGCCAAACGATAATGGTTCTAGTGTTGGAGTTGTAATGATTAATTCTGAGTTAGAAAAAAACGACTACATAAAAAAAAGTATTTCTGGTAGAACTTGTTCTGAAGAAAGTGACAAATTATTGATTCAAGAATTTATTGATGGACCAGAAATTCAAGTGGCTATCTATGGTAATGGAAAATCTGACTCTATAGAAATTGTACCAAAAAATAAATTTTATGACTACGAGTCTAAATATTTTGATAATGGAGCTACGCAACACATTATACCTCCTAGATTAGATAACAAAAAGATTGATGAGGTTAATGAGTTAGGTTTAAAAGCACATAAAATATTGAAATGTAGAGGCATTTCAAGATCAGACTTTATCTTAGATAAAGAAACTGGTAATTTTGTTATATTAGAAATAAATACTCAACCTGGGATGACGCCAACATCATTAGTTCCAGAAATAGCAAAATACCATGGTATATCTTTTGATAGTTTAATAGACTGGATAATTAAAGATGCTTCAATCAATCGCTAAATATATTAATAATTTCCTAATAATAATTACGCTATTAATAGGCTTAGTTGCTATCATTGTGCTTAATTTCATTCCATCTGTTGGAAATAGTATATTACAAATTAAAAGTATAAATATAGAAGGAAGTATTTTTTCAGATCAAAAGCTAATAAAGGAAACAATAAAAGGCTATAAAGATAAAACATTAATTTATTTTCCTATAAAAGAATATAAATCAAAGATTGAAAAACTAGATTGGATTAAAAGAGTTTCAATAAAAAAAATATATCCAAATACAATAAGTATAAAAGTTATTGAAAATTTACCCTTCGCAATTTTTATAAATGGATTTAATAGGTATCTAATCGATGATGATGGAGAAATAATTTCATTAAAATCTGATGATTCTAATTATGAAGAATTACTTCAAGTTACAGGCTTGGATGGAAACTTAAATTTTTCAGACCTAATCAGAGAAATAAATATAAGTTATCCAGAAATTATGAATGATATTATAGAAGTAGATTTTATTGAAAAAAGAAGGTGGGACTTAGTTCTTAAACAAGATATAAAAATAAAATTACCTGAAAAAAATAGTTCGTATCAGTTAGAAAAATTAAAACAGCTACAGCAAGATCAAAAAATATTTAATAGCAATATCATTGAAATTGATCTTAGAGAAATAGGAAGAGCTACAATTAAAGTACCCGGTGGTGAAGAATTACAGACTGGCTTAGATGAAGTATAGAAACTATGTCTAAAAATCTTATAAACGCCCTACAAATTGATCACAACTCAGTAAAATTTATTACAGCACAAGAAATTGAAATTGCTAATCAAGGATCCATTCTTCAAGTCTTAGGTATGACTGAAAAAAAAGGCAAATGGAATATTGATAATCATATAGATAAAGACTTATTAGCTTCATATATTAAATCGTCTCACCTGGAAAATGAGAGACTTGCTGGACAAAAAATTACAAATACACTTGTTAGTGTAAATAAAGACATAACTAGTAAATATATTACACAAGAATTATTTTTAAATAACATTCAAATTACAGAAGAGCATATAAAATCATTTTATAATTCAAAAGAGTTCACTGACCTTTATGAGAGTAGTGAAATTCCAATTCATACTCTTCCAATAAGCTACAAAATAGATGAAAAAAAGATTATCTCTGATCCAGTTGGTTTAACTGCTCAAATGTTAACTGTTAAGTGGCATGTCATAAGTATTAGTAAAAATCAACTTAAAGAGATTAATGAATTATTAGACGCAAGTGATTTGCATATGAAGCAATGTGTATTAGCACCATATGCAAGTAGCTTGGCTGCAATAAATGAAATGGAATCTAGTCTTGGAGTTATTTGTTTAGATCTGAATTACTATAAAACTGAAGTTACTATTATTATTGACGATCAATTAGTTTTTTTTGACAGTTCTGATATAGGTTTAAAATATGTAAATAGAGATTTACAAAGTATCTTGGATATTTCCGAAGAAGATTCAAATTCTCTTCGATTAAAATGGTTTAGTGATTCTGGATCAAAAAGCTTAGATGAAACGCAAACACGCATTAAAGATATTATTGCCTGTCGTATGGAAGAGATTATTGAACTTGCTTTCAGTAAATTAAAAATAAGTAAATACTATGACTTGGCGAATAGTCATATTGTTTTAACAGGTGAAGGTGCAAAATATTTTAATACCCTCGAACTAGCTACTAAAATATTTAAAACAAAAAATATTAGAATAGGAGCCCCTCATAAGATCCATGGCCTTAAAACTTTAATTGATAATCCGAATAATAGTACCTGCATGGGGATGTTAAATTATGCACTCAGCACTGAATTTCAGTATGATTTGAAAGATGAAACAAATAAAAAAGATTCAGTTTTATCAATGCTTTATAACTTTTTTAAAGCTATCTAATTTGAAATAATAAGTAATAATCATTGTGTTTTTTGTTACAAATTGCCGCTGTATATTCAAACTCAATGCAAAACTTATATCAGCAAACCATTAATAAATCTTGTTCATTTGAAGGTTCGTCTCTTCATTCAGGTGAATATTCTAGGATTACTCTTCATCCTGCTCCAGCAAATACTGGAATAAAATTTAAAAGAGTTGATAGTAAGTTACCTGCCAATCAAATAATTATAGATGCATCTTTTAAAAATATTAAAAGCTCTCAACTCTGTACAACTATAGAAAATGATTATGGTATTTCTGTAAGTACTATTGAACATCTAATGGCGGCATTGCATGCATGTGGTATTGACAATCTTTTGATTGATATCAATTCTAGTGAAATGCCAATTTTGGATGGAAGTGCAATTGAATATACCTCAATGATTTCAAAGTTAGGTTTAAAACAATTAAACTCTAAGAAGAAATATGTAAAAATATTAAAAACAATTCAAGTAAAAAGAGAAAATGCTTATATTAATATTTATCCTAGTGATGAATTATCTGTGGATTATACTATAAATTACCCTGACACAATTGTCGGTAAGCAAAATATTTCTATTGATACTGTAAATAAAAATACATTTAATAACAGTCTGGCTGAATGTAGAACGTTTACGTTTGAAACAGAACTAGAGTTACTTAGATCTAATGGTATAATTAAAGGTGGTTCACTTAGCAATGCAGTTGTATTTGGAAAAGAGGAAGCACTAAATCAAGACGGCTTAAGAACAATCAATGAGCCTGTAAAACACAAGGCTTTAGATGCTATTGGAGATTTATTTTTAGCTGGAAATTGTGTTTTGGGTCATATTGAAGCATATTGCGCTGGTCATAGTCTTATGCATGAAGCATTAAACGAAATTTTTTCAGATCAAAATAATTGGGAAATTATAACATTAAGTGAACATGCTGATTTTAGTCCTCATCAAGAACAACTTTCTGTTGGTACAGCAAACATTTAACTACGAAAGATAAGCCTTTTATCTTCTCTAATAATCAATAAAATGAGTATTCATAAATAGACCTTTATTAATGAATATATGAAAAAACTATTAATCATAACAATTACATCAATTTTTATTCTTTCGAGTTGTTCTAGCAGTAAACTAGTGGCGCCAGAGTCAGAAGGAGAAAAGCTATCAATTTTATATGCAGATGCACTGAAAAAAACTAAAAAGAAAGATTATGTTGATGCTGCATTAATTTTTGAAGACATAGAAAGACAATATCCCTATTCATCTTGGGCAGGACAGGCACAGCTTATGGCATCATTTTGCTATCTTAGATCAAATATGCACGATGAAAGCCTTAATGTAATTGATCGTTATTTAGCACTTAATCCAGGCAGTAAGGATATTGACTATGCATATTATATGAAAGGGATGAATTATTATAATCAGATCAGTGATGTACAGAGGGATCAATCAATTTCATATGTTGCGCTGGAAGCATTTAATGAAGTCATAAATAGATTCTCAAACTCTGAGTATGCTGAGGTATCAAAAGAAAAAATTAAAATTATAAGAGATCGTCTAGCAGGAAAAGAGCTCAATATAGCTTCACAATATCAAAAAGATGATCAGTGGGTTGCTGCAATAAATAGATATAATAATATTATAAATAATTTTGAAAAAACTAGATATGCACCCGAAGCTTTACATAGATTAGTTGAGATATATTTAACAATAGGTATGACACAGCAAGCAGAAAAATATGCTGCAACACTTGGATATAATTATCCAGATAGCTATTGGTACAAAGCTTCATATGAACTTATAAATAAAGAATTAAAAATAAGCTAAATAAGTGGATAAAAAAAAGATTATAAAGAATACTGAAAGTATTCTTACACAAATAGAATATCACAATAATCTTTACTATAATCTAGACTCACCAGAAATTAGTGATGCCAAATATGACGAATTAATTTTAAATCTAAGAGATTTAAAAGATAAATATCCTGACGTTCTTAAAAATATAGATATCTTAAATAAGATTGGTGGAGAGGCTCTAGCTCAGTTTACTAAATTTACACATCCATCAAGAATGCTTTCGTTAGACAATGCAATGAACTCTAATGACTTAGAAAATTTTGAAAAGAAAGTTCAAAATTTTCTTGGAAACAAAAACTTTAAATTAAATTATTCAGTCGAGCCTAAAATTGATGGCCTTTCTTTAAATTTAATTTATGAAAAAGGGGAGTTAAAAGAAGGTGTTACTAGAGGAAATGGTGAGATAGGAGAAGTTGTAACAAATAATATTGGTACAATTAAAGAAATTCCAAAAAAATTAAATACTAAGAATCCACCAAATTTGATTGAAATTAGAGGAGAGGTATTCATTACCAGAGATGATTTTGATATTCTAAATAAAGATAGCGATATCAAATTTGCTAATCCTAGAAATGCTGCAGCCGGAAGTCTGAGACAATTAGATAAGGATATAACATCTTCGCGCCCATTGAAGTTTATTGCCCATGGATTTGGTTTAGCTGAAGAAAATAAGAATAAGACCTATTACGATACAATGATTGAATTTAAAAGATGGGGAATACCGATAAGTCCAAAATTACAAGTTGCTAAATCAATCAAAGAATTAATTATAATTCATGAAGATATTTTTCAAAATAGAAATGATATTCCATATGATATTGATGGCTTAGTTTACAAAGTAAATTTTTTAGACTTACAAAATAGACTAAGTTTTGTTGGAAAAGCTCCACGCTGGGCAATTGCTCATAAATTCGCAGCTGAAACAGCAGTTACTGAAATTGAAAAAATAGATATTCAAGTAGGTAGAACTGGAGCCCTTACTCCAGTTGCTAGATTGAAAACAATAAATGTTGGTGGTGTAATGGTTTCCAATGCAACACTTCACAATTTTGATGAAATTGAAAAAAAAGATATTAGAGAAGGTGATAAAGTTTTAATTGAACGTGCGGGAGATGTTATACCTTACATTATAGAAGTTGTTAGTGATAAAAGTAAGCAAAGAAAATCAAAATTTAGAGTACCAACTAAATGTCCTGAATGTGAGTCGAGTGTTGTAAAAGAAAAAGATGAAGTAGTATTAAGGTGTAGTGGAGAACTTAACTGCAATGCTCAAAAATCTGAAAGATTAAAACACTTTGTATCAAGAACAGCACTAGATATAGATGGCATAGGAGAAAAACAAATAGATTTACTATATAAGATTAAATTAATAGAAAATTTTTCAGATATAATAAAAATTAAAGCAAAAAAAAAAGCTATTGTTAAATTAGATGGCTGGGGAGAATTGTCTTTTAGCAATATGGTTAATTCCATTGATAGAAAAAAAGAAATCTTTCTTTCTAAGTTAATATATGCTTTGGGAATAAGGCATATCGGAGAAAAAAATGCCAAATTAATTGCTGGTAATTTTGAGTCTCTAGATAATTTTAAAGAATCTATTCTTGCATCAAATAAAGATCTTCTTAAAGCTAAGTTAATCAATCTTGATGGTCTTGGTCCAAAAGCAATAGATTCATTTTTAGAATATCTATCAATAAAATCTAATTATAATGAAATTTTAGAGTTACTTAGAGTATGTGATGTAAGTCTTGAGATAATTAAGATAAAAAAAACAAAAATATCTAATAAAACAATTCTCTTTACGGGATCACTTCAATCTATGTCTAGAGCAGAAGCAAAAGCTACAGCTGAACGTATGGGTGCTAAAGTTGTTTCGGCTATAAGCAAATCAACTGATATGCTTATTTATGGTGATAAACCTGGATCTAAATTAACTAAAGCTAACGAATTAAAGGTAAGAGTTTTCACAGAAAATGAATGGATTGAATTTACAAAAGAATTATAAATTTGAACATTCAGCTTTAAGCCATTCTCTTTCTTTGGGCATTAAATGCATTTCTAGTTTTTTATAAACTTTTTCATGATAAGAATTTAGCCAATTAATTTCACTTTTAGACAATAATTTAATTTCAATTAGTTTTTTATCTATTGGAGCAAGTGTTAAAGTCTCTAGATTATATTTATTACCTGATTTTTTTACTGCAACAAGATTTTCTATTCTAATACCATAAGAATTAGCCTTATAGTATCCTGGTTCATTTGATATAATCATTCCTGGTAAAAATTTTACGTTTGACGCTGAAGAAATTGATTGTGGCCCCTCATGAACATTTAAAAAATATCCAACACCATGTCCTGTGCCATGATCAAAATCACAGCCATGTTGTCTTAAATATTTACGTGCATTTGTATTTAATGATTTTCCAGTTTCTGATTTAGAAAATTTATT
>Ga0209425_10005208_pt1 | contig 12863 bp, 8 predicted proteins | sample COG_05_FD_184749 | JGI IMG/M metagenome (GOLD analysis project Ga0209425, IMG submission 184749) | Pelagic Microbial community sample from North Sea - COGITO 998_met_05 (SPAdes) (version 2) | ecosystem: Environmental > Aquatic > Marine > Neritic zone/Coastal water | place: Helgoland, sampling... | reverse complement strand
CGCGCCGCTCCTCGAGGGCCCCGGCGCCGAGTCCCTCTTAACGCAGCTTTGGAAGGCGTTGGGCGCGCCGTTCGCGTCGCCAGCCACGCGAGCCGCCGCGCTGGCCGCCGCGGAGTCCCTCATCGAACGCGCTGAAGAGGCGCATTGGGCGAGGAAGAGACGGGAAGGGGACGACGAGAGGCTCAATGATACCGAGCACGTGTCGTCGCGTCTGTTGCGAGCGCACGCGCCGGCGCTTCTCGACGCGCTCCAAGCCGCGCTCGCCGCGAGAGCCGCGCGGGGCCGACGCGCGCAAACCCCGGGCAGCAAGATCGCCGCCGCCACCGAGAAGGGCGCCGCTCGCAACGCGGGCGTGAGCTCCGGGTCGTCCGGGCGGGAGCTGGCGGTGCTGAAGCGACTTGGGCCCTTGCTCGGACGAGCGGCGGCGTCGGCGGCCATCGCGGATACCCTCGTCCCCGTGCTCGCGCTGCGACGCTTGGACGAAAACGCCGCGTCGGAGGTACTCGGCGCGCTCGCAGCCGTGGTTCCACCGCCGGACGAGCTACGTGAAGACGCGGACAGGGCGGCGGCGGCGACCGCCGCCGCGCGTCACCGCTCCGCGCTCGCGCCGCTGTTCGGCCGGCTGCGCAGTCGATCCGCCCGGAAAGCGCTGTGCCACGCGTGGAACGCAATCGGGCGACACGACGTCGCCGCGGACGCCTGCGCTAAGATCTTGAACGACTTTCACGCCGACGCGAAGAACTCGATCGACGGCATCGACTACGACACGAGGCTCGGGGCGTACGACCTTCTCACCGCGGAGTGGTTCCTCGCGGCGCCCCCCGCGAGCTCGGTGCCCGTGTTGAACCACGTGATTCACGAACTTCGCGGGGCGGATATGGCTCTGCGACACGCCGCCGCCGCGGCGCTCGGTAGGTTTCTCGACGCGGCTGTGCGTTCCGGCTCCATGTCGGGTGACGTGAAGGTCGTGGATGACGACGATGACGACGAAGATGACGAGGTGGACGCCGAGGTGGACGACGAGGTTGACGAAGGCGACGAAGGCGGCGAGAAAGACGGTGACGACGACTCTGGCGAACGCAAAGCCAAAGCCCCGACGGACGCGGTCGACGCGGACGATTTCGATCCCGTCGCCGGCATGTCCACCGCGGCTGAACGCGCCGCGGAAGCCGCGAAGGCTTCCGAGGCGTCGCTCGCGGGTGCCGTCGCGGGGGTGTTGGCGCCGGGCATCAGGGGCTTGCTCCGGTCCCCGGAGGCGACGACCCGGCAGGAAGCCATCGCGTGCTTCAGGCGGCTCGCGCTGTCGTGGCCGTCCGCGGCTCCGGGCGCGGCGACGCTCGCGGACGACGCCGATGCCGGGGAGCACGACTTCTTCTCCAACATGGGGCACCTGCAGGCGCACAGGCGGTGCCGAGCGCTGCGTAAGATGGCCAAGGCTTGCGAGGACGGCGCGGTTCCGTTTGCCACGATCAACGGGTACCTAGCGCCGCTCGCGGTCGCGTCACTGGGCGACGGCGGCGCGGACGTGGCGTCCACCGCGGCGGCTGCGATCGGGTCCCTCGCGGCGGCGCTTCCATGGGCGTCCTACCGCGATCTCTTGCTGTGGATGCTGCGCAAGGCTGGCGGCAACCGAGCCGCGAGGCGGGGTTTCAACGTCGAGGGTAGCAAAGCGCTTCACATCCGCGCCGCCGCCACCGTCCTCGAGAGTTTCCACGAGTTTGAAACGGAAACCGATGGCGTGGACACGGACGCGACGAACGTCGTGGGCAGGTCGATCCACCCCGCGGTGGTGGCCACGCTACGGGCCGATATCCTCCCCCACCTGGAGAAACTCACCGTCGTCGAGGACAAGGAGGGTAAAGGGGGCACCGTCCGACCCGCCGCGTCCGCCGCCGTCGTGTCCCTGCTGAGGCTCCTCCCGGAGCAAGACCTCAACTTTGACATCGGCCGCGTGCTCGGTAAGATCGCCAACTGCCTCCGCTCGCGGGCGCAGGGCGTACGGGACAGCGCCAGGACAGCGCTAGCCGTCGCGGCTAAGGGCCTGGGGTGCAAAACGCTGCCGCAAGTCGTCGCGCTGCTGTCCAACCGACTGGACCGGGGGTTCATGACGCACGTGCTGGGCGCGACGCTGTTTTCCTTGGTCGATGCCTGCGTGCACGGCGCGGACCCGATGGACGTGGAGAACGCACTGGACGAGATCGTTCCCCTCCTCGACGCGGACCTCTTCGGTCGAGCCGCCGAGGAAAGAACCGTCGACGCCATCCGAGGCGCGTACCAAGAAGCTAAGCGGTGCCGCTCGCACGAAGTTCTCGCCATCCTCGCCGCGAACGCGCCGTGCCCCAGCGCACTTCCCACGCTTCTATCGCCCGTGACCAGAAGGCTGCACACGGCGCACGTGCCCGCGCTGAAGCGACAGATCGAGGCGTGCCTGGCGTCGGTGCAGAAAGGGGTGCTGAATAACAAACACGCGGTGCCCGAGGAGACGTTGGTGCTGGTGCACTCGGTGGTCAACGACGGGATCAGCCAGGAGGAGCGGCAGGCTGAGTACATGGAGGCTGTCGCGCAGGGTCACCTTGAGGATAACCAGCTCGGTGCGAGGCGCAGGGGCGAAAAGGAGACGGGTAACCGGGTCTGGGAGAGAGGATGGTAAGTTCAGAGCACCCCTTCGGCGCGAATGTTTTTTTTTTTCCTCTCTCGCGGCTTTTTCCCCGTCTCTCGCTCGCCGGGCTCAGCAATTTCTCCGTACTCGTCGCGTGACCGATACGCGAATGACGTCCCGTTTCACGCTGAGTAGATCGACGCCCCTTGGGGCTCCCGCGCGCTTCATTTGGACCGATGGTGGTTGTCATGAGCGCGGGACGCGCCTCGTCGGGGGTTACATTTGGATGTATCACATTCGCGCCCGTTCACCCGAGGACGTTTTCACCCGAGGACGTTTTCACCCGGACCCGCGGCGCAAACGCTCACACTCCGCACCCCTTCCCGCCCACAACCCACGCAGGTACCTCATCAAGCTCCCCGCCGCTGGTTCGGACAAGTACATCAAAGAGGACAAGGGCCCGGAGGCTGGCGACAGGTACAAAAAAGCGAAATACGGCGGCCCCGACTCCGACGACGAAGCTCCCCCGGAGAAGCAGAGTGCACACGGAGGAAAGAAAGTCGGCGTCGCCGCGGTCATCGCCAACGCGCGCAGCGACGAGGACGTCCCTCCCAACTTCGACTTACTCGTCACCTTCGCCCTCGGGCTCCTCAGAGCGCTGCTCCGCAAGATGTCCGGTGAGAAGGGCGTGGGCGGCGGCGGTAAGGCGCTCGGCGAGAAACGCGAGTCTATCCTGGAAGGCGTCGTTCCCCTCGCGGTCAGGGCGCTGTCTTCGCGACGGGGTTCAATCCCGCCGCTCGCGGTGCGATGCCTCGCGCAGCTGTCCACCATGAAGCTCGCCGCGTTCGACTCCTCCACCGGGGCGTTGGCCAGACGGATCATGGCGCTGCTTCGCGAGTGCTCATCCCCGAACGAGCAGCTCGCGCAGGACTGCCTGAAGCTGCTGAACAACCTGTTGAAGCGCCACACCGCGTTCACGCCGACGGACGCGCAGTTCAGGTTCATCATCACGTTCGCGTTCGGGGACCTGGAAGGGGACCACAGGGAGGAGCAGCGGTCCACGACGTTCTCGCTGATGCGAGCGGTGTTGGCGAGAAGGCCTTTACTTCCCGAGGTGTACGACTGCATGAAGACTGTTTCTTCGTTGGTGGTCAGGGCCAACGCTAAGGACGTCCGCGAGTTGTGCGCGCAGGCGTTGGTCCAGTTTTTGCTGGACTACCCGCTCGGCGAGCGGAGGCTGCAGCAGCACCTCGAAGCGTTGGCCGCTAACCTGGAGTACCAGCACGCGTCTGGACGGCTGAGCGCCATGAATTGCCTCCGGGACGTGGTGGCTCGGTTCCCGGCGGAGGCGGTGGAGGCGCAGGCTACCTTTCTGTTCGTGCCCATGGTCGCGAGGCTCGGCGCGGACGAGGACGCCGCATGCCGCCGCGCCGCGGGGGAGGCGCTCACCACGCTGCTCAAGCGCGTCGCGGGCACGGGCGCGGGCCGCAAGCTCCTCGCGCTCGCCGTCGGGTGGTGCGCGGGGAGTGAGTCCGGATCTTCCGGCGCGACGTCGGATCCGAGGCTTCGACGCGCGGCGATGCAGACGCTCGGCCTGGCGGTGACCGCCGCGCCGAAGGATGCCGCGCGCGCGGTGGCCGTCGCGAGGCCCCACGTGGCCTCCGCGCTGCACGAGCACGACCCGGAGAAGGGCGGCGACGACGAAGACGACGACGCCACCGTCCGAGGCTGGCAGACGGCGTATTACGCCCTCTTACTCGTGGAGAAGGCGGCGGCGTCGTGCCCCAAGGCGCTCTCCGACCCCATCCCGGGTGCGACGGGAGACGACGACGGTACGATGGTTCCCGTTGGGAGGTTTGATGACCCGGATGCCGTGTGGTCCGGCGCGCAGGCGCTGCTGCTGCACAGGCACCAGTGGGTGCAACACGCGGCGGCTCGTGTCGTCGGTCACAGACTCGCGAGCCACGGTTCGCAGATGGCCTCCGCGCTCGCGTCCGGGACGGAGACGAACGGCCCGATCGACCTAGAGCGCGTGGCGAGGTGCTGCGTCGCGGTGTTGGAGCAAGGTACCGGCGGGGGTGCCGTGGAGATTGACGACGGCCTCGCGGAGCAGACGGTGAAGAACCTCACGTTCGCAACCGTCGTCTTGCTGCAAACCGCGACGAACGAGGCCACTCGCGAGGCGGACGCGGACGACGACGAGGACGACGCCGAGGGCGGCTCGGACAAGGACGAGGACACAGAAGAGAAGGAGGCGAGGCCGCCGTACCCTTGGCTGTTTCGCCGGATGGGTAAGGTTGGCGCGGGCGGAGTCGGCGCCGCGAGAGCCGCCGCGCTTCGATGGTCCGCCGCGACGGCGGCTTCGCTGGGATCGGATGGCTTCGCGAAGCTTCCCGCGTGCGCGCCGGCGCTTCTACTCCCCGCGGTGCTGTGCGCGGACGTGGCGGTGAAGAACGTGGATGAGGCGCACAGGGATCTGGCGGCGGAGGCGCTCGAGGTGATGCGAGCCACGCTGCCCGCGGATGCATTCGGTAAAGCGTACGCCGCGGTGCAACGACGCATCACGGAGCGGCGCGATCAGAGACGGAAGATGAAGGCGCTCGAGGCTGTGACGGACCCGGAGAAGGCGGCGAGGGCGCGGCTTGTGAAGAACGGGAAACGGGCCGCGGCGAGGAAACGTAAGATTCAGGAGTACCGCGGGGTCAAGGGAACGTCGCAGAGCACCAAGAAGAGAGCCCGCGAGGTCTGATGGATGGGCTCATCGGTAGACTACACGATTATTTATTCAAAGGAGAGCGTACAAGTACGTTACAGAGGCTTTGCTTTTTTCATGGCTCCGTGCTTACAAAGACTAAAAGACTATGCACACACGGCGCTCCTCTCGTATCTTCGCGGTATGATACACAATGCCCGTTCATTGATGAGTGCATGCGTCGCGTCGCGCCGGGCCCTTGACCCATCCCGGCTGCGTAGGTGCGGCGCATCATTAAAACCCAGGGCGTCGAGCGACATCACCGGAGCTCCGACGCCGCCGTGCTTTTACACACGTCAGCATCGAAACTCCGGGAGGCTCAGACGCGCTCGTCCTTTGCCGATGATTTAATCGGACTTCTTGGAGGACTTGTTGATGAGGGACTTGTGGATGTGGGGGATCACACCACCGCCGGCGATGGTCGCCTTGATGAGGGTGTCGAGCTCCTCGTCACCACGGATGGCGAGCTGAAGGTGGCGGGGGGTGATGCGCTTGACCTGAGGTGATCAGGGAGGGTGGGATTTAGACGTCAGCGATGGTGTCGATTGACGTGCGTGGGGTGTGTGGTGGATTGATTCGAGCCGGCTTCACATGGGGGTGAACGGCGCCGTCGGCGCGGGGATTGAAATTCAAACTCTGGCTGTCGCTTTTTCAAACGGCTGTGACCGTTGGATGGCACGACGGACGCCGGAGAGTCGGGTGGGTGGGCGGGCGATCAGGGACAAACGCGGGAAGATGCGCACCTTGAGATCCTTGGAGGCGTTGCCGGCGAGCTCGAGAACCTCGGCGGTGAGGTACTCTGTCGTGATTGGGATGGGGCGGGGTTCGAGGTCAGCGTCGAGGTTCGGTTTCTCGGGGGCTCGGGCGAGTTCCAAATTTCCCGATTTTCGAGCGGGCCGGGGAAAGGCGCTGCACGTGGGGGATGTACGCACCAAGGATGGCAGCGGAGTAGACGGCGGCGGTGGCGCCGACGCGGCCGCCGGAGGCAGCGCGGTTCTGTTGGTTGGAACGGGGATCGAGGGCGGGACGGAGGTCAGTGTCCGGTTCGCGAAAAGTAGCTGTTGGAGGTGGGCACACTAATCTTTTTCCCGAACCGCCGGCCGCGTCGTGAACGACGCCGCGGCGACGTCATCGCGCGATGCTCGGCGGTAAAACCCCCGCGCGTCGATGGATAGCATCATCGATGCATCCGATTAGCGGGGTATCGGCGATATCGGGCTTGGTCGGGGGCGGATACGGGGCGGTTTCGGGTCGCACCTTGAGGAAGCGGTGGATGCGTCCGACGGGGAACTGAAGGCCCGCCTTGACGGAGCGGGAGGTGGGCTTCTTCTTGTCGCCGCCCTTCATGGTGCCCTTGGCACCCTTGCCGGAGAGGCCCTTACCGGAGAGGCCCTTAGCGCCCTTGCCAGACATGTTTATGTATGTGTTGGTGGTGGTACGGTGAGCGTTGCTCGGTGTATTGTGCGGAGCCGGGGTCGACGAATGGGGTCTTGTCTGTTTTTTCGAGCTGTGTTTCGAATTTCGAAGTTATACGGGCAGAATAGACGGTGAACGACGAGTCAGGCACCCGCGAAGTTTTTGAATTTGATTGGTCGCGTGGCCGTTCGCCTCTGCCTGCGAAATTCGAAACACGCGAAAAACAAGCAACGGTCAACTCGATCGAGCTCTTCGTTTTCCGGCACTTGATTTTGGATCTCCCACCGAAGCAGAGCCTCAACACACACCGCGACGACCAAGATGGCGGTGAAGATGCTGAGGCGCATCACGCAGGAGACCTTCGACGAGTGCGTCCAGGGCAACATCGACGACTTCGAGATGGAGCCCGACGAGGCGGTCGAGGAGGCGGTGAAGGAGTTCGAGCTCCAGGGCGTGGACATCTCCCAGATCGACAAGAGTTACGCGGGGCCCGACGGCAGGGGCGAGCACCCGGCGGCGTCGGCGGCGAAGGAACACGCCACCGCGGTGGAGTCGAACGCGGCGAACATCGACGAGACCGCGAAGAAGCTGCGCGAGTGCATCTCGGGCGAGGGCGCCGTCCCGGGGTGGGGATCCGCGTGCGTCAACGCGGGTGCCGTGCAGGCGTGCTGGCGACGATGCGAACAAACGGTGACCGGCCCGGACGTCTCCACCGACGTCGTGACCGACGCGATGACGACGCTCGCGGCGGTGCTGGGATGCGACGAAGCGCGAGACACATTCGTGGGACTCCGCCATCCCATGAAGTTCGTCACCGAGCACTGGCCCGCATGCGTTCAATCGCATCCAACATCCGTCGCGTCCATGTGCCAAGTCGTAGCCGCCGCGGCGACCAAGAACGAGGCGGCCAAGGGTGCATTCATCAAAGCCGGCGTGGAGGTTCCCCTCGTCGCCGTGTTCCAGACGCCCGAATCAAACGGTGAGGTCCTACGGGCCGCGTGCGCCGCGGTCAAGGCGTTGACCACCGGGGACGATCCGAGGGAACCGGCGAGCGGCGCGTTTACGCACTCGAGAGCCTTCGCTAAAGCCGGCGCGGCGTCCGCTCTGTGCGCGTCGCTCAAGCGCGTGGACGCCAAGGAGGACGCGCACCTGTGCGCCTCCCTCGCCTCCGCGCTCAAGCACACCGCGGTGAACGACGACATCTGTAAAGAGACGGCGGAGCACGGCGGCGTCGCCCGGGCGCTGGAACTGTTATCCACGGACGCCATCGCCGCCGGCGACGCGAGGCTCGCCAAGGCGTGCGCGGCGTGCCTGCGCCAGCTCGCCGGGTCCGACAGCAACAAGTCGCGTATCGTCAACGCCGGCGGGCTCGCCGTGCTCGTACACGTCGTCAACGTCTTCGGCGCGAGAGCGTCGGATTCGAGCTGCGCCGAGCTCGACGTCGCCAAGTACAGGTCGGTGCAAGAGCAGTGCGTGGGTTGCCTCGCCGCCTTGCTCTTGAAGAACCCGGAAGGCGCCGCGCGGTGCGGCGCGGAGGGCGTGTTCGAGCCGGTCGTCGACGCCATGTCCAAGGCGAGGACGCACGCGGGCGTGCAGCGCCAGTGCGCCATGTTCCTTCGCAACGCGGTGGTCCGCAACCCCGAGAACGTGCCGCTCGTGTTGCTCAACACCGACGCGGAGGCGCTGTTGCGGCTCAGTAAGAAGAACCACCCGCGGGAGTGCGTCGACGTGGCGTCCGCGGCGATGAGGGACCTCGGGTGCGAGAACTACAACGAGGGATGGACGCCCACGACCGCGGTCATGGGAGCCGACGGGGTGGTGCGGACACCAGAGGAGCTCGGGGACGAACCGGAAGGGTGCGTCAACGGCCCAATCCCGGAGTGATCGGTCTTCATGTAGCGTTCAAAAGTGAAGCCGAGTCCGTAGTGTTCAGGGTTATCTAAATCTTTTTTGATATCAACTCAATGTTTCCCGGGACACTTAACCTCACCCACTAAGTCAGCCTTCACGCCGCCCGTCGCGTTAAAGGAAGTAGTCCGGGAGCTTGTGCTGCGCCCTTCGCACATCCGGGTTGACCGCCCTGCGAAACTGATCGAACTGGAGGAAATCCCTGTTCATGCCCTCGTCAACCTCCATGATCGCCGCCTGGTTCCCGCACCTGTAGCAGTAGTTCGGCGCGCTAAACACCGTCACCACCGCCTGATCGTGCGCCCACTCGTAACCGTCCTGCACCAGCTGGTGCGCCCTGGCGATCATCTTCAAACCGTTGCTGTGGTTGAACTGCTCGGAGATGTCCTGACCAAACGTGTAACCCGCGCCCCTGGGCGAGATACCCCAGCCGCACCGGTCGTCAGGGTCGGACCACAGCAAGTCACACATCGGTCCCTCGTGCGGCACCTCCTGCGTCCGCGAGAGCTCCCGAATGTGCTCCAGCGTGTCCAGCGAAGGACTCAGGCCCCCGTGCGGGCAGAAGATCTCATTCTCGACGACAGCCGCGAGGGGCAGATGGTCGAACATGTCCGTGATGTACTTCCACACGTTCGCGTTGCCGTACTTGCGCAGGCACTCGTCGTAGAAGCCGTACACCTGCGTGATCTGCCGGCTCTCGTGGTTACCGCGGAGAAGCGTGACGCGGTCGGGCCATCGCGCCTTCATCGCGATCACGGTGCAAACCGTCTCCACGGAGTCGTACCCTCGATCGACGTAGTCGCCTAGGAAGAGGTAGTTGGTCTCCGGTGCCCTGCCGCCAATCTGGAACAGCTCCACCAGGTCCGCGAACTGCCCGTGGATGTCTCCAACCTGTTCACGTAGATGACGCGTGGGTGATCGGAATGTCAGGGGTTGAAAGGACAGATGGACGGGAAATGAAATGCGCGTGTGAATTGATTAGGTTCTCGGGCACGCACCACGGTGACCGGGGCGCGTACGGGCACGACGTTCTCCTCCTTGCTCAGCACCTCCTTCGTCTTCTCGCAGATCTCCCTCACCTCATCCTCCGGGATGATCACTCCACTCAGCAGCTGCTCGATCTGTGGTGAACGGAGACGTGGGGGGGCGGGTCAGCGGGTCGGCCGGGGCGCACGTGAGCTGGCGAAAAGATGACTGCTCGGCCGTGTGCGACGTGAGACGTTGAAGGGTCGGGTGGCCACGGCGCGGTGGGTTGGGCGCATTGAGGCGCGTGTCGGTGCGTGATGAACGCACCTGGGAGTCCAGCTGTGAGTACGGGTTATTCAGAAGCCCCGCCATGGCTGTGAGTGTGGATGCCGTCCCACCACCCGCGACGCCCCGCGGTCTCCACCCTCGTCAACGGGCTTCTTTCCTCCAAGGCTGGTCGAACACGCAACCTCCGCGGCGGTACTCTCCGGTCGAGTCGCGGGCACTACCTCGCGCCGCCGCCGGTCGGTATGAGTCGCGTCGGCTCGTTCGCCTCGCGCTCGGTCCTTTCCGCTGGTTCCGCCCGAACCCGCGCGCGTGCACGTGTGAGATCGCGCGCCCCCCCGGCAACCGTCCAGAGCTCTCGTGTCTAACCACTGTCTCGCGGCAGTCTGAGCGAAACTTCACTCACGTCTCAAGTCGGGCGTCAACTTTTTGTTTTCGAGTGGCGGAATCGCGCCCGGAGACGACGCGCCCCGGCACCCTCGACGCCCACAGAGCCCCGCGCGGCACACCGGACGTTCCTTTACCGACTAAAGAAGGCATCAAGTCATGATCCCCACGGTCAGCACGCTCGTGAAGTACGATGCGGCTCAGTCGGTGCGTGCACCCATCGAAGCGGCAAATCCACTCCCTGCGCCTGCACCTCTTCGCAGATGCCGGATTGCCACCCCGCCCTCCGGTCCCCGCGCCCCTTCACGCCACGCGATCGATCGCTGACGCGTCACCCCGATCCCCCGACCGCAGATCACCACCACGAACGACAAGCGCGCGACCATGAGCATGGGAACGATGAAGGTGCGTCTCGCGTCGCCCCGTGGACCCGCGCCGAGGGGCGGAGGTCGCCTAAATTTGGCTCATTTCGCCCACCCCCGAATCGCCACCCGCGACCCGCGCGTCACCGCCCCGCGTCTCGAACGCTGACCGATTTCCCTCCGCCTCCGCTCACCGACGTAACAACAGAAGGGCACGCTCGCACCCATCGAGGGCGCCAAGACGGGCGGCTCCCAGACCGAGGACATCCTCAACTCCATCCTGCCCCCGCGCTCGCACGAAGCCGACGGCACGCTCTGGGTCCAGAACGTCTCCCCGACGCCCGCCACGCGCCTGGACGTCATCAACCTCCAGGAGAAACTCGACGCCCAGCTGCAGGCGAGGCAGGCGAGGGAGACGGGCATCTGCCCCGTGCGCGAGGAGCTCTACGCGCAGTGCTTCGACGAGCTCATCCGCCAGGTGACCATCAACTGCGCCGAACGCGGGTTGCTCCTACTTCGCGTCAGGGACGAGGCTCGCATGTCCATCGCCGCGTACCAGACCCTGTACGAGTCGTCCGTCGCGTTCGGCATGCGCAAAGCGTTGGGCGGGGAGCAAGGGAAGAGCGACGCGGAGGCGCGGATCGAACACCTGGAGGGGCGGGAAACGGATCTCGAGCGGCAGGTGGCTGAGCTCAAGGCTCGGTGCGACTCCATCGAGACGAGGGAGGCGGAGCGACGGGAGGAGGAGGAGAAGAGGCACGCGGAGGAGGTTGGGTTCATGCAGAAGAGCAACAAGCAGCTCAAACAGCAGCTGGAGAAGTTCCTCAGCGCCGAGAAGAACGCCAAGTGAGGAGCGCGCTAGTCAGTCGTGAGGTGAGGCGCGAATCGAATCAGCCCTAGTCGTGATCAGCCCCCGCGGGTGGGTGGGTGGGTTTTGTATTAAAGACAGCCGTCGAGAACGCCTTCGAGAACTGTTCGTCGATGTAATAACTCTCTCACGATGCGGATGAACATCAAGACGATCAGACGGTGAGTCCGGTCTGCTTCTCGATGTCCACGTCGCCCATGGTCTCGTCCTCCGAGTCCGAATCCGAGTTTTCCTCCCTCGCCTTCTGCAGCTTCTCCATCTTCTCCGCGAGGAGACGGTCGTCGCGCTCGGACACCGCGCGCGCAGCCTCCTTGACGACGATCTTCCCGTCGCGCTTCGCGATCGCCGCCGCGCACGCCTCCACCGCCTGATCCACCAGCTTCACGCCGAAGTCCTTGTCCAAAGTCTGCGCCGATACGACGTAGAGCGGCGACGCGACGAGGGAAATCTTAACCTTGCACTCCTCCGTGGACACCGCCTCCGCCGCGCGCATCGCCTCCTTGATGTGCAGCACCCCGTCGTACGCGAAGCACGTCAGCTCCACGTCGGCGCGGATCTTGAGCGGCTGCGGGGTCATGCGACGGCGAATGTCCTTCACCAGCGCGTTCTTCACCGTGGCGTCAACCGCGGGGGTCCCGTCGGGCTTCTTCAGCTCATCCAACACTTTGTCGGGGTCGCCGACCATGTGCTTGAACGCCTCGAAACAGTGGCCGTACTTGGCGGCCAGGGGCCAGGCCATGTGCTCGTAGAGGTCACCGAGCGTCGCGGGTGTGGTCTCCGCGGTGTGGCGCACGATGGAGTGGACCATCTTGGACTTGTTGTACTTCTCTTCGCACGCGGCGACGTCTTCTGGGGAGACGCGGCGCTTGGAGAGGTCGATGTATCCCTTCTCCTTGTCCACGCGGAGGACCATGACTGGTTCGATGCGGCCCACTTTGATGAGCTTGGACACGGACCTGATGCGTCGGCGGGTCAGTTCGGAGAGCAAGATCATCCCTTCGATGTTGTTGTATTCCAGCAGTTGGACGTACGCGCCCATCTCCGCGATGGACTTGACCTGGACCATGACGACCTGGTCCACCTCGGGGAACTTCGCCTCGTACATGCGGCTCTCCTTACTCGACGAATCCTGGATTGGTGGTAATTGTTGGGGAGGCGAAGGTCAGGGTGGGTGATCGCGGCGGTGATCTGGCTCGTGCGTCGGGTGTTTAGCCCTACGCCCTCAAGATTCGGGTTTTGAAGTGCGCGCGCGCGGGAGACGGCGGCGGGGGACTCGGCGTCGGGCGTCGCGGATCCGCGCGATCACGTTGAGAAACGCGC
>Ga0209425_10005205_pt1 | contig 12868 bp, 7 predicted proteins | sample COG_05_FD_184749 | JGI IMG/M metagenome (GOLD analysis project Ga0209425, IMG submission 184749) | Pelagic Microbial community sample from North Sea - COGITO 998_met_05 (SPAdes) (version 2) | ecosystem: Environmental > Aquatic > Marine > Neritic zone/Coastal water | place: Helgoland, sampling... | reverse complement strand
GGTGAGATATCAGCAAAACAAGTTTTTGACCGTTTGGCTGGTGCGTGGGCTTACTGGGGCTGGAAAGGTGGGTATTTTTCTACAGAGGCTGACGCAAGCGCATATTATGACGAAATGCGTTATATGCTCGCTACCCAGCGCGCTGCGCCCAATTCTCCACAATGGTTTAATACTGGCCTGCATTGGGCATACGGCATAGATGGCCCCGCGCAAGGCCACCATTATGTTGACTATAAAACAGGTAAACTAACAAAATCTAATAGCAGCTATGAACATCCACAGCCGCATGCCTGTTTCATTCAATCCGTGTCCGATGATCTTGTAAATGATGGCGGCATCATGGACCTTTGGGTGCGTGAGGCACGATTATTTAAATATGGCTCGGGTACTGGCACTAACTTTTCGTCCCTCAGAGGGGCAGGAGAATCGCTGTCGGGTGGTGGGCAATCATCGGGTCTAATGGGATTCCTGAAAATTGGCGACCGCGCGGCTGGAGCAATCAAATCTGGTGGCACAACGCGCCGCGCGGCAAAAATGGTCATTTGCGATGCGGATCACCCAGATATTGAGGATTTCATTAATTGGAAGGTAATCGAGGAGCAAAAGGTTGCTTCCATCGTAGCTGGGTCTAAAATGCACGAGGAAAAGCTCAACCTGCTGTTTGAGGCAATCAAGACATGGGATGGCGCTGCGGACGACGCTTATGATCCAAAAGTCAATGAAACGCTTAAGGCTGCGGTAAGGGCTGCAAAAAAGGTCTCTATTCCTGAAACTTATGTAAAGCGAGTTTTAGATTATGCCAAGCAAGGACACACGAGTATTGAATTTCCAACCTATGACACAGATTGGGATTCAGAGGCTTACAATTCCGTATCAGGACAAAACTCCAATAACTCCATTCGTGTAACTGATGCATTTCTTTACGCTGTTGAAAAAGACGCAGATTGGGAACTAATAAACCGGACAGACGGTGCTGTTTTTAAAACTATCAAGGCGAGAGACCTTTGGTCACAAGTTGGGCACGCAGCGTGGGCGTGTGCGGATCCAGGTATCCAATATCATGACACAGTAAACGCATGGCACACTTGCCCTGCTGACGGTGAAATTAGGGGCTCAAACCCATGCTCTGAGTACATGTTTCTTGATGACACAGCATGTAATTTGGCATCAATGAACCTACTCACGTTTTATGAAAATGGAGAATTTCAGGCTGATGATTACGTACATGCCACCCGTCTGTGGACAGTTACGTTAGAGATAAGTGTTCTGATGGCTCAGTTTCCTTCCAAAGAAATTGCGCAACGTTCATATGATTTTCGAACATTAGGGCTCGGTTACGCTAATATTGGCGGCTTATTAATGAATATGGGCTATGGGTATGATAGCGATGAGGGCCGAGCGCTCTGTGGCGCACTAACAGCCGTAATGACTGGTGTAGCTTATCACACATCTGCTGAAATGGCTGGAGAGTTAGGGGCTTTTCCGGGGTATAAGAAGAATTCAGAGCACATGCTGCGGGTAATACGTAATCATCGGCGTGCAGTAAACGGTGAGGTAAAAAACTATGAAGGTTTAGCAATAAAACCAGTAGCACTTGATCAAAAAAATTGTCCAGATCAAAGACTTATAGAGCTTTCTAAAAGTAGTTGGGATAAGGCTGTATTGCTTGGTGAAAAACATGGTTTCCGGAATGCACAGACAACGGTAATCGCCCCCACAGGAACAATTGGCTTAGTGATGGATTGTGATACCACTGGTATTGAACCTGATTTTGCCTTGGTTAAGTTCAAAAAACTTGCCGGTGGTGGATACTTTAAAATTATCAACAGGTCAGTGCCAGCTGCGCTCGCAAAGCAAGGGTACAGAAGCAGTGAAATTGAAGAAATTATTGGTTATGCTGTTGGACATGGGTCGATGGGTAATGCACCAGGAATTAATCATACATCATTGGTTGGGCACGGTTTTGGCCAACCTGAAATCAACAAAATTGAGGCGGCCTTACCATCTGCTTTTGATATAAGATTTGTTTTCAACCAGTGGACTCTAGGCGCAGAGTTCTGCACGGACATATTAGGCATCCCATCTGAGAAATTGATGGATCCTACATTTGACCTACTCACTCACCTAGGATTCAGTCGCAAAGCGATAGAAGCGGCAAACGACCACGTATGTGGGACAATGACACTGGAAGGTGCACCTCATCTTAAAGAGGAGCATTATAAAATATTTGACTGTGCCAATCCTTGTGGAAAAAAAGGAAAACGATATTTGAGTGTAAATAGTCATATTTACATGATGGCAGCAGCCCAATCGTTTGTTTCAGGTGCCATATCAAAAACTATAAATATGCCAAATGATGCAACTATTGAAGAGTGTCAAAAAGCTTACGAGCTTAGTTGGTCACTTGGTATCAAAGCTAATGCACTTTATCGTGATGGCTCCAAACTCTCTCAGCCACTAGCGGCCGCGCTCGTGGAAGATGATGAAGAAGCAGAGGAAATCTTGGCGGCGGGTTCATCTCAGGAAAAAGCAGCGGTATTAGCCGAAAAAATTGTTGAGAAGATTGTTGTAAAAGAAATAATTCGCCGGGATCGTGAAAAGATGCCAACACGTCGGCGCGGTTATACTCAAAAGGCGATAGTTGGAGGGCATAAAGTTTACTTAAGAACCGGCGAGTATGAAGACGGGCAATTGGGTGAAATCTTTATTGATATGCACAAAGAGGGTGCTGGATTTCGTGCGATGATGAATAACTTTGCGATCGCAATATCTGTTGGTCTTCAATACGGTGTTCCATTGGACGAATTTGTGGACGCGTTTACTTTCACAAAATTTGAACCAGCCGGTATGGTGCAAGGAAATGACAGTATAAAAAATGCAACGTCTATTTTGGATTACATATTCCGTGAATTAGCTGTTTCTTATCTAGATAGAACAGATCTAGCGCACGTGAAACCTGAGGGCACTTCGTTTGATGGTATTGGGCGTGGTGAGGAGGAAGGAAAATCTAATGTCCGTGCGGTTGAAGAGGCCAAAGCGGCAAAAGGGATAGAAGTTCTAAAGCAAATGGTGTCGACGGGTTACCATCGAAATAGGGTCCCACAAGAGTTCGTGGTCTATCAGGGGGGCCAGGGAGGTGGAGCAGTTGCATTGGAAGCATCTCTTGACCCGGCAGCAGCGATTTCCACATTAGCACCAGATCGTTTGGCTGTGCCTGCGACTGCGCTAGCCACCGGAACAGTATCGAGTATGGATCATAGAACGAAGGCGAAAATGCAAGGCTATGAGGGAGATCCTTGCGGAGAGTGTGGTAATTATACCTTGGTAAGAAACGGAACCTGCATGAAATGTAATACTTGTGGCGGTACATCTGGTTGTAGTTGATGATGTTGGGTGTAGAGTTTGATTTGGTAAATAAATCTAAGGTTTTTTTAATTAAATGAGGTGAGGAACCTCTTGGTACCTGGTCTCATTTAATATTGAAAATTAACGGTTCTGAAGTGAATATGCATCACTCGCGGCCATTGCGCTCCAGTCTTTTTCTCAAATTGGATCGGCTTGGATGGTTTTGCTCCAGCGAAAATATATGGGCATATGTTAGAAAAAAACATTCTGTATCACAGTCTGCGCTACTATCGGCAGCTTGAGTGTAGAGTTCTACTAATAGCCAATTATCTCTTTTCTTATGCGCATCAATAATCTTTTGACTAAGTCGCGTGGACATATCAATTGCGATATGCCGAAATTTTATTGGCGACCCAATCATGATAGCAATGTGTGGCCTCATCCATTACTGGGCTAAAGCGTCCACCATCAAAAGAAGGCGCATGCCGACCAGACTGCATTCCCTGAACGACAAAAATATCCTCTTCAAATACCTCTTTCCACTGTTTCGTATTAATTTTACGATTTTTTGCCTCTGTGGCATCTGATGCATAATAAAAATGAATATGTTCAACGGTCTCATTATGACATTTTGGCTCGACTATTATTGCAAAAGCATGGTCTCGTTGAACGCCAAGTAAAACATTGGGGTAAACCGTAATATATTCTGCACCTTTATTCCACTTTTCAGATAGATTTGGAAAATCTGGAAACGCCGCTTGCCCATTCTTATCCTTAAATTGACTGTAGAGCAGAGTTCCCTGACCTGAAAATTTTCCATATTTTACAATATTATAATGATCTTCAAGTCGCGAGTAGCTGTTCAACCCGGGATGAACCCACGGAAGATGGTAGCTTTCGCAATAATTTTCTACGACCAATTTGTAGTTTGATTTTAAATTGAGCTGAAATTTGCTATCATCTCCACCATGATAGATTTTGGTATCAAACTCAGACCAACGTGTAATTAAATCCGCATGTACCTTTGAAAAACTTAAGGCATCACCTGAGATATTAATAAATACTACATCACGCCAGACATGACTACGGATCTCATTTAGTCCCAAGGTTTCTTTAATAATTGATGGATGTAAATTTTGACCAGCACCACCAACATGTGGCGTACTAATTAATTTACCTTTTGAAGAGTAACACCACGAGTGGTAGGGGCAGCGAATTGCTCCTTCAACCTTTCTAGGTTCATTTACAAGCTGCATCCCGCGGTGACGACAAATATTTTCAAAAACCCTCACTTTGGAATCTGTTCCTCTAATTAAAAGAAGTGGTAAATTTAAAAAGTTTACAGGTTTAGCATCACCTATCTCCGGAATATCAGCACCGACAGCAAGACCAGCCCAACTAGATTTCAAAATGGCTTCGGATTCTTCTTTAAATATGTTTGGATCAATGTAGTGTTCGTTGGGCAATCCAGTTGCAGTATGTATTGGTCGTTGCACACTTTCTAAACTTTTGGGTGTCACTCGGCATGCCATTTGTAGCCTCCAATCCCAATACACAATACACTACTGAAACAAACATTCTTTTCTTATCGCGACAAAGGTTTTCTTATCACGACATGATAGTTTGAATTATTAAATTCAAAAGTTGATGGATTATTTATGAGGGACTAAGAATGTTATGGAATTTACTTTGAACATTATAGTAATAATTTTATTTAATTTTCAAATAGCCACGAGATAAGGCCGCGACCCCTGTTCGAGCCATTTCAGACAATCCCAGTGGCCTCATCAGTTCTGCAAAGGCATCTATTTTTTCGGGACTACCAACCACCTCAAATGTAAAGTTAGTCAACGTACTATCCACTACGTTGGCACGAAACACATCTGCCAGGCGTAGCGCTTCAACTCTTTTTTCACCCGTTCCGCTTACCTTAAATAGGGATAATTCGCGTTCAACAGAGGGACCTTCAACTGTTAAATCATGGACTTCATAAACTGGCACTATTCGGCCAAGCTGTGCTTTTATTTGTTCAATTACTTGGGGAGTACCCGTGGTAACAATTGTAATTCGGCTGGTGTGTCCGTCTTGTTCTACCTCTGCTACTGTGAGGCTTTCAATATTGTATCCTCTTCCTGAGAATAAGCCAATTACACGAGCTAATACTCCAGGCTCGTTTGCCACCAGAACGGCCAAGGTATGTCGTTCAATTAAGTCATCATAGTTTGAGCGCAAATTATATGCTGATTTCGAAGTAGTGCCTTTTTTAATTTTGAGCGCAGACATTTTATATCCCTTTAAACTAAAACAGAACCAGCGGCATCTATGGCACCATCAGTTGATGCATCTCCTAAGAGCATTTCATTATGCGCTTTTCCTGAAGGGATCATTGGAAAACAATTTTCATGTTTTTCAACGGCGCAATCAAAAATGACTGGCCCATTATGCTTTAGCATTTCAATTATAGCATCGTCTAAATCTTCAGGGTCCGAACAAAGGATTCCTTTTGCTCCAAATGCTTCTGCTAACTTTACAAAATCTGGAAGCGATTCTGACCAACTTTGTGAATATCGCTCACCATGCAAAAGCTCTTGCCACTGCCGAACCATACCCAGTCGTTCATTATTTAAGATAAATTGCTTTACCGGTAGGCCGTACTGCATGGCTGTTCCCATTTCTTGCATGTTCATCAACCAACTAGCCTCGCCCGCAACATTAATTACGAGGCTATCTGGATGTGCAACTTGCACGCCAATAGAGGCAGGAAATCCATAACCCATAGTACCAAGCCCCCCCGACGTCATCCAACGGTTTGGATCGTTAAAACCAAGGTACTGTGCCGCCCACATTTGGTGTTGACCAACTTCAGTAGTTATAAACCGATCGTGGTCTTTAGTGAGGGCCTCAAGTCTTTCTAGCGCATATTGTGGTTTTATAGTTTTAGTATCTGCTTTGTAATCGAGACACCGAACTTTTCGCCAAATATCAATTTGACCCCACCAGGCTTTGAGATCTTTATTTTGTGTTTTTCGCCCTCTAGATTTCCAGACATTAAGTAAGTCTTCTAATACATGCCCAACATCGCCCACGATTGGTATGTCGACGCGAATAACTTTGTTAATTGACGAAGGATCAATGTCCACATGTGCCTTGATAGAACCAGGACTGAACGCGTCCAGCCTCCCTGTAATTCGATCATCAAATCTGGCGCCAATATTAATCATAAGATCACAATCATGCATCGCCATATTGGCTTCGTACAATCCATGCATGCCTAGCATACCTAACCAGTTTTCGCCCTTAGCTGGGTAAGAGCCCAGGCCCATTAGAGTAGAAGTAATTGGAAAGTTAGTCCCAGCCACTAGTTCACGAAGAAGTTGGCTCGCAGCTGGACCAGAATTTATCACACCACCACCGGTATAGAATATTGGCTTCTTAGCATTTTCCATAGCCTCAACCAGTTCAGTAATAGCTTTTAAATCACCCTTAACTTTTGGCTGGTAGTGCGACTTAACTTTTGATGGCCCCTTATAGGTTCCATCTGCAAACTGAACGTCCTTTGGAATATCAACTAAAACGGGTCCAGGTCTACCTGTTTTTGCAACGTGAAAAGCTGTGTGCAGAGTTTCTGCCAATTCTTCGGTGTCCTTTACTAGCCAGTTATGTTTTGTACACGGCCTCGTAATCCCTATTGTATCAGCTTCTTGAAATGCATCTGACCCAATCATAAAAGTTGGAACTTGGCCAGTCATCACAATAATTGGCACACTATCCATCAAAGCATCTGTAAGTCCCGTTACTGCATTAGTTGCACCTGGTCCTGAGGTTACCAATACTACTCCTGGCTTTCCGGTTGATCGAGCATATCCTTCAGCTGCATGAACTGCGCCTTGCTCGTGCCTAACCAAGAAATGCTTTATACTATTTTGTTGAAAAATTTCATCGTAAATTGGTAAAACTGCGCCTCCAGGATAACCGAAGACGGTATCAACACCTTGGTCAATCAAAGCTTGAACAACCATTTTTGCACCAGACATTATTTGGGCCATATCAACTCTCTTATTCACTTTTTATAAACCTACATTATTTGTCTATAAACTTAATAAACTGTTACCATGCCGTCAACTAAGTTTTTAAATTTTCTGATCAAATTACTATCATTTTTAGTTTTTTATTTCATAATTGTATTACATAACGTAATAAAGATAAATTAAGGGCTGTTAGTGCGGCGTACAACTCGATTTTACGTCCCATAACCTGTTAACGTCTTTGTAAGCATAATTCCTCTCTAACATTTAATATTTTTGAAATGTGCTTCTGCGGAGCTGTGTACGTACCACTAACAAAGATACTGTTATTCAACCGAAGCTTCAGGTGCTGCTTTTTAGTAAGCTTTGGTTTTAAGATTTTACCAAGTTACAGGGCAGTTAAAGATGTGGGATATGTGTAGTATTTGGCATCGAAATTTGTGCTACTTGAGCCGCAAGCGGTATGGGCGCAGTGGAGTTCCCTTTACTTAAAAAGGCTTCATACTGCTCTATAGAAATCCAACTCTTGTTATAAAAAACCTCAACGCCTTTGAACTGTGCCTTATATGACATTTTTTTGCTGCCTGGCACCCAGTAGCCTAAGTAAACATATGGAAGCCCAGATTGCTGTGCTATTTTTATGTGATCTAGTATGATATATGTTCCAAGTGATTTTTTTGGAAAGTCTGTATTAAAAAAACTATAAACCAACGAAACTCCATCATCAAAAATGTCTGTCAAACAAACTGCTTCTAAGGTGTCTACACCGGTTGTGTATTCCGTAACTTGGCTGGTTACAGAAGTTTCCTCCATCATTGCAGCAAATTCAAAAATATCCATATCTGCCATCCCACCATTTGCATGGCGTGTGTCCAAATAAGTTCTAAAAAGATCATATTGGGCTTCCGTCGCCCAAGGGGACCCAGAATGCCTCTTTAGATTAGAGTTTTTTTTCAAAATACGACGTTGAGTTTTACTTAGTTGAAACTTTTTTACATCAATTCTTGCTGAAAGGCAGGCAGTACAATTTGTGCAGGCAGGCCGATACAAAACATTTTGGGATCTTCTAAACCCTTGTTTAGAAAGTATATTATTAACTTTTGTTGCATTATTTCCTTGAATTGACGTGAATAGTTTTCTTTCCAACTGGCCCTCTAGGTAGGGACACGGTTGTGGTGCCGTCACATAAAACTTGGGTAGTAGGGGAATTGTATGATGCATAATTTTCTAACAATATTTTCTTAAACTTATCAGTTTTTAATTGGTTCACCAATAAAAAACTTTCAGTTTGTTATTTTTAATTCTCATGGGAAATTTGTATAAATTGATACTTGAATCACTCTCCTGTTTTTATAGCTGGTTTGGTATTCTCAACTGAAACAGCATTTATTTTTGCAAGCACGCCTTTAAGTGTTTATCCACACTTTGTGCTTTTACCGACTACTACCCCATTGACCTTTGACCTGTTGCTACTCAACTTAAAAGTATGAAATTAATCGAGTCAATTAAGAAAACTCCAATTGCTTTTGACCCTTTGCTTGGAAATGCTCTGTCGGATGATTGGGCCGCTACTGGTGAGTTAGCAGAAGTTTTGAAAGGTATTGGTGGCTGTAGTCCATACCTTAACGATATACTCAGGCAAGAACAGGTGTGGATCTCAGAGGCGATTCTCTCAAAAAATCCTCTCAAAAAAATACTACCTAGTGATCTCGGAAGGCATCCAGGACAAACCCTGCGGCAAGCCAAGCGAAGAGTTGCTGGCTATTTGGCACTTGCGGAGTTGTCAGGTGCCTATACTCTCTCTGAAACAACACAACATTTGACTGAATTTGCTGATGCGGCGGTGTCGGCCGCATTTAACTCTGCTTTTAATCCCTACCGTTTATCAGGAAAAATTTCTTCAAATGATAACATTTTTGTCATTGCGATGGGAAAGATGGGAGCTGGAGAACTAAATTATTCGTCCGATATAGATCTAATTATTATGTTTGATGATAGGAATATGGATCAAGTTCAATCGGCTCAATTGCGTCAAGTTTTGGTAAGGGCGACACGTAGTGCTATTAAGTTACTTAGTGAGGTTACTGAATTTGGTTATGTATTTCGTACTGATCTGCGCCTGAGGCCCGATCCGTCAGTAACACCAATTTGTGTGGGCATGACATCAGCGCTTGAATATTATGAAAGTCTTGGTCGTACTTGGGAACGTGCAGCATTTATAAAAGCTCGCGTTTGCGCTGGTAATTATGAAGCCGGTTATGTTTTCTTAAAGCAAATGGTTCCGTTTGTTTGGCGAAGATATTTGGATTTTTCTGCAGTAGAAGAAGCACATAAATTACGTTTAAAAATACGAAATAAGACTGGAACTAAAAGTGTGCACTCTATTGCTGGACAGGATATAAAACTTGGTCGAGGTGGAATACGCGAAATTGAGTTTTTCACCCAAACCAGACAGTTGATCTCAGGTGGACGTGATCCTGAATTACGTGTTGCGAAAACTTTGAAAGCGCTTGATCAATTAAGGGTCAAGGATTGGATTTCTGAATTCCACTGCGACCAACTGAGAGATAGTTACACGTATTTGCGGCACACAGAGCATGCCTTACAAATGGTCCGAGATGCACAGACACAAAGCATACCAACGGATCCGGATGGAATCGCGCGGGTTGCAGCGATGCTCGGTCAAAGTTTTGATATTTTTTGTAAAGAAACCACTACTCATTTGAATGTGGTTCATGAGATAGCAGAATCTTTTTTTGCACCCTCGATCAACCCTATGCCTGAGATTAACATAGATGGACAAAACGATATCACCAGCCACTGGCCACGCTATCCAGCTTTGCGGTCGGAACGTGCCACAGCGTTGTTTGAGAGGTTGCGTCCAAAAATTTTAAATAGTTTGAACAGTGCACCCGATCCAAAAGAGGCACTAATCCAATTTGATAATTTTTTAAAAGGTCTACCTGCTGGAATCCAAATTTTTTCTCTATTTGCCTCTAATCCAAAGTTACTTGATTTAATAACTGATATTGTAGTTATAGCGCCGGCATTAGCCCGATACTTGGGACAAAATTCTGGCGTATTAGATACAGTTTTGAGTGGTGAATTTTTTTCTACTTGGCCTAAAAATGTAATTTTAGAAGCACAACTTTCAAAACTTTTAGCTCAATCATCAGACTATGAAGCTGGTCTAGATATGGCTCGTATTTGGAAAAAGGAATTACATTTTCGTATTGGTGTGCACCTTCTTCAGAAAGTGATAACTCCTCAGGATGCCATTTTACAATATACAAGCCTAGCGGAAACAGTTTTACGTTCAGTATTTAAGTTTGTTTGTGAGAATTTTGAGAAAAAGTTTGGTTATATAAAAAAATCACAGTTCAGTATTTTGGCAATGGGTTCACTTGGAGCAAGGCGGTTAAATTCAGAGTCTGATCTTGATTTAATTTTAATTTTTGATGCTGAGGTGGATCTAAAGTCTGATGGTGTAAAGTCTTTGGAATGCCGTCGCTACTTTTCGCGTCTTACGCAAGCTTTGATTACTGCTGTTACTGCTCCTACTCGATATGGATTTTTATACGAGGTTGATATGCGATTACGCCCGTCTGGCCGTTCTGGACCAGTTGCAACCTCGTTATCTAGTTTTGAATCATACCAAATCCATGAAGCTTGGACATGGGAGCATTTAGCCCTAACCATTGGACGGACTATTACGGGAGAAAAAAACTTTTGTATCAAAGTTGAAAAAATGCGGCAAAAAATATTAGCTGATAAAGCTAATTGGGTTCATATCCGCAAAGCTATTAAAGATATGCGTAAAAAGCTGGAAAGCTCTAAACCTCAAACACACGTTTGGGACATAAAGCGTGGACCTGGTGGCTTGCAAGACATTGAACTTTTGGCTCAGGGTATCGGTTTAGCTGGAGGTTGTTATGATTTTGATACAGGCTCGCAGTTACGCAGTGGAACGAAAGTCGCTTTCTTTGATCCAAAGCAGCTTAATAAATTAGTTGCAATATTTGAATTTTATTCTCATATGCGCCTAATGAATGTGCTTATGTGTGGTCGAGACTTGAACCGGAGTGAACTTGTTTTGGGCGCACGGGAGCGTTTGCACCAAATAGTTAAACTTGATCGAGACGTAGATTTAGAGCAAGTCCTTAATAGGTCCCGATTACACTGTATTAAAATTATTGACTCTGTGTTGATGAATACAAAAGGATCAAATGATGTTGATAAAAGATGCTGACCCAAAAGGGTTAATAAGAGAAAGTTATTTAATAGAGGGTATAACTCTGCCAGAGTGTAAAACAATTTTTTTTGACTGGGCTATTCAGGTACCGGTGTCAGCTGACCCAGCAGAGCATATTGAATTTTGTATATCATACTATGCAACTGATTTGCCTAATCACCCAATGACTTCTGTGCTGAAACTGGCGCTCAAGCCGTCGCCCAAAAATAGGCGCCGCGGCGGTCGTGCTGGACGTGTCACAGAACAAGGCCAGAGGCGAGACGGGCTTTCTGAATAGTTTTCAGCAGAATATTTTATAATTTGAGGTTACGTAGCTAATACCTAATTAAGAAAAATACCGCCAGAAGAGGTTATTTTTTATATTTTAAGGTTAACGCGACCAGTCGGCTCTTGCTGCCAAAGTTCAGCTGATTTAGGCCAGTCAAAACTAAGCAGGGAGCCGAAATGCATATTGAACTTCCAGTGATACGACTAAAACCTAAAGCCAACCCGCAGCGTATTCGGCATGGATTTCCTTGGGTCTATAACAATGAGGTCGTTATGGACAGGAGAACCAAAGCGCTACATTCTGGTAGTCTAGCCATACTGCATGATCATTCAAAAAATGAACTGGGCCTTTTTGCAGTTAATCCCAATTCTAAAATTTTCGGACGTAAGTTGTCTTCGGATGTGAACATGACCATTGATTCCGAATGGTTTTCTAAACTTATTTCTTCAGCATTGACCCTACGCGAAACCCTCTTCCCACAACCTTATTATAGACTTATACATGCCGAGGCGGACAATTTACCTGGATTGATAATTGATCGCTTTTCTGACTTGTTAGTTGTTCAACCGAATGCTGCATGGGCAGATAGGTTTTTACCAGAGCTAGTAGACGGATTAAAAAAAGTGATTTCGCCTGATACTATTATAATAAATGGAACTGGCCGATCCCGTGTTTTGGAAGGTTTGCTTGAAACCCGGACTGCTGTTTTAGGTGAGATGCCAACTGAACCAATTCAGGTTCCAATGAATGGTGCGATATACTTTGCTGACGTTGTTGAGGGTCAAAAAACAGGTTTGTTTTATGATCAACGTGTAAATCAAGCTTTTGTAAAAAATCTGTCACAAAATCAAACGGTTTTAGATGTTTTTTCTCATGTAGGTGGTTTTGGGCTTGCGGCTATGGCTGGCGGCGCAGCTGAGGTAACTTGCGTTGACGGTTCTGGACCAGCGTTGGCTCTGGCTGTCAAGGGAGCTACAG
>Ga0209425_10005204_pt1 | contig 12868 bp, 9 predicted proteins | sample COG_05_FD_184749 | JGI IMG/M metagenome (GOLD analysis project Ga0209425, IMG submission 184749) | Pelagic Microbial community sample from North Sea - COGITO 998_met_05 (SPAdes) (version 2) | ecosystem: Environmental > Aquatic > Marine > Neritic zone/Coastal water | place: Helgoland, sampling... | reverse complement strand
ACACTTCGGTGTCTTTTTTCTTGACTTAAAATCCTTTATACTGTATTGATGATAAATACTTGTGTCAGATAGTGTGCCGCAAGGCGGACTTATGCTGTACCCACAGCGTAGCTCATAGAACGGGCATAGGACTACTATAATAGGAGAAAACAAATGGGAAGACCACTAAACAAAAGATTATTCGGAACACCTACAGCAGGCGGAAACGAGATCAAAGTAAACTTTCATAATGGCACAGCCGTTAAAGAAGGTTATATCGTAAAACAAAAAGGTTCAAAGAAATTTGTGTGTGAAGAAATTGGCACAGGCGGCGAATTTACTTGTACACTAACAACTGGCAAATTACCAGCGGCACTAGCGGCAGGTGAAATGGCTATTTCTTTCAAAATGGATGATGCAGAAACATACACAGTAAGTAAAATTACTGGACGTAAAGCAACATTATCTGCACCGAGTGCAACAGGAACTAACTTGTATGATGGATCAAGTCTATCGTGGAACTTTAGTACATCTGTAGCAGATGGCGCGGCACAAGTTGAAGAAGCTGGTGATGATAACACATTAATCGGAACTGATGACGACGACTTCACAGAAGACGCATAAGGATTAACTTAATGGAACGACCGATAAATGTTTTTTGGGATTTTATAAAGAATCTAAAAGACTTAGTAGTTTCAGTTAGAATTGGAAAAGCTGAGGCAACACCTTACGGTGTTGTCTTAGCCCAACTTAGTGATTCAGAATTTGAAGTAAAAGATGACGATGGCAATCAAGGTATTTGTAAACTTGTTGCAAAGAAAATTGAAGATTTAAAAGAAAACGAAATGTCTATTTGGGCATTATGTTGTAAAACGGTTAACTTTACATTTGTTAAAAAAATTATAGATAACATTATGATAGATTTTAATAATATAAAATATGGCTGGGAATTAGATCATGATTCAACACAAACTTATGTGTTACTTAGGAAGATATAGATGTCAAAAGTTTTAAGTGTAAACAACGGTAACTATACTATAAAAGTAGAAGCAGGAGGACAAATACTCCTAGACACTGCAAGAGGTTCTTTTGTAAGTGGAAAGCCTGCTGGAACTGTAGTAATACGAGGAAGTTTAGAAGTTGAAGGTACTACTACAACTGTAGAAAGTAACGATACTTTAATTAATGACAATATACTTACACTAAACAACGGACAAGCTGGTGCTGGCATAAGTGCATCAAAAAATTATCAAGCTGGTATTGAAATAGACAGAGGATCTGAAGCGAATGCAAGTTTTGTATTTGACGACAGTGTGTCATGGAATATAGGCGGTGATAGCGGAACGGGCGGATTTAAATTTTTTACAGGTAGTGGAAGTAAAACTACATTAGTTGTAGATGGAATAAAAAGTAATGCTGCTCTTTTTATTGATACAGGCAACAATGCAATTAGTGTAACAAATGCTACTGATTACGAAACAAATGTTTTTCCTTATGCAGGGGGGATAATTACAGGTGGAGCATTAGATGATGATCTTATACCGAACGCAAAAGCAGTTGTAGATTATGTAACATTTGCAGGACAAAATGTTTTACAAGATAGAATTGAAGAAGGTACTACATCTAAAACTTTTGTTGAAGCAAAAGACTTTGAAGTTACTGGATCAGCTAGTCAAGTAAAAATTGGTGTGAATAATGTAGACAAGATTTGCATTTATGAAAACTCAGTTGAGTTAGAAGACATTGTAATACAAGGAAGTCAAATAATGACTTCGAGTAGCAACGAAAATTTACGTTTAGAAGCTGCTGGTACAGGTAGTGTTCAGATAAACGATAAACTACTTTTAACAACAACTTTACAAGCCGACGATCCTTCAGCTGATCCTACAGCACCTTCAAGCGGTTCTATAATTTATACAAAAACCGAAGGAAGTGGTGGTAGTGGTGTATATTTTGTAAATAGTAGTAGTACACAAAACGAATTGATAAGTAATAATAGATCATTACTTTATAGTATGATTTTTTAAAGGAAACAAAATGGCAATAGTAAACGCAAGATTAACAGGATCACAACTAAATGTACTTACAGTACCAGCAGGAAAACGTTATGCAATAACCAACATATTGGTTTGTAATAATGCTGCAAGCGGATCGCAAGACTTTGATTTACATCTAATTGCTAACTCCGGCGGATCTATTGGTACATTAGATAATAATGTTACTAGAGTAATAGCAAATTTAAGTTTGCCTTTTGGTGAAACATTTACATTTGATAGTGAAAAAGTAGTGCTAGAAACAGGCGACACTGTTTCGTTAGTTGGACATGCAGATTTAGCAACAACAGTTAGTTATTTGGAAGTGTAATGAGATTAATTAAAGCTCAAAATACGAATTTGAGAAACATCTACGGTAAGGGTGTGAAGTATGATGTCAACGATCAAATTATACTTGACAGTACAAATACAGTTTTAGTTCCTAGTGGAACAACTGCACAAAGACCTTCTTCTCCGGTAAACGGGCATATGAGGTACAATACTACTGACGCTAGATTTGAAATATATGAAAATAGTCAATGGGATGGGGTACGAGTAGCGGCACCTTCTACTAATGCTCCAATTACACAGCAAAACGTAGGAAGCGGTGATGCAGTAGAAACAATTTTTGGACCATTAGCAAGCGGTGACGCTTTTTATCCGGTACCGGCTGCGGCACAAAATATTCTAGTTTTTGTAGAAAATGTTTTTCAAGTTGCAGGTACAAACTACACATTGGTACAAAACCCTGGCGCACAAAATACTATTACAAGCATTGTTAGCACAGGAACAACTACAGTTATAGAAACAGCAACAACACACGGTTTTACTACTAACGATCTAATATATGTAAGCGGTGTTGAAAGCACAATTGATGATGCAGTTGAAAATCTAAACACAGACGATTCAAGTTCTCCTGGCAGTCATACTATTACAAGTATCCCTTCAACTACAAGAATAGAAATAGCTGTTAATACAGCAGGCGGCAACACTGCGAACTATATTGCAAGTAGCGGTATTATACTTAAAGCAGGTACATTTACAGGACCGTATCTTCCAGGATACTATCTATCATTTACATCAGCACCTGATTTAGATAAACCTATCACAGTACTACATAACTTCGACAAGTAATACAATAAATACTGTGTCGGGAGAATTAATTTGGCACAAGTAGGTAGAATATCCGGTCCGCTATTACAGGACAATCTTTTAAGAAATGGTTTAGATCTTGCTTTTCGCAATGATTCTGGAACCACACAACTTCTTTATCTTGATGTCAATACTGGCAAAGTAGGCATTAATAAAAACGCTCCTATTGTAGAACTAAACATTGATGGCGATGCACGTAGCACTAATTGGAATACTACTGCACTTACAAGTTTGACCGGCTACGAAATAAGTAACAACAACATTAATGTACGTTCTGGAAATATTAATTTAAATGCAGGCACAGCAATTAGATTAAGTAATCTAGAAACAGAAGCATTTCAAGCAACAGACAATACAATTAGCACACATGTTTCTAACGCAAATATTGATTTACGTCCTTGGCAAGAATATGAATTAGATGAAAGCGACCCTTTCATTGCAGATCTAAATGCTACACTTTTACAAGTTTCAAGGGGTCAAATTGGCCCTGGCAATGCAGACTACGAATTTTGGACTACAGTTTTACCAAGTGGGTATCAAAGAGGTGATTGGAACGAAAGTGGCTCTATCAGTATTGATGATGTTATAGGCTTCCTATCTTTCACAAGAGGAAATGTTAGCCCACCAAGTGCTGCATATGATCGTGGAATAGCAATAATAAATGCAAAATTACCTAATGTAGAAAGTTTAGCTAATACTAATGTCTCAGGAAATATACATGCAACTGGTAACATAACTACTGACGGAAATATAATATTTGGAGATCAAAATACTGATAGTATTATCTTAAACGCAGAAGTTACATCTAGTATTATTCCTGCAGCTAACAATACATATGCATTAGGCGCACCAACAAAACGCTGGGACTACCTTTACAGTACACTTATAAACGGAGTATCCTCAGTTGCAGGGACATTTGATGTAAACGGTTTAAATCCGGCTACTACAAGACAAGGAAATATATTTTGGGTTGCACAAAACGGAGCCGATACAAATGTAGGAGATCATCCTAACGGCCCTTTTAAAACACTAAAACATGCTCTTGACGTTGTTGATGCAAGCACACAAGGACCTGTGACAATACATGTAATGCCTGGCGGATACGAAGAAGAACTTCCGCTAGTAGTGCCACCAAATGTTACTATACGGGGCGAAGATTTTAGAAATACAATTATACGTCCTACAAGTGCTGATCAATCAAAAGATGTATTTCATCTCAATGGTGAAACAACTATTCAAAATATTACTATAAAAGATTTTTATTATGACAGCGGCAATGACACAGGTTATGCATTTAGATTTGCACCTAATTGTACAATTACTTCAAGAAGTCCTTATATACAAAATGTAACTGTTATTACACAAGGCACAACTACAAGTGCAAGTGATCCAAGAGGATTTGCAAGTGGTGATGCAGGCAAAGGCGCACTTATTGATGGAGCAGCAGTGCCTAGTGCAAGTAATGAAGCAAGTATGCTTTTCCATTCAGCAACATTTATTACTCCGGGCGTTGATGCTATTACAATGACTAACGGTGTTAGGGTAGAATGGTTAAACAGTTTCACCTACTTTGCAAACAGAGGACTGTATGCAAAGAACGGAGTTACAGGACATTTAAGCACAGACGGTTCTACAGTACAATATGGTGCAGAAATAAGATCAATAGGATCTGCAAATGTTTATGGAAATAAAGGTGCTGAAGCAGACGGCAATGATTGTATCATGTATCTTATTGCACATAACTTTGCTTATATAGGTGCAGGTAAATTTGTAGATAATGATCCTAGTAGATCTATACAAGCAAATGAAACAACAGAATTAAACAGCGGTAAAATATATCATGTATCACAAGACCATGGTGGCGATTTTAGAATAGGCGATCAATTCTTTGTTGACTTTGATACTGGTACAACTAGTTTAAATCTTACAGCTGCACAAGTAGACAGTTTACAAACTTTGAATATTACTGACAGTAGCGGTACAACAGTAGTTACGCCAGCATTAATTGATATCGGAAATTTTAGAATACAAAACAATAACATTGATACATTATTTGGTGCAATTAATATGGATGCATCTACAGAAATAAAATTTAATAATGATGTAAACTTTAAAAAGAATTTAAGTCTAACTGGTAATATTAGTGTTGGTAGAGAACTTATAACATTTGGCGATACCTTTGGACAAGATACTATTGATATAAATGCAGATATTTCAAGTGATGTAGTACCTGACATAAGCGGATATTATAACCTTGGAAGTAGTTCATACAAATGGAAACAAGGATATTTTTCAGAAGCTAATATTGCTGATGTAATGTTCAAAGATACAACTGTCACAACAACTATTTCAAATAGCGATTTAGAATTACAAGCAAACGGCACTGGCAAAATATATCTACAAAATGCTAATTTAGAAATAACAAATGCAACAACCGTAACAGGATCAACAACTTTAAAGAATACAAATATTACAGGAAATGTTGTACTAGCAGGCGATTATAGTATTACAGATAATTTTAATCTAACGGGTAATTTAACTGTACAACAAAATTTCAATGCAGTGCAAGCAACATTAGAAAAAGTCAACATCAAAAATAATGTCATCGAAACATATTCAGGAAATGATAATTTAGATATTAGAGCAAGTGGTACAGGAAATATACTGTTTGATGAAAGTGTTACTATAAACAAAAATCTTACAGTAGCAGGATCAACTACTGCTAGGGATTTAAATCTTGCAAGTGTAACGTCTGATATTACTACCGGTGATATAGATATATTTGATAACATTATAACTACTACTAATTCAAACAGCAACTTAGATCTTAGAAGTACAGGATCAAGTACAGTGCAATTGGAGAATGTATTATTAGACGGTGCAAATATAAGTTCTGCAACTAATATAACTCTGGAACCAACAGAAAATTTAGTTTTTAATACCAATAAAGCATTAAACTTACCTAGTGGAGATATTTCACAGCGTTCTCAAACACAAGGTGATGTACGATTTAACACAGAAAAAAATGTGTTTGAATTGTATATAAATTCTGCTGTTGCACTTGGGGGTATATATTCAGATAATTTGTTTACAAGTGTATTAGCACATCCTACAAATAACACACTACAATTAAATGTTGCCAATGTTAACGTAGGTAGTTTTGACAGTGATGGTATTAATATTCACGCAATGCAGGTTGAAGATGTTAATATTGATGCAAACACAATTGGTACAAATGTTAGTAATAGTAATCTAGAATTAGTACCAGACGGATCTGGCGATGTTGTTATAGATGACATCACATTTGATGATAATTCTATAAAAAATACAGCTAACGATGCTGTAACACTATTAAGTAATACTGCTGACGGTTACTGGAAATTTGGCGGAACTGGCACTATACGTATGCCTTTTGGCGACAATAGTACACGCCCTTCTACACCTGAAATAGGCTTTACAAGAGTTAACACAGTTACTAACGAAATGGAGTCTTGGAATGGTACTGCTTGGGAAACATCAGCTGGTAAATTTGATAGTATCTCAGTTGAAGATATGGAAGACGAAGCTCTCGTTCAGTCTCTAATTTACGGCTAAACAGCTATTATTTACAAATCATATAAATACTAATAACGCTGCAAAGGATCGACCAAATCCGTAGCGAGACAAACTGTGGTTAGCCGGCAAAGAGCATTAGCTGAAAATTAGGCTTGTGGGACAGGATCCCCGTGTTAAGGAGTAGAGATGGCAGTTGGTCGCATATCCGGTCCGCTCTTAAAGGCAAATCTCATTAGAAATGGGATTGATTTAGCTTTTGAGACAGACCTATTATACTTAGATGTTAACAACCAGCGTGTTGGTATCAAAAATAGTTCTCCTCAGCACGAGTTAGATGTTACAGGAACATCTAGAGTAAACAATCTAACAGTTACAAACCAAGCAACATTAGGTGATGTAGTAGTACAAGGAAATACTATTTCGTCCAACCAAACCTATTTGAATTTAGGTACTCTAGATAATGTTGTTTACCAAAATAAATTAATAGTAGATTCTTTAGAGCTAGAAGGTAATGCAATTAGCACGAGAGATTCTAATGCAAATTTAGAATTCAGGCCAAACGGAACTGGTACTGTCGAAGTGCTTGCAAATATGAATGTTACTGGATCGCTACATGCTACTGGTGACATTAGTGCAGATGGTAATATTACAATAGGTGATACTAGTGCAGATACAATTAATTTTAATGCAGAAGTTGCAAGTAATATTATTCCTGATGCAACAAACACATATCAGTTAGGAACAGATCCTGCAGGTGGCGGCAAACAATGGTCAGACGTTTACGTAAACAATTTTAATGCAACATCTGTAACTACAACTGCATTAACAGTTAACGGCATAGATTTAGTATTGAAACAGGGCAATATAATTTATGTTGCAGAAAACGGCAACGACACAAACGACGGTGATCATCCTCAAGCACCTTATGCAACTATACAAAAAGCACTAAGCGTAGCAACCGGCGGAGATACTGTGCATGTCTATCCTGGAGAATATACAGAAATATTTCCTTTGACTGTACCTGTAGGAGTTACTGTAAAAGGACACAGTATTAGAAGTGTAAATATTTCTCCAACAACTGCTACAAGATATAATGATGCATTTTTACTTAACGGTGAGAGTACAGTTGAAGATTTAACTATAAAAGATTTTTATAGTGGCGGTAACTATTTTACAGTCACAGAAGTTGTTAACAGTGATACTTTTAAAGTAAATGTAGGATCAACAGGACAAGCACATGCATATGTAAGTGGCGGAACAGTTGACTTTAGCGATAGTACTGCTGCTGTAAATGTAACTTCAGCAACATATAACAATGTTACCGGAGTATTAGAAATTACTACTGCATCACCGCACGATAGTTATGTAGGGCATAGTGTATTCATTTCAAATCTAACATTTAGTTGTAGCGGAGACAATAGAATATTCCCAGACAACGGATATGCATTCCGTTTTGCAACAGATTTTCAAGTTACTACCCGTTCACCTTACATAAGAAATATTACTGTACTAACCAAAGGTACAACACTTACAGCAGATGATCCTAGAGGATTTTTATCAGGAGATGCTGGTAAAGGAGCCCTTGTTGACGGAGCCTATGCAACAGCCGCTTCAAGAGAAGCAGCAATGTTGTTCCACAGTGTAACATTTATTTGTCCAGGTGTCGATGGACTTGTCGCAACAAACGGCGCTAGAATAGAATGGTTAAACTGTTTTACGTATTTTGCAAACAGAGGCCTTCATGCGTTTGATAGTGCTGCCGGGCAAGCATATGATGGAAAAACAAGAATAAGACTTAGTGGAGTAACAGGAACTTTTGCTGCTGGTAACACCGTTACGTTTACTTCTACGGATGCATCTAGTGTTGTAAATGTTACAGTAGAAAGTGTCGACAATGACATACTTGTCCTTGATGGAAAAAATACTGATTTATTAAATTTTGACACTACACCAGCTAGTATATCAAACGGTGCTGGAGCAACTGCAACAACAATTGAAAACGTAGACATTAGAGATTTTGGTGCAGAAATTAGAATGATTGGATCTGCAAACGTTTACGGTAATTTTGGATTGTATGGTGACGGTGAAGGGGTATTAGTTTATGCAATTGGACAAAACTTAGCCTATATCGGTAATGGTAAAGAAGTAAGCAACGATACAGGTAGTGTTGTACAAGCAAACGAAGTTGTAGAACTTAATGGCGCACAAATTAGATACAGCTCAGTTGATCACAAAGGTGATTTTAGAGTTGGTGATCTATTTCATGTAAACCAAGAAAACGGTTCTGTAGACTTTGCTGTATCTTCATTAAACATAACACTAACAGACGGTGTCACATTTACTAACGGTGGTGATACAACATTTATTAATGGTTCTAGAATTGATACCGGAAATATTAGGATAAGCGGCAATACAATTGAAAGCACAGCAGGAGCACTAAATTTTGTAAGTGCAACAGACCAAATTAATTTAGAAAATAATGTTAGTGTAGCAGGTAATATTGATGTTACTGGTGATGTAACAATTGGCGGAAATATTACCTTAGGTGATAGCGGTGATGATAATTTACAAATTGTTGCAGGAATAGCAAGTGATCTACGTCCTAACACTACAAGCACTCATAGCTTAGGTACAAGCACCAACACATGGGCAAACTTGCATGTAGATGAAATGTTTATTGATGATTTAATTGTAAACACAAACTATATTACAACAACAAATTCTAATGCAAATTTAGAGCTAAGAGCAAACGGCACAGGTAAAGTATTAATACCTACAAATGATTTACAAATTGATAATGATGTAAAAGTAGACGGCACAGCAACTTTATCTAACACAAATATTACAGGTACAGTGACGTTAATAGGCGGACACACACAAACTGGTGATACAAATATTAGCGGTGATGTCACAGTTAGCCAAGATTTAACAATTGGTGCTGCAGCTCAGTTTGAAGAAATTAAAATTGATGATAATACTATTACTACAACTAGCAGTAACGCTGATTTAGAACTACGTGCAAACGGTACAGGAAATATATTAATTCCTAATAATAATGTTGTAATCAGTAATGACTTACAAATTTTAGGAACTACTAGTTTTGTTGATCTAACATCAACAGGAACTATTACATCTGCACAATTTAGTACAGGTGATATTATTATTAGAGAAAACTTTATTACTACTACTAATAGTAATAGTAATTTAGAATTGCGGACAGCAGGCACAGGAAAAATTGTAGTTGACGATTTGACATTTAATGATAGTACCATTACTAGTTCATCAGACATAACACTTACTCCTACTGACGGCGTAGTAGATATTGATGCAACTGGCGCTGTAAATTTACCTTCAGGTACAACAGCACAACGTCCAACAGCAGTAGCAGGCCAATTTAGATTCAACAGTGAACTTGTTAGATTTGAAGGCTACGATGGATCAAATTGGATAAAACTAGATGGACTACAAGATTTAGACGGCAATACTAAAATTACAGCTGAGCTTACTCCCGGAGCTAACGATAATAAAATTAGATTTTATATCAACGGAAGTGTCGTAGCAGATATAGATGCAAGTAGATTTAACACAAATAGAGTAACCGTAGATGACATAGAGATAGATGGTAATCGGATAAGTAGTATTACTACTAACACAGATTTAAACTTAATTGCCAACGGTACAGGACAGGTTAAATTTGAAAACTTGGGTGTTACTGATAGCACTATAAAAAATAACGTAGCTGATGCTGTAACAGTATTTGAAAATACAGGCAACGGATATGTTAAGTTTGATGGATCTCAAGGTATAGTTCTACCTGTAGGTGGAAACGCTACCCGTCCAACAGGCGCAACTGGAATGATAAGGTTTAATACTGATGATTCTAGAGTTGAGCTATACGACGGAACAACATGGGTAAGTGTTGCAGGTGCTAGTGGTGGTATTTCTTTTGCTCAAGCAGAAGAGATTGCAATAGAGAAAGTATTAATTTTTGGATAGATAAATGGCAACAATATTAAAAAATACAGTAATAAAAAATTGTGGTACAGTACCTGTTTTAATTTATGAAACATTGCCTACTACAAGGGTAACAATTTTAGGTTTAAGTTTTACTAACCTTACAGATCAATTTATCTATTGCGATGTACTAATAAAAGACGATACAAGTGTTACAGGATATTATTTGAAAGATAGCATATTACCAGCAGGAACAAGTTTACGTGCAGTAAGTACAGGTGAAAAATTAGTTTTGGCACCTAGTAATCAATTACTTGTTAGATCAAGTGTAGATGATTCAGTTGATGTGATAGTTAGCTACGTGGAGATTACATAATGACATATTATATAGGCACAAGTCCAACTGACGTTATTGATAGTTTTATAAAACGTTATTTTTACGGAGTACGTAGAAATGAAGACGGTGAATTATTTTTAATGAAATCAGATCAGTTAGCAGGAGGCGACGAGAATATTGTTGTTGTTAATAACATTGGTATTGCTGAAGAAAACTATTTAGATTTTGAAGAAGGTATTGATTTTTTAAGCGGCATAGATGAAAATCATGATAAACTTTATGATAATGTACGGTATCCTCAATTCAAATGGGACAGTAGATCACTAACATATTTTGTAGATCCTGTAGACGGACAGTTTATTCAAAGATTGTCGCAAGCATATGTATATCCCAATGCAATAAGTAGTCCATCTTATAGCGACGGTGACGATAATGCAGTTTTAAAAAACCCAACAAGTTATAACCCAGACGGACAAGGATACTAATTATGGCAGAATTTTCAATTGATAGATTTAAGTATAACTGGAAGGGTGATTGGACAGCTGGTGCAGACTATATCAGAGACGATGTTGTAAGAGTAAACGGTAAGTCTTTTGTATGTATAGTAACACACACTGCAAGTGCCGCATTTAGAACAGATCAAGAAGCAACTGTAGATGGATCAAGCCCACCAATTCCTCAACCTCGTTGGATTGTAATGACTAGCGGTAGATCTTTTATAGGAAACTGGGCTACTGCAACAGATTATAACACAGGTGATATTGTATTATTCCAAGGGTCGTTATATGTGTGTCAAGTAGCACATGCTTCTACAGATTTCCATACTGATGCTGAAAATGTTGATGAAAGTGTAAGTTCTACTACTGATAAATGGGTAATAGTTGCAGTAGGTACAAAATATTTAACAGATTGGAGCAGTGGCACAAGTTACGGATTGAACGCAATAGTAAAATATGGCGGCATAGCATATAAGAGTGTCAAGGCGCACCTAAGCACAGGTAATTTTGGTGATGATACAATAAATTGGGAGCAATTTTACAACGGGTATGAGTATAAAGGAGCTTGGCAACCTACATCAGATTACAAAGTGAATGACCTTGTTAAGTACGGACCTTCTATTTTTACATGCACCGAAGCACATACTTCAGGAGATACAGAATTAGACGACACAAAATTTTCAATTACATTTCCTGGAAGCCAATATGATAATGATTGGGCATCTACGACACCTTATAATCAAGGAGATATTGTAAGATATGGCGGTAATCTTTATTACGCTGTAAATAACAACTTAGATAGTAATCCGGGTAAAGTTTTAGTAAGTGATACTGAAGATAGCACGATTGATTGGATAGTATTAGCACACGGATATAATTTTAGAGGAACATGGGCCGGATACGACACAGGATATAGAACCGGTGATATAGTACAACGTGGAGGACAACTGTTTATTGCTGTTAGAGATGTAAGTATAAGTGACGGTGACGGAAGTTCTTTAGATTACTTAGATGAAGAAGTTTGGACAAAACTTATGCCAGGCAAGATATTTGCTGGCCCTTGGAATCCTGGTATAATATACAGCGTAGGTGAAGTTGTAATTATTTACGGTGATAGCTATGTATGTAACCAAGAACACCTATCAGCTGATAATAACTTTCCAGGTGATAACGGTAGTGGTTATGTTTATTGGGATTTATTAGTACAGGCCGGGCAACCAGGTGGATTATTATACGCGGGAGATCTTTTAACATACGGAACAAGTAGAAATTTAGGTGCTGGCTCAGTAGGTGATGGATCAACTGTAGGTGATACTAGGTTAAAAATAGGTACAACAGGTCAAGTTTTAAGTATAACAGAC
>Ga0209425_10005197_pt1 | contig 12881 bp, 12 predicted proteins | sample COG_05_FD_184749 | JGI IMG/M metagenome (GOLD analysis project Ga0209425, IMG submission 184749) | Pelagic Microbial community sample from North Sea - COGITO 998_met_05 (SPAdes) (version 2) | ecosystem: Environmental > Aquatic > Marine > Neritic zone/Coastal water | place: Helgoland, sampling... | reverse complement strand
AAATCTTTAAAATTTGATACTATCATGATTTTACAGCCAACTACGCCAGTTAGAAAAATAAGTGAGGTTGAAAAAGCGATCAAAATTTTTAAATCTAAAAATTTTTCGTCATTAGTTTCAGTTGTACCGATGAAAGAACATCCTTATGAGTGTATTGAAATTAAAAAAGATAAGTGGTCATACCTTAAAGAAAATCCAAAAAAAATAGTCACAGGAAGGCAGCAATATAAAAAAAATTTTTATTTTATAGATGGAGAATTTTATATAGCAAAATTAGATTTTTATTTAAAACATAAAAGCTTTCTTAAAAGGAATATTACAAAATTTTATATTCAAAAAAAATGGCCAGTAGACATAGATCACAAAGATGATCTAAAAGTTGCTGAGGCTTTTTTATAGAATTTTAATTTAAATTATTTAAAAATTTTACTAAATTTTTACTAATGTAATCTATATTTGAATTACTTAAGGAGGGAAAGGTTGGTAGCAAAAGACCTTTTTTCACAAAATTTTCTGTATTATATTTTTTTTTAACTGTGTATCTTTTATAAATTTTTTGTTCACTTAAAGGGTAAAAGAAATTTCTAGTTTCTATACCCATATTAATAAGCTTTTCCTCACATGCACTAAAGCTAAATTTATTTTTTTTGATCTGTAAAGCAACTGCCCAAAAAGAATTAATACATTTTATTTCATCTTTCTGGAAAATTATATTTTGGTTATTACCTAATTTTTTTTTATATAAATTAGCAATATATATTTTTTTTTTTATAATTTCGTTATACTTTTCTAATTGAGCCATTCCTATAGCAGCCTGCATGTTGGTCATCCTATAGTTGAAACCAATATTGTCATGATAGTATTTTTTTTTCTTTGACATACCATGGTCTCGGAGTTTTTTAGCAATTAATTGATGTTTTGTGCTTTTAAACAAAATCATCCCTCCTTCCCCTGTTGTGATTGTTTTGTTGCCAAAAAAACTAAAAATTGAACAATCACCAAATGTACCAATATTTTTATTTTTATATTTACTTCCAATAGCCTCTGCACAATCCTCTACAACATAAATTTTATTTTTTTTTGCAATTTTCATTATTTTTTCCATAGGACAAGGATTACCAAATATATGAACAGGTATTATTACTTTAGTTTTTTTGGTAATATTTTTTTCTATTTCTAAACAATCAATTGTCCATTTATATCTGTCAATATCTACAATTACTGGTTTTGCTCCAGTATACAATACAGCATTAATAACTGCAGCAAATGTTAGATTAGGCACGATAACCTCATCTCCTTTTCCAACACCCAAGGATACTAGGGCTAAATGTAGAGCAGTTGTTCCACTTGTTACAGATACTGCCTTTCTATTAGAATGTATTTTTGAAAACTTATTTTCAAATTTTAAAACAAAAGAACCAACTGATGAAATCCAATTATTTGTGACACAATCTAATAAATATTTCTTTTCATTTCCTTGAAGATAAGGTTTGTATATTGGAATTTTATGAATTTTATTATCAAAAATAAAATCAATTAATTCTTTATTTTTATTTATTACTGGAAATACTCGAATTGAATGTTTATATTTTTGTGTAATTCTAAAAATTTCTTCTCTACTTGCAGAGTTATTTATTGAAATGAATTTTTTCTTGATTAATAAACTTATTTTAGCATTTAAACTTTTTTTTTTTATTAAATATCTTCGAATATCTCCATCAGTAACAACTCCTTGAATTTTTTTTTTTTGTAAAATAAAAACAGTTCCAGTTAAGTTTTTGTTAATATTAATCATTGCAGACCTAACCGTGTCAGATGGGCTTATTGTCATATATTTTAAAAATTTAGACATATCTATTTACAATGTTGATTTGATTTTTTGCAGCCTTAAAATCTTTTAATTTAATTTCTAAAGAATAAAATTTATTTTTTTTAAGGTACTTGAAAAACCATGAATTTATTTTTACAAGTTTGTTTTGATCCTCTAATCCATTATTTTCACTTAACTGATAACCTCTGATCCATTTATTACATTTTTTTATAAAATCAACTCTATCAAATTTAAGAGTTTTTGAGGTTACATTTAAATGTCCCACATCTAATAATAGATGAACATTATTTGGCAAAAGAGACATGATGGTGTTTGTTTCTTTTGCTTCTGTTAATAGAAAAGGGTCTCCATTAAACCTAGAATAATTTTTTTTTGTTAAAACATTATTTTCAATTAAAAGATTAACGCCATATTTTTTTGCATATAATGATAGAATTTTTACTGATTCTATAAAGTTTTTTATAGCAATCTCACGAGGAGTAATTTTTAATTTTTCAGCAATTTTCTTTCCAAGACTTTTTACACTTGGATCAATTAAGAAACCCGCATGAAAACTGTAAAATTTTCCTCCAATTTTATTACTAAGCTGAATAGCATTTTTTGCTAGTTTAATACTTTGATTTCTAATTTTTTTTTTATTTGATGCAAGGTTTAATACAAAAGGTTTTTTTGGTACGGGAAAATAATTGTGGATAAGAAATTTATTATTTTTTTCTTTATATTGCGTAATTAAGAAATTATTTATATTTTTTTCAAAGGGACCTGAGGATAGCTCAAGATTATAAATTTTTAAATCATGTAAATGGTTTACTAAGTCACTAGTAAATTTTTTTTCAAGTAATCCTGTAGACAAATATATCACTTAAAATAAATCTTTCAGTTTTATTTGAGAATTAGCTTTCATATTTTTTTTAAGTCTTTTACTGAGAATCTTTGGAATAAAGAACCCATTTAATCCATTACCTGGTCTTTTCATAGTAATATTAATAATTTCAACTTTAGACCCAGATTTCATATTTGTACTCAAAGTAATACTTTTTGAAGATGTAGTTTTCATATTTTTTTCAACTGTTAATAATTTATCTTTAAACTTGCCATATATTTTTTTGGCAACATTTAATTTTGTTACATATTGTTTGAAATCTTTTGGGTTTAATGACGTTTTATGATCAGGACCAGTCATATTATTTGATAAAGTTATATGTTTCTCAAAAATTCTAGCTCCCGATGCATAAGCCATCATTGCTGCTTCATAAGATTTTGTGTGATCAGAAAAGCCTACTGGTAATTTAAAAGTTTTTTTTAATTTATCAATTCTCGAAATATAGGAGTCTTTTAACTCACAAGGATATGCTGAAACACAATGTAGTAATGTTACTTTTTTTTTATCATAAATTTTAATAACTTTTTTTATATCTGAAATCATGGACATTCCAGTTGAAATAATAACTTTTTTTTTTGTTAAACTTATTTTTTTATGTAGCAAATAGTCATCTATGTCTGCAGATGCAACCTTATATCTTTTGACATTAATTTTTTCTAAAATGTCAACACTTTCAAGGTCATAAGGAGTTGAGATAAATTCAATATTTTTTTTTTTACAATACTTTTTTAAAATAATAAAATCTTTAATTGTAAGCTCAAATTTTTTGAGCATTTCATAATGTGTTTCATTTTTGTTTAATTTATTTAATTGGTATTTTACTTTTTTAGTTTTTTTTGTAACAAAATTATCCGTCTTATATGTTTGAAATTTAACAGCTGTAGCGCCTGATTTTTTTGCAATATTAATTAGTTTTTTTGCAATTGATAGCTTGCCATTATGATTTACTCCGATTTCAGCTATTATTTCTAAATTGTTCTCTTTCATCAAAAATTAATTTATATGATAAAACTTAAATAATATATAATAAAATTAAATAATTTATAATAAGATTAAATAATTTATAATAAGACATATGAAGCAATTAAAAAATTTAAAAAGTGATTTTAATAAAGATGGCTTCTGTATTGCTAAAAATTTTTTTAACAAAAATGAAATATTTGAACTAGATAATAAACTAAAAGAATTTTTAGAAAAAAAATCTAAAGTTTTGAATGGAAGAGATATAAATAGAACTTCGGATAACTCTATAAATACTATGCATGACATAGACAAACATGAAAATTATTTTTCTAATTTTGCAAAAAAGGAAAAAATTATATTATTCTCAAGACTCTTACTTAATTCAGAACCAGATTTTAGAAAGTGTGAGATGTTTGCAAAACCTGCAAAAGTTGGAATGCTAAGCCCAATGCATCAAGATAATTTTCTTTGGGCTGTAAAAAATAATAATGGACTGACTTTTTGGGTTGCATTAGATTATTGTAATGAATTTAATGGTGGTTTGACTTACCTTAAAGGTAGCCATAAACTTGGATTATTAGAACATGAAAGTTCCTTTGCACCAGGAACCTCCCAAAAAATAAAAAAAAGTTTATTAAATAAGGCTGAGGAAGAATGTAAAAAAATTACCCCCCAATTAAGTCCTGGTGATGTGTTAATACACCACTGTTTAACCGTGCATGGAAGCAATGCAAATAAAAGTGAAAAAAGTAGAAGAGGTTTTACAATTCAATTTAAAGATAAACAATCTGCCTATGATCAAAATTTACTTGATAATTATGAAAAGAAATTGAATGAACAAATGAAATTGAGAAAACAAATATAAATTTTTTTAAGCTCCAAATGCCTACAATACAAAAATAACATAAGATCACTATTAAAAATAAATGAAAAAAAATCTTTTAATAATTAGCAAGAATGTATTTACAAATTATGACTATGAAAGATTTAAAATAGAAAAATTAAAAAAAAATTTTGATATTTCATATCTGGATTGCTCTAGTTTATTTTATAATAAAAGAATTCAAAAGAAAATAAGTGACAAGAATTATCACACTGCAAAAAACTTATTTGATTTTTTTAAAACAATTAAAGATAATAAACCTGATCTAATATTTGATCTACTGGGATTTAGTTTTTCATACAAAACCTCTTTTTTAAGATTATTTGCAAATTTTAGTGCACTTTGTATATTTTTTTCTATAGGACCTAGGCAAAGAATTTCTAGTATTGGAAATATAAATCAATTTTTTAAAATTATATTCTTTTCACCAGTTAAATTTTTAATCATATTAAATAATTTTTTAACAAAGAAAATGTTTATAAAATTTATTTTTTATAATAGTATAATTTTAATTGGATCAAAGTATAGAGAGCAGATGATAAGAAATATTAAATCAAATAAAATTATTTTTTATCATAGTAATGATTATGATAATTACTTAAGAGGTGTGAATAAAAAAATACCTTTTTTGAAAAAAAAATATGGAGTTTTTATAGATGAGAATGTTCCAGATCATAGCGATTATCAAATAACAAATTATAAAAGTCCTATTCAAGCAAGAAAGTACTATGATTTAATGAATAATTTTTTTGAAAATTATGAAAAAAAATTTAACTTAAGTATTGTTATAGCCATTCACCCCAAATCTAATATTTCTCAAATGAGAAAAAATTTTTTGAATAGAAGAATTATTAAAAATAATACTATGGGTTTAATACATAATGCAAAAATAGTGTTTACACATTGTTCGACTGCTAGATCTTATGCGGTATTATATAAAAAGCCCATTATTTGTCTAACTAGTAATATTATTTCTAAGACATGGTTTGGAGATGAAATTTTAGTTAATAGCAAATTAACAGGATCTAAATTGATCAATCTTGATAATTATAAACTAAAAAAATTAAGTTCAGTAAAAATAAATTTAAATAGATACAAAGAATATGAAGTAAATTTCTTAAAACACCCAAATTCAAAAAGAATATTGTTTGAGGATATTATTAAACAAATAGGTAATTAGGCTTAATAATGATTATAAGTATCGAGTAAATCTTTTAAATTTATGAAACAAAAAATTGTTTTAATAGGCTTGGGAAATATAGGCATGATGTATGATTTAAAAAAATCAAAATCATCTATATTGACCTATGCTAAAGCTATTAAACAATCAAAAAAATTAGAATTTTCTGGTGCAGTGGATATATCTAAAAAGAAAAGAAAATTATTTGAAAAAAATTATAAAGTTAAATCCTTTTCTTCAACTAAAAAACTTTTAGAACATATTGATCCAGATATCATAGTTATCAGCACACCAACTAAAACACACTCAAAAATAATTAGTGATATTAAATTAAAAAAAAAGAATATTTTTATTATATGTGAAAAACCATTGACTGAAAATTTTCAAAAAATTTCAAAAATTAAAAGATTAACAAAAAAAAATAATCTAAAGATATTTACTAATTATATGAGATTAGTCGATCCAAAAGTTTCATATCTTAAAAAGATTATTAAATTTAATAAAAAATCAAATTTTTTTTGTGAAGTTTTTTATAATGGTACCCTGTTAAATAGTTGTTCTCATTATATAAGCCTGATGATGTATTTTTTTGGAAATAAGTATAAATTAAAGATAGTAAATAAAAAAAAAGATTATTTTGATTTTAAATTAATATTTCGAAATTCAGAAATATATTTTTATTCTTCAAATATCAGAAATATTCAGTATGAGGAAATAAGATTAATAAACAAAAAATTTATTTTTTCTTACAAAAATGGTGGAAAGGAACTTATAAAAGAAAAAGCTATAAATAATCCTATTTATGGTGTCGGTAAGCATTATATTTTTTCAATGAAGATTGTAGATAATTTTTATAAATATAGTCAAAAATTTGTAATAAAAGAAATAGAAAATTTATTTATAAAAAACAAAAAAACTTTAATGGGTGATATATCTCATGCTAAAGATGTTCAATATTTGATAAAAAAGATTTATGAAAAAAAACTATAAAAAAATAAATAAATTGGCTTTATTTGGAGGAAAAAAAGCCATATCTCAAAAATTTTCTAGTTACAATTCGATTGGAAAAGAAGAGTTGAATGCAGTCCAAGAGGTTGTGAAATCAGGAAAGCTCTCTTCTTTTTTGGGAACTCACTCCAAAGATTTTTATGGTGGAAAAAAAGTTATAGAATTTGAAAAAAAATGGAGCAAATTATTTAAAGTTAAGTATGCAATTTCTGTAAATTCATGGACATCAGGTTTAGTAGCTTCTGTAGGATCATTAAATATAAGCCCTGGTGATGAAATCATAGTAAGCCCATGGACAATGTGTGCATCCGCTGCATGCATATTGCATTGGAATGCTATCCCAATTTTCGCAGATATAAATTTAGAAGACTTCTGTTTAGATCCAGCTTCTGTTGAAAAGAATATAACAAAAAAAACTAAGGCAATTTTGACAACGGACATAGCCGGTCACCCATCTAGATACAATGAATTAAAAAATATTGCTTTGAAATATAACCTAAAAATAATAAGTGATAATGCACAATCAATTGGATCTAAATATCATGGAAAATATTCTGGAACAAATGTTGATATTGGTGGCTACAGCTTAAACTATCACAAGCATATTCACACAGGTGAAGGTGGGGTCGTTGTAACAAATAATAAAATTTTGTCTGAAAGAATTAAGCTTATTAGAAATCATGCTGAGGCTGTAATTTCTGAAAGAAAAAATATTAAATTAAACAATATGATTGGACATAATTTTAGGTTAGGAGAAATGGAAGCTGCAATAGGTATTGAACAATTAAAAAAAGTAAAAAAAATTGTTAAGAAAAGACAAGCAATAGCAAGTTATTTAAATTTGAAATTAGGTAAATTAAAAGGTTTAATTATTCCAAAAGTCCAAAAAGGTTCTACTCATTCATATTATATGTATATGATGAGGATCGATAGAAATATTTTAAATGTAAGTAGAGATTTAATATTTAAAGCTTTACAAGCCGAAGGTATACCAAACATTTCAAAAAAATATCAAAATTTACATTTATTACCAATGTTTCAAAAAAAAATTGCATATGGAAATAAAAATTTTCCATGGAGCTTTAAACATACTAGAAAAAATATAAATTATAAAAAAGGAATATGTCCAAATGCTGAATTATTGAATGATAAAGAATATATTGGTTTTGAAATGTGCAAAAGTCAACTCTCCAAACAAGAATTAGAAATTCTTATAAAAGCTTTTAATAAAGTCTGGAATAATATTTCAGAGCTAGAAAATAATAAAAAAAAAAAATATTTTAAAAAACCCAAATAATTTTTTTAAAAAATACATTTATGTTTGTAAATAAAAATATTTTAATAAGCTGTCATGATGCTGGTTCAGCAAATTTAATTTATTATTGGATGAAAAAATTTAATGATAATAATTATTTTTATTATAACAAAGGACCTGCAAAAAAAATATTTAAAAAAAAAAATACTGAGTTGTCAAAAATTAAAAAATTAAATATTGATTTGATAATAACAGGTACTAGTCAATTTTCTTCATTAGAGCATAAAGTAAGAATCATTGCTTCAAAATTAAATATATTTTCAATTACTTTTCTAGATCATTATGTAAATTATAAAAAAAGATTTTATTACAATAATATATTTAAATTACCTGACGAAATTTGGAGTTTTGATATTTATTCCTACAAGCTCGCAAGAAAAATTTTTAAAAATGTTTTAATAAAAAAGAAAATTAATTATTATATTAATAGTTTAAAAAACAAGATAATTCCAAAAAAAAATAAACAAAATAATCTTTTATATTTTACCGAACCTTTTTTTTTTAAAAATAAGGGTAAAGAATTTGATTATTTAAAAAAATTTTTGGAAAGATTTAAAGATAAAAAAAATTATAATATTAGAATTAAGCTACACCCTTTAGAAAGTCCAAAAAAGTATAATAAATTAATAAAGAAATATAAACAGATTAATATTAAAGTATTTAAAAATTCTAAACTTGAAGATCTAATTAATTGGTGTGATAAAGTATTTGGTAGTCAAACTTATGCAATGATAGTTGCTAGTAAATGTAATAAAAAAGTATACACACTTATGCACCCAAATGATTTTAGGTTACCGAAAGGCTTAGTTAAAAACTTCTAAATATTATTATGAAATATTGTAAAAAATGTTTACAGACAGATACTAGACCCAATATAGTTTTTAACAAATTTGGTATTTGTCCAGCTTGTGTATATTTTTATTCTACACGTGAGATTAACTATTCAATCAGATTTAAAAAGTTAGAAAAAATATTAACTGACATACAAAAAAATAGAAAGAATAAATATTATGATTGTATAATTGGCGTAAGTGGAGGGAAGGACAGTACAAGGCAAGCATTATGGGTAAGAGATAAGCTAAAATTAAGACCGTTATTGGTTTGTCTTTCTTATCCACCAGAACAGGTTACTCGAACAGGGACTAGGAATATATCTAATTTAATAAATCTTGGGTTCGATGTTGAAATTGTATCTTTAGGACCAAAAAGTTGGAAAAAATTATTATTAAATTCTTTCGTAGAAAATTGCAATTGGGCAAAACCATCAGAGCAGGCATTGTTTTCATCTCTGCCTCTAGCCGCTAAGAGGCATAATATTGAATTAATTTTTCATGGCGAAAACCCAGGGTATCAATTAGGAGACATGAAGACTGTAGGAAAAAATGGCTATGATGGAAATAATGTTTTTAAAATGAATACACTAAGAGGAGGGTCAACTAAATGGATGGAAAAAGCTGGAGTGGATAAAAAAAAATTATTTCATTACTCCCACTATTCAAAAATTAAAAAAAATAAATTTAATATCATTTATTTAGGATATTTTTGGTCTAACTGGTCATTAAAAAAAAATGGAGTTATAGCTTCTCTTCATGGTTTAAATTTAAGACTAGATAAATTTTCTAACACTCAAGATATCAAAGGCGTTACTGCTTTAGATGAAGATTGGGTAATAATTAATCAAATGATAAAATATTATAAATATGGTTTTGGAAGAGTTTCTGATTATATCAACGAAGATATTAGAAATAAAATAATTAATCGGGATGATGCTATAAAAATTTTAGAGAAATATGATGGAAATTGTAGTGAAGAATATGTTGATTCTTTTTGTAAATATTTGGGGATTAGCAAAAAATTTTTTTGGAAAATAGTTAAAAAATTCACTAATAAAAAATTATTTAAAGTTAACAACTTAAGTAGACCTGTACGAATATTTAAAGTAGGAATTGGATTAAATGGAAAATAAAATAGGCATTCTTAATTATGATAGTTCAAATCTAATTTCTTTAAGTAAATGTTTAGAGACTTTAAAGTTTAGATATATTATCTCAAAAAATGTTAAAAGATTAAGTGCTTGCAATGTATTAATTTTACCTGGTGTTGGAACATATGAAAATGTTATGAATTATCTAATTAAGAATAAACTTGATAAATTTATTAAAAGATTTTCCAAAGATAAATCAAAAAAGATAATTGGCATTTGTATTGGCATGCAAATTTTATCAAATAAGGGTAATGAAACACATGATAAAAAATATATTGATGGCTTAGGCTTGATCAATGCCCAAACTGAAAAACTTAATAATTTTCATATTGGTTGGAATAAAGTTAGAACTGATAACTTTTTAGACCAAAAATTTAATAACAAATATTTTTTCTTTAACCATTCATATGCACTTCAAAATATTAAGGAAAAGATTTCTCATGGTAGTTTTTTACTCAATAATTTGAGAATTCCATCAATTATAAGATACCAAAATATATTTGGTTTTCAATTTCACCCAGAAAAAAGTCATAACATAGGTTCAAAATTTTTAGAAAAAGTAATAAATTGTGAAAACTAGAATTTTAGGTGTAGTAACGCTAAAAGATGACTGGGCAGTTCAATCATTCGGATTTAATAAATATTTACCATTGGGTAAAGCAGATATTGTTATAGAAAATTTATCAAAATGGGGAGCAGATGAAATCTTAGTAAATTGTATAGATAGATCAAAAAATTCTGAAGGACCTAATATTAATATTCTTAAAAATATATATAAACGAAAAATAAATACTCCAATAATTTATTCTGGTGGAATAAGAAATTTAAATGATGCTAAAAAAGTTATAAATGAGGGGGCAGATAGAATAGCCATAAATTATTCTGCATTTTCGAATGATGTTGATTATTTTCAAAACTTATCTAATTTTTTAGGATCCCAAGCTCTTATTTTAGGCTGTAGCTTTATAAAAAAAAAAAATAATTTTTTATGGTATGACTATGTTAATAAAAAACTAAAATCTATTAGTACGATAGAAGATTATTTTAAAAAAAATATATTTTCAGAATTACTTTTAATAGATTCACAAAATGAGGGTTATAATTCTTTTGATTATAAAGTCTTAGAAAGTGTAGATAAGAAGATTCCCAAAATTTTGTTTGGTGGAATAAATGTAAGTAAAATTATAAGTAAGTTAAAAAAATTTAATATTAAATCTTTAGGTTTTGGAAATAGACTAAATTATAAAGAAATAGAGATTAAAAACATAAAAATGAAACATAAAAACTATTTTAGAACAAATGATTAAAAATAATTATCAACAGTGTAAAAAATGCTTATATACCTCATTTCATCCGCTTGGAATTCAGTTTAATGAAGAAGGAATTTGTTCTGGTTGCAAAATTCATGAAGAAAAAAATAACTTAGATTGGGATGCAAGATTAGTAAAATTAAAAAAAATTATTAAAAATTACAAATCAAAGAAAAATAATTACGACTGCATAGTGCCAATAACGGGTGCTCAAGACTCTTATTTTATTTTACATGTAGTTAAGAACATTTTGGGTCTTAACCCTCTTTTAGTCAGTTATAATAAATATTATAATACTCCGTTGGGTATTCATAATTTAAGTAATTTAAGAATTAAATTTGATTGTGATATTATTTTTAAAAATGTTAATCCACAAATTGTAAAAAAAATTACCAGGACAACATTGGAAAAATTTGGAAGTGTCTATTGGCATTGTTTAGCGGGACATACTGTTTTTCCTGTTCAAGTTGCATCTCAAATGAAAATTCCTCTTATAATTTGGGGTGAACACCAAGGGTTGCAACAAGTCGGGATGTATTCTCATTTACACAATGCTGAAATGACCAGAAGATACAGAAAAGACCATGATTTGATGGGTTATGAGCCAGAAGATTTAATAATGGATGATAATTTCTTAAATGAAAGTGACCTACATTCTTATATTTATCCAGAAGACGATTTAATTGATAAGATCGGAATAAGAGGAATTTATCTAGGAAATTATATTAGATGGGACCCTAAGATTCAGCATGAAAAAATGATCAAGATGTACAAATATAAATCAGCTAGGTTTTTGAGAACATTTGACACTTATGATTATGTGGATAGCTATGTTTATACAGGAATACATGATATATTAAAATTTTATAAAAATGGATATTCAAAAGTAACTGACCACGCCAGCCGTGAAATAAGATATGGAAGATTAAATAAATATACAGCCATTAAGTTAGTTAAAGAATTAGAAAAAAAAAATGACAATTACTCTAGATTATTTTGTGATTGGCTTAACATAAGTGAAAGAAGTTTAAATTTTATTTTAAATGAAAATAGAAACAATAAAGTTTGGCATGAAATAGAGCCAAATAAATGGATTAAAAGAAAATATCTTAAAGAAGAAAAATTAATTAAAAAAACAAAAAAAATTTATTTTATTTCAAATTCAAATTTATTTTACAACAAAACATACGGTGACAATTATTTAACTTTTGATAAAGGAATTTAATGAAAAAAAATGATATTGCAGAAGCAAAAGCATTTACCAAAAGAATCAAGCTAAGAGTGTCAGATGGATTTATATCTGATTTACAAAATTTAAAAGAAAATAAGAATTTTTACAAAAGTTTTTGGAGACACCCGAACTATGAAAAAAATATGGTTGGAGTTATGTCTGACTATTATGTAAAAAATTTTAAAAAAAAATTAAAAAAAGGAGCTAAAATTTTGGATATGGGCTGTGGGCCAGGTTATTTTTCACTAGAATTAGCAAGAAATGGTTTTGATATAACTGGTGTAGATATTTCG
>Ga0209425_10005196_pt1 | contig 12882 bp, 15 predicted proteins | sample COG_05_FD_184749 | JGI IMG/M metagenome (GOLD analysis project Ga0209425, IMG submission 184749) | Pelagic Microbial community sample from North Sea - COGITO 998_met_05 (SPAdes) (version 2) | ecosystem: Environmental > Aquatic > Marine > Neritic zone/Coastal water | place: Helgoland, sampling... | reverse complement strand
AGTAATTATCTCATAAAAGAATTTCCTAATGAAAAAACATATCAAGATTCTAAAGAAAAAATTGAAGAACTTTGATCCAAAATTAAAAGAAGAGTGTGGGGTGTTTGGCATCAGCAATATAACTGACGCTTCTGCTTTAGTGGCTCTAGGTTTGCATGCACTACAACATCGAGGTCAAGAAGGTTGTGGGATCGTGACTTTTGATGGTGAAAAATACTATTCTGAAAAACGATTTGGCTTAGTTGGAGATAACTTTAATAAGGAAAAAATTCTTAATAACCTTCAAGGTAACTATGCTATTGGTCACAATAGATATAGCACTACCGGCAGTAATACTTTACGAAATATTCAGCCCTTCTTTGCAGATACAAATGCAGGAGGTATTGGTGTTGCTCATAATGGCAATCTAACTAACTCAATCACTTTAAGAAATAAATTAGTTCAAGATGGTGCAATTTTTCACACTACTTCAGATACAGAAACAATTGTTCAATTAATAGCTAAATCAAAAAGAGTAAAAACAATAGATAAAATTGTGGATGCAATATTTCAAATTCAAGGTGGTTATGCATTAGTGATGCTTACTCAAACTTCATTAATTGGGGTGAGAGATCCTTTTGGAATAAGGCCGCTAGTTATTGGAAAATTAAAAAATAGCTATGTACTTGCATCAGAAACTTGTGCACTTGATATAATTGGTGCAAAATTTATTAGAGAAGTTGAAAATGGTGAAATAGTCTTAATCGAAAATGATAAATTAACTAGCATCAAACCCTTCCCACCTAAAAAAGTAAGACCTTGTGTATTTGAGTACATCTATTTTGCAAGACCTGATAGTATTTTAGATGGCAAAACTGCATATGAACATAGAAAAAATTTAGGAATAGAGCTTGCTAAAGAAAATAATGTTGAAGCTGATATTGTGGTGCCCGTTCCAGATTCGGGTAATGCTGCTGCATTAGGATTCGCACAACACCTAGGGAAAAATTTTGAACTTGGTTTAATTCGAAATCATTATGTTGGTAGAACTTTTATTGAACCTAGTCAAAAAATTAGAAGTCTTGGAGTTAAATTAAAATTAAATGCAAATAAGACAGCGATCAAAGATAAAGTTATAATCTTAATTGATGACTCGTTAGTTAGAGGTACAACTTCTCACAAAATTGTAAAAATGCTTTACGATGCAGGTGCTAAAGAAGTCCATGTTAAAATCGCTTGTCCAGAAATAAGGTATCCAGACTTTTATGGTGTAGATACACCAACTAAAAAAGAGCTATTAGCAGCCAATAAAAATAATGATGAAATCTGTGAATACATTGGCGCAAAGTCTCTTAAATTTTTATCTTTAGATGGATTGTATCGAGCCATCGGTTTTAAAAATAGAAATGAAAATTATCCACAATTAACAGATCATTATTTTACAGGAGATTATCCAGTAAAACCAATTGATGAGCTTGGGGATAGTAAAGTAACTCAATTATCTCTATTAAGCTCAGCATCAAATAATTAAATATGAAGACTGTTAATTTCACACAAATGAAAGATGGTACTAAAGATGAATATTTACTGCTCGATGAATATGAGCAAGATTATATTAATGGAACTGCTGATAGAATTTTAAATTTTATGAAAGGCCTCACTTCTACGCTTGAAGGATATAAAATTACTAGACTAGAGCATTCCCTTCAAACAGCAACTAGAGCTTTAAAAGATGGTGCTGATGAAGAAATGATAGTAGCCGCTTTACTTCACGACATAGGCGATGAGCTCGCACCATTAAATCATTCGGAATATGCTGCGGCAGTATTAAAACCTTATGTCAGCGAAAAAACTCACTGGATTGTAGAAAAACATGGAGAATTTCAAATGTATTATTATGCTCACCACTTAGGCAAAAATAAAAATCAAAGGGAAAAATATAAAGATCATAAGTACTATCAAGAAGCTATAGATTTTTGTGAAAAATGGGACCAAGCTTCTTTTGACCCTAATTATGAAAGCTTACCCTTAGAAAAGTTTGCACCCATGGTAAAAAATGTTTTTTCAAGAAAACCATATTCTTTGCTTAACAGCAATTAATAAACTAAAATTAAAAATCAATGATTAATAAAAAAGAACAAATAATTGATTACTTCAAATCTGGAATTAAAGAGAATAAGAAATTTAAGATTGGTATTGAGCATGAAAAATTTTTATTTGATTTAAACAATAATAAAAGAATTGATTATTCTAAAATTAAAGAAATGTTTACAGCTTTAGCTGAATTTGGTTGGAAACCAATGTTAGAAAAAAACAATATTATTGGACTAAAAAAAGGTGGAAAAAATATTACTCTTGAACCAGGTAATCAAATAGAGCTTTCTGGTGATCAGCTCAATAATATTCATGAAGCTTGTGCAGAGTCTCAAGATTATTTATTTGAATTAAGACAGGTTACTAAAAAATTAAATATAAAAATTGTAAGCGCAGGTTTTGATCCAATTTCTAAATTAGAAGAAATTCCAAATAACCCAAAACAAAGATACGAACTAATGACCAAAGATATGCCCAAAGGAGGTCAATTAAGTTTAGATATGATGTATAGAACATGTGGTACACAATTAAATGTTGATTACAATTCTGAAGAAGATTTTATTAAAAAATTTAAACTTGTTAATTCTATTGTACCCATATCAATTGCTTTATTTGCAAACTCATCAATAGTTGAAAAAAAAAATAGTAATTATTTATCTTATCGTTCGAAAGTTTGGCAAAATACTTCAAGGGGAGGATTGCCAAAATTATTTTTTGAAAATTTAAATTTTGAAAAATATGCTGATTTTATAATAAATTTTCCAATGTTATTTATTGAAAATGAAAAAAACTATATCTCAGGGCAAAAATATACCTTTAAAGATTTTATGGAAGGCAAAATTACTGAAATCGGAAATAGGTTGCCTACTGAAAATGATTTAACCACTCACCTCTCAACAATATTTACTGAGAATAGATTAAAAAAATATATTGAGTTAAGATCTATGGATGCATGTGGATGGGACTGTTTATGTTCAGGACCAGCTTACAATTTAGGTTTGTTATATGGTAATATTGATGAAGCGTACGACTTAATATCTAAATGGGATAAAGATAAAATTATAAATGCTTATTTAGAAGCTCCTAAAAAAGGTTTTAACACACAGCTAATGGGTAAGGATCTGCTGTATTGGTCACAAATTCTTTTAAATCTTTCAAAAAAAGGTCTCGAAAAAAGAGATATCCTTAATAAATCTGGTGACAATGAAACTAAGTTTTTAAAACATTTACAAAAATTAATTGATAATAAGACCACAAATGCAGATCATATGATTAGTAAATTTTCAAAAAATGAAAATTTAGATGAATTATATGACAACTAAAATTGTAGCTATTCAAGGAAATCATCCTTCAAAACTAAATCCTATAACTGATACAAGTGTTTTTTTAGCTCATGAAATACAAAAAAATTATAAAATTTTTTATTATGAGCCTAAAAATTTATCCATTGTTAATGGAAAAGTAATTGCCAAAGGTTTTTTCATAAAATTTAATTACACTACAAAAAGTTTTTACAAAATTATTAAAAGTCAAAAAATTGATCTTTCTCACTGTAAATTTATATTAATTCGCCAAGATCCCCCTTTCAATCTAGAATATATTTCAACGACTTACATATTAGATACAATAAAAGATAAAGTTAAAATTATTAATAACCCTACCGCAATCAGGAATGTTTCAGAAAAGTTGTATTCTGCAAGATACCAAAAATTTATGCCTTATACTTTATTTTCTCAAGACCTTGATGAAATAAAAAAATTTTTTAAAAAATATAAAAAGGTTATCATAAAACCAATTCATAGTTATGGGGGAAATGATATCTATCTTTTTAAAAAATTTAACAAAAATTTAATTTCTAAAATTATCAAAAAGCACGATCATATTATGTGCCAAAAATTTTTACCAAAAATAAGCAAAGGTGATAAAAGAGTTTTTTTAATTAATGGAAAAGTTTGTGGAGCAATTTCTAGAGTTCCCAAACAAGGATCGTTCTTAAGCAATATGAGTAAGGGCGCTATACCTATTAATATCCATCTAACAAAAATTGAAAAAAAGATATCAGAAATAATTGCCAAAGATCTTAAAAAAGAAAACATTTATTTTGCGGGAATCGATTTTATCGATCAAAAGTTAAATGGCGATATTAATGTAACATCGCCTACAGGTCTCAAAACATTATTTGATTTATCTCATAAAAATTTAGCTAATCTTTTTTGGAAAGGTTTGAAAGCATGAAAACTTTAACAGATCAGCAAAAAGGTTCTCTTTTAGCTTTTGTGGCAGTAATGTTTATAACGCCAGATTCATTGTTCATTCGACTATCAAATATTGATACATGGGGATTAGTTTTTTATAGAGGTGCTATTCCCTTCATTACAGTGCTAATTGGGATGTTATTAATTTATAAACTTAATTTTTTTAAAATATTATTTTCCAGTGGTCATCATGGACTAATTTATATAGCCACATTCTCAGTTACAAATATTGCTTTTGTGGTTTCTATCCAAAATACTAACGTTGCTAACACTCTAGTTATGATTGCTATGGCCCCTATGCTCTCTGCAATTCTGGGTGCTATTTTTCTAAAAGAAATGCCAGATAGTAAAACCTGGGTTGCTATAGTAATTACCTTCTTCTCAGCGGTTTATATATTTTATGATTCCTTACAATTAGGAAACATTTTTGGAGATTTATTAGGTCTATTAACCGCTCTTGGCTTAGCTGTCGGAGCTGTCACTATTAGATCAGCTAAACAAAAAAATCTAGTTCCTGCAGCTGTTGTTGGGAAGTTAGTTGTAGCCATCTTTGCAATGTTTTTCATTAAAAGCTACGATTTAGTAGATAATGATATTTATATTGTACCTTTAATGTGTCTGATGTGTGTGGCTATACCATTTGTATTGGTAACTATTGCTCCTAGATTTATACCTGCAGAAGAGGTTAACCTCTTCTTTTTATTAGAGACTATTATAGGTCCATTCTGGGTTTGGATGGTCATCAAAGAACAGCCTAGCATTGAAACTATACAAGGCGGCGCTGTTATAATTTTAACCATAGCAATTCACTCATTTCTAAAACTTAAAAATTCATAACTTTTGTCACAATAAAGTCTTGATTCAAGAATAGATCGAACTACATAGGGCTAAATTTATGAACAAAATATTAAAAAACTCCTGGGCACTTTTCTTAGGAATGAGCTTATTAATGATTGCTCATGGTTTCCAAGGATCATTATTAGGAGTAAGAGCTGTTCAAGAAGAATTTAGCGTTACCGCCACAGGGTTTATGCTATCAGGATATTATATTGGATATTTTATTGGAGCAAAAACTATTCCAAACGTAATTGGTCGTGTAGGACACATTAGAGCATTTGCGGCTTTTGCATCCCTTGCGTCAATTGCAATTTTATTACACTCAGTAATTATTAACCCATTTACTTGGTTCCTTTTAAGAGTGATGACCGGAATTAGTTTGGTCTCTATTTACACAATTTGTGAGAGTTGGCTTAATGACCGATCATCTAATAATAATCGTGGAAGTGTATTGTCAATTTACATGATTATTTTATATGGCTCAATGGCGCTAGGTATGTTCTTACTTAACTTTAGTGCTCCTACAAACTTTCAACCATTTATTTTAATTTCATTATTAATGTCAGGTGCTTTAATACCAATTCTATTAACTAAAAGAAAAGCTCCTAACTTTAAAAGTATTCAAGGAATGAGTTTAAAGGATTTATATAAAGTTTCCCCTCTTGGAATGGTTAGCTCATTGTTGTATGGAACTGTTCAATCAGCATTATTTGCTCTGTTAGCGGTTTATGCAGCTTCAATGAATTTTTCGATTTTTGAAATATCAGTGGTAACTTTTTTATTAGCTATTTCTGGTGCATTATCCCAATGGCCTATTGGAAAACTATCGGATAATTTTGATAGAAGAAAAGTAATCACTTATGCGACTTTTGCAGCCGCTTTCTTTGCGTTTTGTGCAATGCTGTCTGCAAGACAGATGTATTTACCTGGTGATTTAGCAACTTCTAAATTTTGGTTTTACATATTTTTAATTTTATTTTCATTTGCAAGTTTACCAATGTTTGCAATTATTTTTGCTCATACTAATGATTTTATTCCTAAAGAAAAATTTGTAGCAGCAGGTGCTGGTTTACAATTTGCTTTTGGATTGGGTGCTATGGGTGGTCCATTTTTATGCTCTATTCTTATGAACATTGTCGGCTCGAATGGATATTTTATATTTTTAATATTTTTTCATTCTTTAATTGGGTTGTTTGCATTACATCGAATGAGAGTAAGAACTACTGAGGATAACCCTGACTCACAATTTACTCCAATGCCACATTCAATTACACCTGTGGGAATGGAATTAAATCCAACTACAGAGCCAATTGCTGAACCTGTTAAAGAAGAAACCGAAGAAGTTAAGCCAGCAATCTAATTCTGATAGCTTAAATAACTTCTTTTTGATAACATTTACCCATGAGACAAATTTTACTTCTTATTTTTATATCTTTTACTAGTTTCTCTTTAGTGAATGCTAAAGATATTGATGTAAAATTTGATGTAAATGAAACACTAAATTGTAAATTTCAAAAATTACTTTCCAAAAACTCAAAATCTAACTTTGAAACATTTCTGCCAGGTGAAATAGATTATAAAAATATCGAAAATCTAAAAGTAAAAGCCAGTATTCCATCTGAACTGTCAGTTGAAGGATTGTCAGAATTTTTAAATGAATTTAATAACTATGAAGTAAAAGTAGTAAATAAAGATATCATTTTATTTAAAGCTTTTGATAAAGACAGAAAATATTCCGAGTCTTCAATAATAGATAGGACCTCAGGGGAACTCGTACATGAGATAACCAAAAATATAAAAACTGATAATGTTGAAAAAGAAATTAGTTTTTATAACTGTGCTAAAGTTAAAGTAAATATTTAACATGAAGCCTTTATTTGGTTACTTATTTTTAGCTTTAGGAATATCTTGTGGAATAGCATCAAATAGTTTTGCAAAAATTTCTGAAGGCTTTTCAAAGTTAACACCTTCTATTCTGTGTATTTTATTTATGATGGTTACTATGTTTTGTATCTCAAAAGCTATGCATGCCTTACCGGTTGGTTTTGCCTACTCAACGTATAGTGGCTTAACTGTTACTGGAGTAGTTTTATTTGCATTACTCAAGTACAATCAAGTTCCTAATATTTTTGGAATTGTTGGAATAATATTTATTATTGTTGGTGTGATTATGGTTAACTACTTAGGCCGATTAAACTAATTATTTATTTAATTTTTTTCTTTTAATCTTTAGTCTTTTACAATTAACACATTCTGAGGTTTCAATTTTTTCAGTTGAACTAAAAGTAAGATCTACATGGACCATTTTAAAATGATGAATTCCTAATAAACAAAGTAATTTCTGTATCATTTTATTGTTGACTAAAATTAATGAGTATAATATACATATTTTAGCGCTGATTTATAATCAACTTGCAGAGCGCTTAATAAATACCTGCTAAAGCGATGCAAAACACCACCGCTTTAGTCGGTGGTTTTTTTTTGCCTCTGTTTTTCTTCTTTATTAATATCGACGCTAGGCATTTGAACCATATTGTGCGCCTGACATTAAGTCGAAGCACTAAAAAGGAGAATAAAATGTCAAAAACTGACAATCTCAAAGAGACTATCGGTGGTCTTCAAAAACAATTTACCGAAAAACCTGAAAACGCTGTACTTACTTACTATAGTTCCTCAAAATTAGTTGAGGGATTACAGTCAAAAGTTACGGTTAGAGATCATAAATTAACTATAGATGAACCTACCTCTTTTGGTGGTAAAGATGAAGGAGCTAGCCCTGTTGAACTAATCTTGGCTGCTTTAGGTTCTTGCCAAGAGATAACCTATAAAGCTTTTGCTACTGCTTTAGGGATAGATCTAAAAAGCGTAAGTGTTAATCTAAAAGCTGATCTTGATCTTAAGGGCTTTTTAGCAATTGATGATAAAGTTAGACCTGGCTTTCAATATATAGATGGCCAAGTAAAAATTGAGTCTTCTGCACCAAAGTCTCAAATTGATAAATTAATTGAAGTAGTAAACTCACACTGCCCTGTTTTGGATATTTTACAAAACAAAGTGCCAGTTAAACTATCTCAATCATTAGTTAATAATGAAACGTTTAAACAAGAAACAAAAGTTGCTTAATTAGAAAAGATTGATGAGGCCTAATTTTTAGGTCTCATCATTTTAACTCGGGACAGAGGCATAAATTTAACATTCTTTGACTCTCTCTTTTGTAAAATTTATGTAGGGAATAAGGGGTAAAAAAAATGGTTGGAATTAATATTTAATTTATTTTTTTATTTTACGAATAAAATAATATGGATTCTCTCTTAAGTTATTTGTTAATTCCCAACCATCTTGTTTAAGTTTAGCCAATCTATCTTTCAATCTTATAAGAACAGTTTTCGGCTCTCGATATCGTTCAAAGTGCAAAAGTTCTTTTCTGTCTAAAACTAGATATTCAAATCTATTTTTACCCATATAATAAATGTACTTTTGTTTAGCTAAAATTCAACTATGAAAAACTTTTAATAACCTAAATTTCTATCAATTTGATTTATTAATTCTTTATTTTCAGCAAATAGTTTTAAATTTTTAAAAAATACACCTAGGCAAAGTTCTATGTAAGTCCCTTCGCTATCACAAGAGACATGAGGAGTAATAACTAAATTGGGTGTATGCCAAAGTTTAGACTCTGGTTTAATTGGTTCTTCAGAAAATACGTCTAAAATGGCTCCAGCAATTTCATTTTTTTCAAGTTTAATTCTTAAAGCTTCATAATCCATTACGGATTGTCTACCAATATTCACAATTCCACAGGTTGGTTTCAAACTATCTAATCTTTCTTTGCTAATTAAATTTTTAGTTTCAGGAGTTTCAGGAACTGCAAGATATAAAAAATCTGCATCAGGTAAAACTTCGTCTAATTTGTCAAAAGTTAAAATTTTTGCACAACCTTCAACATCACCACCTTTTCGGTTTACTCCTATTACTTCGGCTCCTAATAAACTGATATGTTTAATCATAGATCCACCTAATGCGCCGGTTCCAACAACTACAACTTTTCTACCTCGAATTGGTTTTCCTAATAAAGAAAGAAATTTTTTATTTTTTTGATTTGTAATTATTCTAGTCATATGGTTTTGCAGCATCAAAATGCTCATTAAACCAAACTCACCCGCTTTAATTGCATGAACACCACTGCTATTTGTTAAAACTAAATCATCTTTCATCCAATTAAATGGGGCTAAATGATTAACTCCCGCAGAGGTCACATGGATCCATTTTAAATTTGGAGCAATTTCTTTTAAATTTTTGGTTGGAAAATCCCAACCAAGTAAAATATCTGAGTTTTTCATTGATGGCACAAAATGATCATCATCCCAATCAATTAAATATTCAATTTTATCTCTTAGTTCTGGATTTTTGTTAAGTTCTGTTTCAAATATTTCTTTAGTTATCGTAACATTTTTTTCACCTTCAGGATCACAAGGTAAACAACCATGTTTCCAATGATTATTTCGGATATGAATTTTAATTTTTTTATTCATTCTTAGATATTTAATTTATCTTTTATCATATAAAACCAAACGGCCATCCTAAAATAAAAAACTCTTAACTTAGGAAAAATAAACTTTTTAGGTAATCCTTTGTAAATTTTTGAAATTTCTAAATCTTTACTATTGGATGAAAAAACCAACTTAGCTAAATGTTTACCGGTCCAAGGTGCTGAGCTAACTCCTACCCCACTATAACCAAATCCGTAATAAATTTCTTCGTTTTCAACTTTTCCAATTGAGGGAGTTAATTTTTGTGATAATGCAATTAGGCCTCGCCATCTATATTCAATATTGATATTTGACCAGCTTGGAAAAATTGATTTTAAAAATACTTCCATTTTTTTTGACATTGCTTCATTAGATTGATCACTGCCAACTAAATCTCCTCTTGTGCCAAATAAGATTCGGTTATCTGGTAACTTACGATAGTAGTATAAAAGGTTTTTTGAATTAGCTATTGGTGCATGAGTTTTAAAATTATGTATGTCTAATTCTTCATCAGTTAATTTTCTAGTTACAATAATATTAGAAATGACTGGAAGAATTCTAGAGTCTAATTGAGGAATTAAACCTTCTTGATAAAAACCATTGGTAGCAACAACAATCTTTTTTGTTTTAATTAAACCTTCTTTACTTCTTAAAATATAATTATCTAAATTTTTTTCTATTTTAGTAATTAAAGTATGTTCAAATATTTTTAATTTTTTAGAAATGGCGTAATTGGCAATACCATTGATTAACTTTAAGGGATTAATTGCAAAACCTGGTTGATAAGAAAAAGCTCCGAATTGACCAGCTCCACCATGACCAATTTCTAAAAATTCTTCTTTAGAATAAATCTTTGTGTCAATGCCAAATTCTTTTTTGTAAATTTCTGCTTGCTCTTTAATTTGGTCAAATTTATTGGGATGATGAGCGACTACAAAATTTTTATCTCCTGTCACATCACAATCAATATTGTAATCATTAATTATAGCTTTTGTATAATTAACTCCTTCAACAGCGTTTCTAAAAAAATGTTTAGTTTCTTCTTTTCCATAAACTTCCTGCATTTTTTTTAAAGGCATTTTACTTGGTGGCAAACAACAAAAACCTGCATTTCTAGATGATGCACCCCATCCTATTTTTCCAGCATCAACCAAAAGCACATCTAAATTGTAGTTTTCTATTAAATTAATCGCACAAGATAATCCAGTATATCCTCCCCCAATAACAACTATTTCTGCACTTGTGTCTTTGTTAAGTTTTTCTAAATTAAAATTAGTATTAGATGTATCTTCCCAATAACTTTTAATTGGCGTATCAAATTTATAAATATCAGGATGGTATAAGTTATTCATAATAATCTTATTTTTATGTTTAGATTAAATGTTTTAAAACAAAAAATATCTAAGAATCTTCTTTAGAGAATAACTACAATATTATAGTGTTTAACTATGAGTGATAAAGAAATCCACCAAGGCGGTTGTGCTTGTGGAGAAAATAGATACGAAACCTCTGGCAATCCAGAAAGAGCTAGAGTTTGTCATTGTAGATATTGTCAACTTAGATCTGGAAGCCCTTTTGGTGTGGGTGCCTGGTTTAAAGATGAGAATATCAAACATCTTTCTAAAAATTACAATCAATACAAATTTGTTACTGAGAGTGGCAACAGTTTTGAAACCAATTTTTGTAAAAAGTGTGGGACAAGTGTTTATTGGACAATATCAGCTCCTGCCTTAAAAGATTTAACGGCCATTGCAGCTGCTACCTTTGATCCACCAAGTTTTTGGTTTGGTGTATCAGGTGAAATCTTTACAAGATCAAAAGCTCCTTACATAGATATTAAGTGTAATGAGCATTTTGAAACGTCACCTACTTATAATCCTGCAAAAAAAGATGATGAAAGATTTGATGGATCTAAATAGATTTATTTTTCCATAAAAGAGGAAAATATTCTTCATCTAACAAATCACTATTTTCTTTTTTATATTTTTTATAAATTTTAGCAGTTCCACCTTCATTGGTTGGATGAAACTTTGCATCGGACGGTACACAATGAGATACGATGGCTCGTCGATGATCTTTTGAGGTATTTATTCCTGAACCATGCCACATGTATCCATGATGAAATGAAACTCCTCCAGCTGGAACTTCTACATAAACAATTTCAATTTTTTGATTATTCTTTTCAGCAAAAATTTTTAGTTGTTCTTTATAATCTTTTGGGGAATGAAATTCTCCTTTTGGTGGTTGCAATCCCCATTTATGAGATCCTTTAACATACTCTAAGGTTCCTGTTGATTTAGAAGTATTATCTAAAGACATCCAGCAAGTCATCATGGTTTGCGGAATAATCCAATCATCATAAGCTGCATCTTGATGATATCCTAAAGTTTTACCACCTGGTGGTTTCCACAATACATTATCCTGAATTAATTTTGCCCCATTCCAGTTCATTAAACGAGAACAAGTCTCCCCTACAACATAATGACAAACCAATTCTTTAATTAAATTATCAGATTTCCAGCCATTGCAAATTTGACGTGTGACATCTTCAGGATCTTTGCCAAATCTCCAATTCCACTCATCAGGCTCAGTTCCAGTTTCAAATTCGCCTTTAAATAAAGGCTCAAATTTACTCTTTAATTTATCAATCCACTCTAAATCAATAAATTGGTCTAAAATTAAAAAACCATTTTCATTAAATTCATCAATTAAACTTTGATTGAGCGTTAAGTTAATCATCTACCGTTAAATTATCACTAACTCAAAATAAAAACTAATAGTATTTACTGATTTTATGCTTGTTTAAAAAATGATATAAAAATTAAAATTTAAAAAATATGCCTTCATTTGATGTAATCAGTAAAATTAATTATCAAGAATTTGATAATGCTTTAGCAAATTGCTTAAGAGAAATAAGCAATCGATTTGATTTTAAGGGGTTAAATATTTCAATAGAAAGAAAAGATAAAATAATTACCACCCTTGCTCCAGACAATTTAAAGCTTAAACAGGTTAACGAACTTTTACAAACTCATCTTATCAGACGTAAAGTTGATCCAAGAGTTTTAAGTATAAAAAATTCTGAAAATGCTACAGGGGGGACCATTAGACAAATTAGTGAATTAAAAGAGGGAATTAGCCAAGAAAATGCTAAAAAAATTATTACACATCTCAAAAGTTTAAAGCTC
>Ga0209425_10005195_pt1 | contig 12882 bp, 14 predicted proteins | sample COG_05_FD_184749 | JGI IMG/M metagenome (GOLD analysis project Ga0209425, IMG submission 184749) | Pelagic Microbial community sample from North Sea - COGITO 998_met_05 (SPAdes) (version 2) | ecosystem: Environmental > Aquatic > Marine > Neritic zone/Coastal water | place: Helgoland, sampling... | reverse complement strand
ATAGTTCTCTTGAAAATTTAGTGATATTAAAAAACCATTGTGATAGTTTTTTTCTTTCTACAATAGCATTTGATCTCCAGCCTTTACCATTAATTACTTGTTCATTTGCTAAAACAGTTTTTTCTACCGGATCCCAGTTGACATAAGTTTCTTTACGAGAAACTAAACCTTTATTGTAAAAATCAATAAATAACTCCTGCTGATGTTTGTAGTAACTTTCATCACAAGTTGACACTTCTAAATTCCAATCAATAGAAAGCCCGAGCATCTTTAATTGATTTTTCATGATATCAATGTTTTGTTTAGTCCAAACTTTAGGATTTAAATTGTTTAGTTTTGCTGCATTCTCAGCTGGTAACCCAAACGCATCCCAACCCATAGGATGAAGAACGTTAAAACCCTTCATATACTTGAAACGTGCTATTACATCGCCGATGGTGTAATTTCTAACATGACCCATGTGAATTTTTCCGGAAGGATACGGGAACATTTCTAGACAATAAAATTTTTCACCTTCTTTATTATACAAGTTAGTAGTAGCAAAGTTTTTTTGCCATTTTTTTTCAATTACTTGAAAATTTACTCTTTCCATCTAAAAATTTTATTTTTTTGTTTTATTTTCTTTTTCCAGTAAAGCCGCTTTTCTAATTATTGTACTAAGAAGTTCTTGACTAATTTTTGAACTATTAAGCAATGATACTTTACAATTTTGGTTTAATGCACAAGATCTTTTATGCACAATAACTTTTAAACTATCGCTTCTTACTTCGTTTGAAAGGAAACGAATAGTTATTTTGATAGATTCATTTTTGTCATTATCAGTGTACCAGTCTGAAATTATCATACCTCCAGAATAATCAACTGTAGTCATAGGAAGGAAATCTAAAGTTTCCAAGGATGCTCGCCATAATGGATTAGAAGTACTAAACTCATAGTTTGTGCCTCCTCTTCTACCTTTTAAGATAGAGTTAACAGAAGCTCCCTTACCTTCGTTTACATTTTTACGAGCTCTTTCTTGTGCGTTAACAGGCGTATTTCTAGTGTCAACTTTTTTAAAACCACCACAATTTACGATGGAAATCATAAGAATAATTAACAGAGGTAATTTAATAAATTTAGTCATATTGGTATATTTATATGTACTAAATAGCACCGATGATGAATTTAAACCAATAATTTAAGTGAAAATACCGCATAAAATATAACTAATAAACATGTTGTATTTTTGCAACATAGTGAAAAAATCATTGAATTTTAACAAAACTAAGTAGGATTTATAATCATTATCGAATATTTTCACATCAGTTAAATTTATAACTAACAACAAAGGAAAAATATGAAAAACATAATGAAAAAAGTATTCGTTTTGTTAACTTCAATATCTTTATTTGGTTCAGCTAATGCTGGTGAATTGACTGTAAGTGGTACTGCGAAAGCAACTTACAACATTTTAACTGGAACTGCGCTAGGTAAAGGTCTTGGTATAACTAACGAACTTAACTTTACTGCTGCTGGTGAACTAGACAATGGTTACACATGGTCATACTCTATGGAGTTAGACCCTGCTGACACTGCAAACGGTGGCGCTGCTACTAACGATGATACGCAACTTACAATGACAACTCCTTACGGAACTGTTGGTGTATTCGTACTTGAAGGTGGATTAGATGCTGAGGATGCAGCTTCTCAATCAGTATACGCAAGACCAACTGATATGGGTGATCCTTCTGCAACTGTAGATAACTACACAATAGACGCTTACAACAACGTACAATATCACACGCCAGCAGATTTGCTGCCGTTTGGTATTACTGCTAAAATCGGTTATGCTCCAGATCCAGATACTACAAACAACTCTGGAAACGGTGCTGGTACAACTCAAGTACAAAAACAAGCAACTTACACTGGAGCTATGACAGCTTACAGAGTAGATGCTGCGCCAATCGATGGTTTAAAAATCGGTGCTTCTTACAATGAATTTGATAAGCAAGGTATCGACAAAAATAACCAAGAAGCGGAATCTGGTGCTTACTATGCAACATATGCATATGGAAACATTTCACTTGGTTACTCAAAAGCTTACAGAGCTGATCTAGTAACTGACGGTGCTTTAAATACAAATAATGAAGTTGAAAGTTACGATCAGACTAACATGTCTGTAGCGTACGTAATTAACGATGATTTATCTGTATCTTATGAGAAAGAAACTTCAGAAGTTTCTTACCAAGAAGGTGATGAAGCAGATGTAGAGCAAAAGTCAACTGGTTACCAAGTTGCTTACAACATGGGTGGTATGACATTAGCTTTAGCGAGAAATTCACACGACAACGTGGGTTACTCAACAACTGCTCCAGACAGAGATCAAACGTTATTTGCAGTAACTATGGCATTTTAATTAATACCTAGTAACTCAAAATTTAAAAAAGCCGGTTAATAATATTAGCCGGCTTTTTTTTTATTTCAGATAATAATGCAAAAGAATTTGATTTAACTAGATTTAGTTTATTTAAATTTGAAATTTTAATCCCACCCATTGGCACTAAATTTTCTTTTCTAGATAAACTAAAGAGATTGAATTTAATTATACCCATAAATCCATTTTTATTTTTATAATTTGTTTGAAATAATCTTGAGAAAATAAAGTTTGTGCATCCTTGCTGAACTTTTAAATTTAATTCCTTAATATTGTGTGCAGAACCAATAATTTTATAATTTGAATATTTGAACTTCGAAATATTTAGGTTTGTGTTATGAGCTGAGACATAAATACCATCAGCGTTAAGAGAAATCATTAGCTTATAATTGTTTGATACATAAAACTGTATTTTTTTTGCTCTACAAAAACGTCTAAAGCTTATTAGTTTGTTAATATCATGTGTTTTATTTTTATTTCTATAGATAATTATGAATTTATTTGAAGATTTTATATTACTTAAGTCAATATCTTTGATATTTTCAATTATTAAATAATATTTATTTTTATAAGCAAACATATGAACATCATAATTGAAAGATTTAATAAAATAAAATTGAATATATCAAAAACTGAGAATGCTGATAATACTAAAATTGTTGCTGTAAGCAAAACTTTTTCGTTAAGTCATGTTATGCCCTTAATTGATCACGGACATTTACATTTTGGTGAAAATAAGGTTCAAGAGGCAGATACAAAATGGACACTTATAAAAAAAGAAAAAAAAAGTTTACAAATTCATTTAATAGGAAAATTGCAAAGCAATAAAGCAAAAAAAGCTGTAGAAATTTTTGATTATATTCATTCTTTAGACTCTCAAAAACTAGCTGATATTTTATCTAAAAGTGAAAAAGAAATTAATAAATCTGTTAATTATTTTATACAGGTTAATATAGGAAACGAAAAACAAAAATCTGGAATACCTTATAATGAAGTTGATGCCTTTTACAATTATTGTACTAAGGAGAAGAATATGAAAGTCTTAGGTTTAATGGCAATACCTCCAAATGATAACAATAAAGATAAATATTTTAAAAGTCTCTCTGAGTTAAACAGCTCTCTTGCTCTTAAAGATTTAAGTATGGGTATGTCATCTGATTACATGAATGCTTTAGAGCATAAGGCTACTTTCTTAAGAATAGGTAGTTTAATATTTGGTGAAAGAAGTTAAATTATATTTATACGTGATGATTTTTTAATTTTCTTTGCTATCTTCTTTATACTTTTTTTACTTATACCTATACATCCTAAAGTTTTTTTATATTTCCTTTTTGCAATATGTAAAAAGATAGCACTACCCTTGCCTTTACGTATTGGATTTAAATTATAGTTTAGTACTAAAATTAAATCATAAATATTATCTTTTCTGTAAAGTTTTTCAGCACTATACACAAAGGGTAGTTTAACTATTTTATTGTAACTTTTTGAAAGTGGATCATCACACCAACCCATATTTTTTTGAATAGGTAATTTTTTAATTTTAGACTTAAAATTAGGAACACGATCCTTTCGATACAATATAAAATTAATTTTAAACTTTCCTTTTGGTGTTATTTGGTCTCCTTCACTTTTTTTAACTCCAATTCCTCTTTTACCAATTGAGCATTTTATCTTATAATGATCAAAAAAAAGTTTATTCTTTTTTATAAATATATGCATAAAATTAACGTTTTAGCTTTTGGATCCAAAAATCTTAACACTTCATTAACTGAAATTAAAGATCATTTAAAATTTAAATTAACCACAATGGATAAAGTTTTAGACATTACGATTTTTGAAAATTATGATGTTTTATTTTGTCATGAAGACTTTTTAAAAGATCAAAGATCAATCGTACAAATAAAAAATTTAAAAAAGATTAAAATTTTAGTATTGAATTCAAGAAAAAAAAGTAATTTTGATTTTTTTAATGATACATTATTTTTACCTACTAAATTTGAAAATCTCAATTTTATAATTGAAAATTCAATTGCAAAAAGAAATTTTTCAAGAAATTCATCAATCAAGGTTAAAAATTATGTTTTAGACAAGAATGAAAAAAAATTAATCAAAAATAAATCTTATATTTTACTCACTGAAAAAGAAATTCAACTTTTAGAACTTTTTTTAAGTTGTGGTAAGCCCATAACCAAAAATATGATTTTAAACGAGGTTTGGAAGTATTCTAAAGATGCTGATACTCATACGGTCGAAACACATATTTATAGATTAAGAAAAAAAATTAAATCAGAATTTAAAGATGAAAATTTTATCTTAAACAACAAAAGCGGTTATCTTTTGTGAAAAAAAGAAATAAAATTGCAAAAGATCTTTTTACAGCTAAATATAAAAAAAGAGTAGTGAAGCCAAAAAAAGGTAAAGGAAGTTTTAAAAGAAAAAAAATTATTTCAAATTATCCTTAAAAAAATTAATTGTTAGCTCTATTGCCTTTTTTTATTTTTTTTTAATCTAGCCCCAATAATTTGAATAATTTTTGATGACATTTCAGTTCCTTTTTCTAAACTTACCTTAATTGATTTATTATTTATGTAGCCATGAAGAAAACCAGCTGCAAATAAATCTCCAGCACCTGTCAAATCAACTATCTTAAGATTTTTTTTAGCTACACACTCTGTTATCTTACCGTTTTGTATAGCTAAAGCACCTTTTTCTCCCCTAGTGATTACAATTAGTTTGTTAATTTTTTGTGAAAATTCTATTACATCTTCAAATTTATTTGTGTCTATCAATGACATTATTTCTTGTTCATTAGCAAAAGTTATATCTAATTTATTCTTTACCAATTCCAGAAAATGCGGCTTGTGTCTATCTACACAAAATTGATCTGAGAGAGACATTGCAACTTTGTTAGCATTGATAATTGCTTTTTCAAAAGCTTTCTTTGGTTCGCCTTCGTCCCAAAGATAGCCCTCTAAAAATAAAATTTCGCTTTTTTTCACAGCATTAGAATTAATATCATCTTCATTAATTTTTCCTGCTGTTCCAAGAAATGTAACCATTGTTCTCTCCGAATCAGGCGTTATCAGTATTAAGCAAGTACCTGTTGGAATAATTTCTTTCTTTTTTTGATAAAAGTAAGTAACATTTTCTTTTTTTAGTCCTTCTTCGTATTTATTACCTAGTATATCATCACTTACTTTTCCAATGAATCCTACTTGATTATCAAGTTGTGAAAGACCCACTATTGAGTTTGCCACTGAGCCTCCAGAGACAGTTTCTTCGATTTTAAGTGTAGAAAGTAATTTTTTAAATTCAGCTTCATCAACAAGTTTCATTGTACTTTTAGTTAAGTTGTTTTGACTGATAAAACTATCATCAACTTTACAAATCACATCGACAATAGCGTTGCCTATTCCTAATATTTTCATTTAAGCTTTTTTTGTTGTAATTGATTTTTTTCTACTGGGATAACAGCTTTTACAAATTTTACAAGTTATTCCATAACAATCTCTAGCTTTACAATATTCTCTTCCATACCAAATTATTTGAAGATGGAGTTTATTCCAATGTTTTTTTGGGAAAATTTCTTTTAAATCTTTCTCTGTCTGTGCAACACTCTTCCCATTTGTTAAGCCCCATCTTTGAGCAAGTCTATGAATATGAGTGTCTACAGGAAAGGCGGGAAAACCAAAGCCTTGAGACATGACAACGCTAGCAGTTTTATGACCAACACCTGGTAATTCTTCTAATTCCTCATAAGTCCTTGGAACTTTGCTTTTGTACTTTTCAACTAAGGTTTTTGATAGGTAAAAAATACTTTTTGCTTTAACTCTAAAAATGCCAATTCTTTTAATTAAATGCTCAATTTTTTTTCTACCAAGTTTTAAAAAATGTTCAGGTTTATTATATTTTGGATAAATATCTTTTGTAACATTATTAACATTAACGTCAGTACACTGAGCTGAGAGTAAAACAGAGATTAAAAGTGTGAATGTATTTCTATAATTTAGTGGTATAGGAATTTTAGGATAAGTTTTATTTAATATCCTTAAAATTACTTTAGCTTTTTCCTTATTGTTCACTTAAAGTTAAGAAGGTCTTGCATAGAGTAAAGACCAGCTTTTCTAGACACTAACCAAGCGGCAGCAGTTAAAGCTCCCTCAGAATATAAAGCTCTATCAAAAGACTCATGATTTAGTTTTATTATTTCTTTTCCACTCGAAAATTTTACTTCATGTTCCCCAATTACTTCACCTTTACGTATAGAATTGAAATTAATTTTATTTGAATAAGGAAATGATTTTTTATTTAAATATTTTTTTCCTATTAAATTATAGAAATTTTTATTTTTACCATTCGCGATACCTTTGCCTAGCATTAATGCTGTTCCAGAGGGATAGTCTACTTTGTGTTTATGGTGAACTTCACAAATTTTACTAAGAAAATTACTACCAAGAGATTTAGAAGCTATTTCGGTAAGATGTATTAATAAATTCACACCAAGACTCATATTTCCTGCCTTTAGGATTGGAATTTTTTTTGAGAACTTTTTTATTAAATCTTCTTCTTTTTTAGAAAAACCTGTTGTCCCGATCACAACTCTTTTTTTAAGTTTCGTAGCAATTTTTAAAATATCCAAAGTACATTTTGGAATAGTAAAGTCGATAATAACATTTGCATTTTTAAACGCTGTGATATTATTTAAATTTGGTTTAACTCCTGAAATTTTTTTATGAATTATCTTATTTTCTGTTAACGAAACAATTTTGAAGTTCTTGTTATTTTTAGAAGATTTTATGATCTGTTGACCCATTCTTCCCATACAGCCAGTAATTGCTAGATTAATTTTTTTCATTATTTTATTAAATAAATAATTACAATAATAACAAGGACAATTATAGCCCAAATAGATAGATTTTTAATGAATTGTTTTAGTTTATTATTTGTTGATAAAAATCCAGGTAAGATAAGAATTAAAACTGCAATCAAGAAAATTGCAGACATTATTTGATTGATCTCCATTTAAATTAAGATTTTTTCCAAAATTTTTTAGCTTTTTCAAAAAAACTTTTTATCACAGGGTCCGGCTTGTTAACTTCAAGCTCATTGAATTCTTCAAGAATTTCCTTTTGTCTTTTCGAAAGAGATGTTGGAACTTGAGTAGCTACTCTAATATATAAGTCACCAAATACATTTCTTCTTAGCACAGGCATTCCTTTCCCTTTTAATCTAAATTGCTTTCCATGTTGAGTTCCTGCGGGGATTTTAATTTTTGATTTTCCTCCATCAACAGATGGAACTTCAACTGTTGTTCCAAGTGCTGCATTTGAGAAAGATATTGGAAGTTCGTAATATAAATTTTCTTCAGATCTTTTGAAAATACTGTGATGGTCTATTGAAATAAAAAGATAAAGGTCTCCATTAGAACCTCCTTTTGATCCCGCTTCTCCTTTTCCTGATAATCTAATTCTTGTACCATCATCAACTCCTTTAGGAATTTTTACTGTTACGTTTTCATTTCCTTGAATTTTTCCATTGCCGCTACAATTGTTGCATGGCGTGCCAATAGTTTCTCCGTATCCGCTGCATTGAGGGCAAGTCTGCTGAATAGTAAAAAAACCTTGATTGGTTCTTACTTTTCCTCTTCCAGAGCAATAATTACATTTTATTGGCTTAGAGCCTTTTGCAGCTCCGCTACCCGAGCAACCAGAGCATTTTTTGTATGTAGTATACTTAACATTTTTTTCAGAACCTTTATAAGCCTCTTCAAGAGAAATATTAACATCATATCTTAAATCATTTCCTCTATTACTTGATCTTCTAGTTGAACCTCCGCCGCCAAAGTCTCCAAAAAAATCTTCAAATATATCGGAGAACGAAGAAGTGTCGAAGCCACCAAACCCTTGCCCTTCACCTCCAGCGCCTTCAAATGCTGCATGACCAAACTGATCATAGTTTGCTCTTCTTTTTTCGTCAGAAAGAATATGGTAGGACTCACTTGCTTCTTTAAATTTCTCCTCAGAAGTTTTATCTCCTTTGGTCTTGTCAGGATGGTATTTGAGAGCTAATTTTCGGTAAGCTTTTTTAATTTCTTCTTTAGATGCTGATTTAGTTACACCTAAGACATCATAACAATCTCTTTTAGCCACAGGACGTCTCCTTTATAATTACTTCTTAGGCGCTTTTTTCTTTATCGTCTTTTACGTCTTCGAAATCTGCATCTACGACGTTATCTTTGTCTTCTGGTTTTGCTTCTTTTTGTCCTTCAGCTTTTGTTTCTGGTTTTTGCTGACTTTTGTAAACTGCTTCACCTAGCTTCATAGAAACTTGAACTAAATTTTGAGTTTTCTTCTTAATATCTTCAACATCGTCACCTTCTAAAGATTTTTTTAAATCGCTTACACCAGTTTCAATAGCCTTCTTTTCTTCAGCTGATATTTTATCACCATGTTCTTTTAAACTTTTTTCTGTAGAAAAAACTAGACTATCAGCTTGATTTCTAGCATCAACTGACTCTCTCTTTTTCTTGTCGGCTTCTTTATTCGCCTCAGCTTCTTTGACCATTTTCTGAATTTCTTCTTCAGATAATCCTCCTGAAGCTTGTATTTGTATTTTTTGCTCTTTACCTGTTCCCTTGTCTTTAGCAGAAACATTTACAATTCCATTTGCATCTATGTCAAAAGTTACTTCAATTTGAGGAGTTCCTCTTGCTGCAGGAGGAATTCCTACTAATTCAAAATTACCTAATATCTTGTTATCAGAAGCCATCTCCCTTTCCCCTTGTAAAACTCTTATCGATACAGCAGGTTGATTATCCTCAGCTGTAGAGAAAACTTGACTTTTTTTAGTTGGAATAGTTGTATTTTTGTCAATTAGTTTTGTAGAGACACCACCTAATGTTTCTATTCCTAAAGATAAAGGCGTTACGTCTAATAACAACACATCCTTAACATCTCCTTGTAAAACACCACCTTGGATTGCCGCACCCATTGCCACTACTTCATCTGGATTAACACTTTTATTAGGAGCTTTTCCAAAGAAGTTTTTAACAGTTTCAACAATTTTGGGCATTCTAGTCATACCACCAACAAGAACTACTTCATTAATTTCTGCTGCAGAAAAACCAGAATCTTTTAAAGCAATTTTACAAGGTTCTAATGTTTTTTCTACGAGATCTGCTACTAAAGCTTCTAGTTTTGCTCTAGTAAATTTTAGGTTAACATGCTTAGGTCCTGTTTTATCAGCAGTGATAAAAGGTAAATTGATTTCTGTTTGAGCAGCTGAAGATAATTCTATTTTAGCTTTTTCCGCAGCCTCTTTAAGTCTTTGAAGAGCTAATTTATCATTTCTTAAATCAATTCCGTTATCTTTTTTAAATTCATTTATGAGATAATCGACTATTGCATCATCAAAATCCTCACCCCCTAAAAAAGTATCTCCATTAGTTGATTTTACTTCAAAAACACCGTCTCCTATTTCTAGTATAGAAACATCAAATGTACCTCCACCTAAATCATATACTGCAATTTTTTGTCCGTTCTTTTTTTCTAACCCGTAAGCAAGAGCTGCTGCTGTTGGTTCATTAATAATTCTCAATACTTCTAAACCTGCAATTTTTCCAGCATCTTTAGTTGCTTGTCTTTGAGCATCATTAAAGTAAGCTGGAACAGTAATAACTGCTTTAGTTACAGCTTGCCCTAAGTATTTTTCTGCTGTTTCTTTCATTTTTTGTAAAATGAAAGCGGATATTTGAGAAGGTGAATATTTTTTGCCTTTACCTTCAAGCCAAGCTTCGCCATTGTCTGACTTGATTATTTTATAAGGAACTTTTTTAATATCTTTTTTTACAGTTTCATCTTCAAAAGATCTTCCAATTAATCTTTTAGCTGCGAATATTGTATCTTGAGCATTAGTTACAGCTTGTCTTTTTGCTGGTTGTCCAATAAGTTTTTCTTCGTTTTCTAAGAAAGCAACTACAGATGGGGTTGTTCTAGCTCCTTCAGCATTTTCCAACACCTTAGCTTGTGAACCATCCATAATGGCTACACACGAATTTGTTGTACCTAAATCTATACCTATTACTTTACTCATTTTATAAATCCTTTTTGTTGTTATTTTTATATGGGTGTTTTTTTGTCTTCTACAAGGTTATTTCTTATTATTTTTTTTGATTTTAGGCTCATTTTTTGACGATTTTTTCTTAGACACTGCTACCAATGCCGGTCTTAGCAATCTTTCACCCAACATATATCCAGGTTGAATATCTTGGAGAATAGTGCCTGTTTCTGTTTTTTCATCTTCAATTTCAGACATCGCCTGATGAAAATTTGGATCAAATTTCTGATTTTGAGTATTAATTTTTTTTATTCTATTTTTTTCAAATATTGAAACTAAGTCATTTTCTATCACTGTTATATTTTCTAGGAACTTATCAATATCTTTATTATTTTTTAAAATTTCATCATTTTTTATTGCTAATTTTGCTCTTTGTAAATTATCTAAAACTGCTAGACTCTCCTTCGCAAAATTGAAAGATCCAAATTCAAATGCTTCTTTAATCTCTTTTTCGAATCTACGTCTTTGATTTTCTATTTCTGCTAATGACCTTAATAATTTATCTTCTGAGTCAGCAAGTTTCTCCTCAACAGATTGCTCTTTTTTTGCTTCATTTTTAGATTTATCATCTACAACTTGATTATTTTCGAATTTGTTTTCTTGTTGACTATCTTCCATCATTGTAATTGCTATATAGTGTCTTTAATTTAAAATACTAGGTATAAATGAAAAAAATTTTAATTGGGACGCATAACAAAGGTAAATTTAAAGAAATTAGCTATTTGTTATCTAAAAAAATCGTAAAAATTTCACCAAATAAACTAAATATAGCTAGTCCAAAAGAAACTGGAAAAACATTTACTGCAAATTCTAAACTTAAAGCAATGTATTTCTCTAAATTTTCTAAGCTACCAGTTATCTCTGATGACTCCGGCCTCTGCATTAAAGCACTTGGAGGAAAACCAGGAATTCATTCTGCTCGATGGGCAAAAAAATGTGGAAGTTTTTCAAAAGCAATGAAGTTAATATTAAAAAAATTGAAAAATAAAAAAAACAGAACTGCTGTTTTTGTATGCAGTTTATCTTTTAAGTACCCTGATGGAAAAATGACTACAGTTAAAGGTGAAGTAAATGGAAAAATTTCACATAAAATTCTTGGATCTAAAGGCTTCGGATATGACCCTATATTTATACCTTATCAAAAATCTATAACGTTTGGCCAGATGTCTCATTTAAAAAAAATTTTATTAGACCACAGGTACAAAGCTTTTATAAAGTTGAAAAAACGAATTAAAATTTTATAAATTTATTTTTTTTTGTTTTATAAATACTCAAATCTTGAATTATTCTTTTATTATTAAAACTAAATGTGCCAATTTTACCTTTTATTTTACCCTTAAAAGAAAAATCATTAACGTTATTAATTTTTCCATTTTTTTTCCAAACATAGTAAATTAAGCCGATAGCATCATAAGCTAAAATTGTTATTTCACTTGGAAAATTGTTAAATATTTTAAAATAATTTTCATTATACTTTTTAAATTCTTTATAGTTTACAGAAGGGTAATATAAGCTTTTTATTGTATTTTCATAAAATATACTTTCATCAAACCATTGATTCAGTGTCATGAATAATACTTTTTCTTGGTCTACATCTGTGTAAACCAAAGATGTCAATACACTTTTTAGACTATTTCCAAAATCAAGTATGATTACTGAGTCAAAGTTTACATCTCCTAGAGTATATTTTTGATCTAATTTTTTTAATTGTAATAGAGATTGTTCATCCTCTTTATCTTCAAACATTTTTTTTCTTAAAAGTAAATTTTTTTTTCTTTGGGAATAATTTGTTAATATTTCTATTTCACCAGTCAAAATTTTAGGATCTGGACTATACTTAAAAATTTTATAGTTTTTTAAATCTAATTTTTCTAATTTTTTTTCAATAAAATCAGTATGTTGATTTTTGGGTAACATGATTATTGTTTTATTTTTTTTTTGTTTTTGAATTAAACTCATTAAAGATTTCATTTGAGACTCAAAGCTTACGCCAATACTAATTATGTTGTTTTGAAATTCTGGATTTATGTTTGAGGGTGAAATAAATACAATATCGTTATATTTTTTCACTTCTTCAAAATCCTCGTTATTAATTGGACCGATAATTATGTTGGCACCTTGCGCTTTAATTTCTTTAATTGCGATATTTAATTTTTTGAGATCATCTGAGCCAGTATCTCTTGGAATAATACTAACGTTTTTGTCATTAATTTCATCCAGCGCCAATTGTAAAGAATACAAAAGTGAATTTCCAAGCTCTTTATATTCCCCACTAAGAGGAGCTAGTAAGCCGATTTTAAGAATATTATTTTCATTGCTATGTAGATTAGAATTAAAAAATATTAATATATAAG
>Ga0209425_10005194_pt1 | contig 12885 bp, 10 predicted proteins | sample COG_05_FD_184749 | JGI IMG/M metagenome (GOLD analysis project Ga0209425, IMG submission 184749) | Pelagic Microbial community sample from North Sea - COGITO 998_met_05 (SPAdes) (version 2) | ecosystem: Environmental > Aquatic > Marine > Neritic zone/Coastal water | place: Helgoland, sampling... | reverse complement strand
GTATGCATTATTTAATAAATTTATTATATTAGTAAATGGCTTTAAGACCAACAAAAACATTTTTATTCATTAAAGTTTCAGAAAACTTAAAATATATTAAAAAAAAAGTAGGTATTGATTTTGCCTGTGGAGATGGAAAAAATTCAATATATTTCAAAACAAAAAAATACATTGGAATAGATAAAGATAAAAAAATCCTAGAAGTTGCTAAAAAAAGATATCCAGAACATAGCTTTAAAAAAGAAAACATAGTAAATTTTAATTGTAAAAAATATTCTTCAGATGTTGTTCTTTCTACAAATACTTTTGAGCATATAAATCCAAAATTAAGAAAAAAAGCCTTTAGAAATTTAATTAATATTGTTAAAAAAAATGGAGTTTTTATTATTGATTCTAATAGGGACTACTTATTAAATTTCAAAATGAAAGAACTTCACAAAAATTTTGCTGTGATTAAATTAATATTTTTTAGAAACTACATTAATTTTATGATAGAAAATTTTTATTTAAAAAATAATTTTCTTTACTTTTTTTTTCGCTTTAGTGGGATTATAACATTACTCACATATATGGAATATTTAACCTCTAAAATAAAATTTTTTAATAAGTCAGTTTTAATAATTGCAAAATATAAACGATGATCATACCCTACAACAGACAATTTATTGATAACGAAGATATTAAAATTGTTACTAAATCACTTAAAGGTGATCTTATTACAACGGGAAAATATAATCAGAAATTTGAAGAAAAAATTGTAAAAAAATTAAAATGCAAATTTGCTTCAGTAGTAAACAGTGGTACTGCTGCATTGCATTTAAGTTTTTTATCAATAGGTATAAAAAAAAATGATACTATTATAATGCCATCAATTAATTTTATTGCCTCATTCAATTTATGCCAATCCATGGGAGCTAATATTTATTTTGCAGATGTAGACAAAATGACAGGTCAGATGACACCACAAACGTTAGTCGAATGTATAAAAAAAAATAAACTAAAAAAAATTAAAGCAGTTATTTCAATGTATTTAGGAGGCTCTCCAAATAATGTGATTGGCTTTTTTAAACTTAAAAAAAAATATAATTTTTTTTTAATTGAAGATGCATGTCATGCTCTAGGTTCAAAATATTTTATAAATAATAAAAAATTTTTTATTGGTTCATCAAGACATTCAGATATATGTATTTTTTCATTACATGCAATTAAGACAATCACAACTGGTGAGGGTGGTATTGTTTGTACGAATAATAAGACTTTGTTTGAAAAAGTTAAATCTTTAAAATCTCATGGTATATTTAGGAATTTAAAAAAGAAACATTGGACTTATGATGTTGTTAGAAATGGTTTAAATTATAGACTTAGTGATATTAGTTGTGCTCTAGGACTAAGCCAACTTTCAAAAATAGATAAATTTGTAAAAAGACGAGTTGAGTTAGCCAAAAATTATTTTAATTTATTAAAAAATAAGAATTTAATATCTTTTGCTCCTTTTAATTCACTTTCAGCATACCATTTATTTATTATTAGCATTGATTTCTCTAAATTAAAAAAAAATAAGGACTTTTTATTAGAATATTTAAAAAAAAATAATATCTTGGCTCAATTTCATTATATCCCTAACTATAAATTTTCAGTATATAAGAAGAAAAAAATAAGTTTAATTAATACAGAGTATTACTTTGAAAACTCCTTTAGTATACCTCTCTATTACAAGCTTAAATTTAATGAACAAAAATACATTATAGAGAAAATAGCAATATTTATGAAAAAATATAAAAAATGAAAAATGAATTATATAATAAAAGCATCCTAATTACAGGTGGAACAGGGTCTTTTGGTAAAGCTTTTGTAAGATATTTACTTAATTTAAAAAAAAAAGATGCACCTCGAAGGATTGTTGTTTTTAGCAGAGATGAACTTAAACAGTTTGAAATGGCAAAAGATATAAGTCAGGAAAAATATTCAAATATTAGATATTTTTTAGGCGATGTTAGAGATAAGCCCAGGTTAAATATTGCTTTAGCTGATATTGATTATGTAGTTCATGCTGCAGCTTTAAAACAGGTTTCTATTTCTGAATATAATCCAATGGAATTTATAAAAACCAATGTAATTGGTGCACAAAATTTAATTGAAACTGCATATTTAAATGGAGTAACTAAAGTCATTGCACTTTCAACAGATAAAGCCTCATCACCTATAAACCTCTATGGAGCAACAAAATTGTGTTCAGATAAATTGTTTGTATCAGCAAATAATTTAAAATCTGAATTTAAAAAAAAATTGACATCATTTAGCGTTGTAAGATATGGGAATGTATTTGGAAGCAGAGGATCTGTTGTGCCTGCATTTTTAAAACAGATAGAAAAAAATCAATTAGAGATTACAAATAAAGATATGACTAGATTTAGTATAACCTTAAAAAAATCAATTGAATTTGTTTATGAATGCATGTTCAAATCGTATGGTGGAGAAATATTTGTGCCTAAAATTCCATCATACAAATTATTGGATTTAGCAGCAGCAATATCAAAAAAATGTAAAATTAGAATTGTAGGCACAAGACCGGGTGAAAAAATTCATGAGGAACTTATTTCAGAACATGAAAGTGAAATAACTTATGATGTAAAAACTCATTTAGTTATAATATCTGAACCTAGTTTAGGAAAAATTTATTTAAAAAATGGTGCAAAAAAACAAAAAATAAATGAATCATATAATTCCTCTCAAAATAAAGTTTTTCTCACTACCAATGAATTAAAAAAATTAATAGAAGACTATAAGAAACAGTTAATAATATAATTAAGACTTTAATCCTTTACATGATTATATCTATCAATGAAAAAAACTTTAATTTGTATTGTAAGGATATATTAAATATAAATAAAAAGAATTCATTAGAATATAATCAAGATTTCTTAAAATACCTTAAAGAAGTTAGCACTAATGGAGTGGTAATTGATAAATCCTTTGTAGTTTTACAAGAAGAAAAACCTGTTGCTTTATTCTTAGGGAATATTGCAGGTAAAAAAAAAAAAATTTTAAAGATGTATTCGCTATCAAGTACTTATTTTGAAGGTAATAGCCTCATTAAAAAATCAACTAAAAAATTAATAATTGAACATTTTAAAAAAATTTTGACAGAATGTAACGAAAAAATAGAATTTGAAGATTATCTTAAAGGTGGAAATATTAATATTATTTCTGAATATTTAATCTCTAAAAAAGCAGAAATAAAACATAAAATCTATAAAAAAATTGATTTAAGTCAGAGTGAAAATGATCTTAGGCAATCAATTAGAAAGAGTTATAAAAGCTTATTAAATTGGGGAGAGCGAGAAATTAAGATAAAATTCTATGATGATAAAAATATTTCAAAAGATATATTTGATCTATATAAAAATTTGCATTTTGAAGTAACTGAAAAAAAAACTAGATCAGATAAGTCATGGGAGATTCAATATGATTTAATCAAATCTAAGAATTGTTTTTTAGTTTTAGGTGAATACAAAAAAGAAATTGTTTCTGGAGGAATGTTTTTTAACAATGGTTTTGTTTGTAATTATGGATCCTCAGTTTCTAAAAGAGAATTATTTCACAAGCCAATATTTCATAATATGCTTTGGAGTAGTTTTTTATTTGCAAAGCAAAAAAAATTTAAAAGTTTTCTAATACAGTGGGGTGAATTAAAGAAAAAAAATACAAAAAAAGAAGATTCTATAAATTTATTTAAAGATGGCTTTGGTGGAGAAAATCAATTAACGCTTAATTTAGTTTTAAAATAAAATATAAATTTTTATTTTATCTGCTTCATATATATTTTTTTAATAATATTTGCTCTGTTATACCAGGTGAATTTATGAGCAGTTTGTCTGGCATTTTTAGATATTTTATTAAGATTTTTAAATTTTAAAACCATAGATATTGTTTTTAACCATCCGTTTAAGTCATTATTTGTAACTATAAAAGAATTTGTATTATGTTCTAGTATCTCCTGAAGTACTTTTTGATTACTAGAAATTATAATTTTACCAGATGCAAGATAATCAAACATTTTAAGTGGTGACATATATTTTGATGTATCTAAATTTTTAGAGTTAATCATTACCTTATTTTCATAAGGCATTAATAAAACATCATATTTTGATAGTAAATCTGGAACTAAGTTATAATTAACATAATCAAAAATTTTTAGGTTTTGTGTATTCTTAATTTCAAAATTATTTTTTTTTTTACCATATAAATGAAATATATATTTAGGAAAACTTTTTGAAATATCATATATTTTTTTTAATCCTCTGCCTTCATAAAAATTTCCAATATAGCAAAATTTATTTAACTTATTAATTTTTTTGATTTTAGGAAAATTTTTAATATCTACTGCATCTGGGAGTATTATAAAATTTTTAACTTCTTTAAAATGTAATTTTTTTAATTGTTTAGAAATAAAAATATTTCTAATAATATATTTTGAATTTATAAAATTTAGGTTTAATAAAACATATTTACTAAATCCATTTAATTCACCGTGTATTTCTAGAAAATGTCTAATTTTGAAAAATGATAAAAAAAAACTTGATAATTGACTTCTTGTTAAAATTATTGCTGCCCCTCTTTTTTTTAAAAATAAGGCTGCCCTTAATGAGAAAAAAAAACGATTAATAAAGTTATTTTTTTTTTTGCTTTTAAAAATAGATATAAAATTAATTTTTTCTTTTCCTCTTAGTAAGAATTTTTTTTTTATTGTCTTATGGTTATTGTTAACTTGGTATGGTAATATGCATGTAGTGTTTGTATTATTTAATATAAATGCATCACACATTTTAAGAACATGAATTATATAAGCACTTAATGTGGTTGTGTCTGTTTCAGCAATATAAAAAAACTTATTCATTTTTATAATAAAATTATGGTATTAGCTTAAAAGTCTATTAATACTTAATATATTATTAAATTTTTTATTATTGAAATAATTATGATTGACTAATTTTATTATTAGATCAGCTTTTTTACTATATTTTTGATACTCTTTTTCTGTTAGATACTGCCGATTATTTTTTTTTAAATAAGGATCATAAGCCTTTACATCTTTATTAATTTTTTTGAAATATTCATAAATTTCAATTGCTTTAGAATTTCTAAAGTCAGGAACGTTGGGCTTATAAGCCAAGCCTAAAAAGATAATTTTAATATTTTTTTTTTTAAAATTTGATTTTATAAATTTTTTAATTTTTTTAATAACAAAATATTTAAAATTTTCGTTTATTTTTCTCCCAGAAATTAAAAAATTAGATTTTATCTTTTTTTTAATGAGCAAATCATGAAAATAGTATGGATCTACAGGTATACAGTGACCACCTACTAAGCCTGGTTTCATATTAATAAAATTCCATTTTGTGGCAGCTGCTTTAAATATTTCTGACGAGTCAATATTTAATTTAGTAAATATTTCTGTTAAATTATTGAAATAAGCAATATTTATATCTCTTTGTATGTTCTCAATAATTTTAGCAGACTCTGCTACTTCAATATTTTTAACAACATAAATTTTTTTACATATTTTGCTATATATTTCTTTCATAGACTTAATACCTATTGCTGTCTCCGAAGCTATTATTTTTGTCAGCTGTTTTAAATCTTTTGTTTTATCACCAGGATTGAGTCTTTCAGGACTGTATCCAAAATAGAAATTATCAGATTTTATTTTAGATTTTTTTTCAATCATTTTTATACAGATTGTTTTTGTTGTAAATGGTGCATAAGTTGATTCAAATACAATTAAATCATTAACTTTGATAACTTTTGATATTTCAATACAAGCATTCATTAAATAAGTTAAATCTGGTTTGTTATTTGTCTTTACAGGAGTTGGAACTGTCACAATAAAAGTATTATAGGCTTTAAGATCAGATAAGTTCGAGGTAAATAGTATATTTTTAAGCTCACTCTTTTTGAATGTGTTAGTGCTATCTTCATGTTTTTTTAATTCATTGATTCTATTTTTGCTGATATCATATCCAACACATTCATAGTGTTTGTTTAATGATACTAGCAACGGAAGACCCACATACCCCACTCCAATGATAGCTATTTTTTTTTTAATTTTGTTCAATTAATTATTTTCTATAAATTTTTTTAATTTTTTAGGAGTTTCCAAGATATTTCCCATTGTCTGCTTTATCATTTTATCCATAATATTGTTATTTTTAGTATAATTTTTATTATCTTCAATAAAAGATACAATTTTATTTTTGAGCATATCTTTATTAAGTACTAACATATCTTTATTATAATAATGAAAGTAGTCTTCAAATTTTCTTTTGTGTAAATTGTGAAAAATAGGAACGGCGCATTCTTTATTTGCTACAAAAGCCTCTAAAATAGCAGTTGAATTTAAACCAATTACAAAATTATTTTCTTTTAATAGAGCATAACCATCACCACCAAAATAAAATTTTAGTCTACTATTTGAATATCTTATGGATAATTTCTGCAAGATTTTTGAGGAATGTCCTGTTTTAGACTTAATACTAAAATTTATATTTTCATATTTATAAGATAGTTTATTTAAAATAATCAATATTTCTAAATTAATTTTTTTAAAATCAACTAATTTTGATGTATTGATTATTTTTTTATCTTTTTTTATATACTTAAAAAAAATATCTGGTTTTCCTGCATTAGCATCAATAAAATAAAAAAGTATATTTTTGTTTTTATCTTTTTTTTTTCTAATCAAATAACTAAAATAAGATCTAGAGCATCCACCCAGTATTATTTGTTTTTTTATAACTAATTTATTTTTTAAAAGGAGTGTATAAATATTTTTATTATAACAAAATAATTTATTAATTTTTAATGGTAATTCTTTGATAACCCTTTTGAATAAATCAAATTTAACTATTGATTGTATTTTGGTGTGTATTCCTTCTTTATAGATAATATTAAAATTTATTTGATTTAACTTACAAATTTTATGAAGCACATACTCATCATGGTAAATAAAATTAAATGAAAAAAATGAAAAATTCCCCAATAAGATTTTGAAATACCTAATTGTTTGACTCATGAATTTTTCATAATCATAATAAGATTTCGAATCTCTATTTTTTTTTAAAAATAATTCTATATCATAAATTTTTTTTTTTAAAAAAAATTCTAAAATAAAAATTAAAAACTTCCTATTAAAAAAAAATATTTCTACGTTAGATATTTTATTATGAAAAGCACTTTCTACATCAGCTACGCCACCTGATTTTACAATAATTACTGCTTTTTTCTTATTTTTTTTTTCTCTTATTTTTTTGTTTTTATAAAGAGAAATTTTAAGAATTACTGCAGCAAGTAATGGAATATTTACTAAGCAACTTATATACAATAAAAATATTAAACCTTTTTGATATAAACTGTAAATTAATCTCTTGATTGAGTAAAAAATATCCATCTAATAATTTATAATTATAATTAGCAAAATAAATAACCTTATTTTATTATCTCTTTATTTTATTTTTTTAAGCTTTTTCCCTTGTAGTTTATAAACATTTTCACATAGAGTTAAGTGTTTATAATTATGAGAAATAAATATAATAGTTAAATTTTTACAAAACTTTTTAAGGTTATTAATTATCTTACCAGATGATTGTGGATCTAGTGCATTGATCGCTTCATCTAATATTAATATTTCAGGGTTTGAAAATAATGCTCTGGCAATTAATAGTCTTTGTTTTTCACCTCCTGATATCTGCTTAGAATTTAATTCCCCTAAATTAGTTTCAAGTTTTTCAGGCTTACTTTCTATAAATTTTTCTAATAAACATATTTTAATGATTTTTTTAAGTTTAATTTTGTCTTTAAGAGATAGTTTTTTATCAAATACAATATTATTTCTTATACTATCATCAAATAAGGATGTTGATTGGCTTACATAATTAACATTTTTTCTCCAATTTGTTTCAGTCAAGTTCTTACTATTACCATCAATATAAATTTTTCCATGATTTGGTTCAATCAATCCAGCAATCATGTCAACCAATGTTGATTTACCTTCACCACTTAAACCGATAATTCCTATTTTTGAGAATCTTTTTATAGTTATATTTATTTTATCTAGAATAAGTTTTCTTTTATTTTTTGGATAACAAAAGGAAACATTTTTAAATTCAATTTTTTTTCGGAATTTTTTTTTAATAATAAATTTAAATAATGACTTTTTTTTAAAATCAAAATCTTGAAGTTCATTGTGTATATTAGCAAGTATAACCTTACCTAATCTAAAACTTTGAGTGGCAATTAATATTTTTGAAGCTGAGGGCCCAAGTTTATAAGTAGCTGCAACAAATAGCCCCAATATTTTTAATATTTCCATGTTGGTGTAAGAAAAATAATAAGCAAAAAGAATTAAAAGACACAGCAACACAATCATTGAAAACTCAATAATCGGTCTAGGTATAGCTGTTAGAAGGGTGTACTCTTTAGATATGTTTAAATTTTTTTCATTATATGAAACAAATTTATTATAATAAAATTTTTTTTTAAAATTAATAGTAATGTCTTTAATATTATTTATTATTTCATATATAATTTTTACTTGATTATCGAGTATACCTGTTCTTTTATTACTTAACTTTTTAAGTTTATGTTTACTAAATAAATTTATTAGAACAATTATTACTGAGAAAAGTAATAAAGCTACCAAGGTTATATTTGGGTTATATAAAATTAAAAAAGATACAATTAATATAAAAAGAAGTACTTCTGATATTAAATCCATTATTGGACCTAATACAGAAGATTTAAATAACCCTGTGTCAGATTGGATATTTCTAATAAGTTTTGTTCCATGTCCAGAATAATCTAACCATTTTAAATGCATATATTTATACATAAGTCTCTTTTGTAAACCAGCAGTTACAGTAAAAATGAAATTTACTCTAATTTTTAAAATTAACATTTGAATTAAGAATCTAACAAAGAACAATATTAATAATAATTTTACAATTAAATAAATTTTACTTTGAAGTTCTAGATTATTGAATCTAAAAAAAATTTTTTCATCTAAAAATTGTATACCAGTTGTAAAGTTGCTTTCATTTATAATAGAAACAATAGGTATAATGGTACCAATACTTATAGTTTCGATAATAATATTAAAAAAGGTGCTAATAAAAAAAATAGAAACAATTAATTTTTCTTTATTATTTAATATCTGATAAATTTTTTTTATGCTTTTGAAATACATTATATTTAGTTTATTACAAAATTTTTATAAACAGTAACCTATGTGATTTAAAATTTAATAATATTCAAAATTAAGTTATTTTCTTATAATAGCACTTTATGAATAATGCAATTAGTATAATGACCATAAGAAATTTAAGATAATTAAGTTTAAATTTTTTTACATTATGAGTGTTATTTAACTACCAAGATTAAGATTTTGATTACAAATAATCTTAAAATCTATTTCATTAAGACAAAGAAAAAGAGCTGACGGCTTCACAATATTTAGAAAGCCTAATTATTTCAAAAGGGAAATCTTTTACAAGTTGATCATTTGGATAATTAATATTATTTTTTAATTCAAATGCTATTTTATTAGATTTTTTTGCAGTTTTCATAATTTTATTAAAAAAAATCTTATAAAAATGTATATCAGTATCAATTGTTATCCTTGTATTTTTTAGATAATGATAGTCTCGCTTGTAGGTGACTAAAATTTTTGGATTGCAAATCCCATAATCTTTATCAAGAATTGCTCCTTTAATATTTTGTAGGTCTATATTGGTCAACATTTTTTCTTTATATCTTCCTTCAACAGAAGAAATTTTTTTTTCTATATGAAAAGTTTTTTTTGACTCATTAGGATAATATCTAATTCTAATTTTTTTTCTTGGTAACACGCCCTCAATAGATTGATGATACATATCAAAGTTGTTATTGTCATAATAAATTGAAGAAATAATTCTAGAAGGATGTAAAATTTTAGAATTATTTGATAAGAGCCATTTTTTTAGATAAAATAAATTGGTTTTATGAATGTTTAATTTTTGTTCAATTCTAAAAGTCATCTATTTTATTGAGCTCATTTTTTTAATATTTATTTTTGAATAAACATCTGTATTAATTATGTTTGTATAATCTTTGCATTCTAAATCATTAATTTGAATAAAACCTCCAGAAAATTCTTGCTTTTTTTTATAGGCAGACAGACACAATTTAGTATTGGAAATTTTTGCCAAATCAACAAATGTTTTTGAACCATCCTTAGATGCGATACCTATATTCGCATTTTTTATAATTATTTTTTTAATTTTTACACTTGACTTTTCTCCAACTGAAATAGCTTTATCACCACAATCTAAAAATTCACCTTCAAGAACAGTATAAATACCAAAAGAAAAATCTAAACAATCATTGATAGAGTTGGTTATTTTTAACTTTTGAAAATTTATTTCTGAAAAATCACTATCTAGACTGTCAGAAAGTGAATTTAGTGAAGTGTATGATTTTAAAGATCCTCTGGATCTAACAAAATTAACTGTATCTTCACATGTACCATTATTGGTTTTTATAGTTATATTTTTAATTTCAATATCTATAAATGTTAAACATCCTGTTAAGTTTTTAAAATTATTACTTTTAAAGTCTAAATCTTTTAAGCCAGTAAAATTGATTTTCCAATCATTGATAGTTTTGCCAGTGAAAATAGCTTTTCCCATTTTATTAATTTGAGAAATATTAATAATTTTATTTTTATAATCTACCTCTTGAATCGCAATACCTTTATTGGATAATAGTTTAAAATTATTAAATAAATAGGTTTGAAAAAAATTTAGAAAAACTTTTTCTTCTATCGATTTATAATTTCCTAAAAAAAAGTAATTATTATTTTTAAAATCTTGTTTTAATGCTTTTTTAAAATCAATGTCATTATTTATTTTTTTAGAAGAAAATAAGTTAATATTATTTACAGCATGACAATTTTTAAGATTCTTACATAGAATGAACTCACCTTCTTTATTTGTGCTATCATCAAAAAATATATAATCAAATTTATCATCTAATTTTTTAAGATATTTGATTTCAAGGATCTTTTTTTTGTTATCTTTTATAGAATTTTCTATTTTGTTGAGCTCATCTAGATATTCAAGTCTTTTTCTTAAAATAGAAAATGCTGTATCAATCTTTTGTGAGGATAAAGAAAGATTTTTATTTTTAATTTGATTTTTAAAATTATTTAAATTTATTTGATTTAATTTATTCAAGGATAAAATAGGATTTATTTTAAAAGTTGAATACATTTTGACTATGTTATCAAAATTACTATCTTCTAAATTTCTATCTAATAAAATTGATGACTTTCCATCATTATATATCGGTCTTAACTCTTGTAAAAGAGGATCAATGTAAATTACTTGATTGCGTATTCCTAGTCCATGAGTTGCACTTGCTGCAAGTAATAAGGTATTATAAATCTTAAATTCTGAAATTATTTTACTATTAGAAATTGCTTCTAAGTTTAAATAAAAATTATTACCAATTTTTAATTCAAATAATTCATTAATCTTTCTCATTCCATCGGATGATTCATAAAATTTATTGTAATCATTTTTTATCCAACCTGAATTTTCAACTTTAAGAGATGGATATTCTGATTTTGAGTGTAAATTTGACATTAAATACACAGGTCCTTCTCTAAGATAATTTCTTTCAAGTAATTCTTTAGTAAATTTTTCTTGAAAAATAAATTTTTGCTTTTTTTCATTAATTACTACATCTACATATCTGGTATGAGGAACTACAAAATTAAAATTTTCTAGCAATGTAGTTAAAAAAATTTCATTATCTCCTGCTCTAGATTTTGGTAATAAAAGTCTGAAATTTGTTATATTAAAAATATGACCTTCTAATAATTTGACATCTAAGCTAGTAGTAAATTTTTTTTTAGAAAAGTGGAAATTAGATAAACCAGTAGACTTTATTTTAGCAATATATAAACAACTTGATCCATCAGAATATTTAACAATAATTTTAGATTTAAATCTCTTTTTAAAACTTTCATCTATTGTTTTATTTTTAGATAATGAACTGTAAATAGCTAATACGTTTCTGTACCATTTTTTTTGATTATTGATTTGAATATCAATTACTTCAATATTTTTATTAGTTTCTGCATAATGATAATTTGTACAGTTTTCTTTTTTATTATTAGTATATCCAGGTTTAATTAAAATACTTATTAGTAAAACTGTGTATAAAATATATCTAAAGCTTGAGTGCATATGAAATTAGATCTTTTTCGTTTTCTATTTCATTAATAAAATACTTCGCACTTTTTTTATCTTTAAAAACCAATCTATAGTTAGTTTGATTATTTTCTTTTTCATAAAATATAGATACAACATTTTCATTATTTTTTAAAATTTCAAGATTACCAATCGCAACTACTTCAACTACATTGTTATTTTCACCTTCCTCAAATGAATAATTAAAAAAAAATAAATTTTTATTTTCAAAATATTCTTTTATGTAGTAAACAATAACAATTGTAAAAAAAGCAAAAGCACCTAAAAAAATTCCCCATTTAAAAAAGACTGAACACGATATCCCTATTGTAATAAGTAGAAAAAATACAGTTAATTCTAGTGGACTTTTTACAGGATTTCTAAATCGAACTATAGATAGGGCTCCTACCATACCAAGAGACAATGCAATATTTCCTGAAATCAATTTTGTAATAACAAAAGTAATTGGAGGTAAAAGCATACAAGTCAATGTAAAGTGAAATGTATTAGCCCATCTTTGTTTTGAAAGTGTTAATGATATTCTTATCATCAATCCGATAAAACTCGATAAAAATACTAGTCCTATAGTTGATATCAA
>Ga0209425_10005192_pt1 | contig 12889 bp, 13 predicted proteins | sample COG_05_FD_184749 | JGI IMG/M metagenome (GOLD analysis project Ga0209425, IMG submission 184749) | Pelagic Microbial community sample from North Sea - COGITO 998_met_05 (SPAdes) (version 2) | ecosystem: Environmental > Aquatic > Marine > Neritic zone/Coastal water | place: Helgoland, sampling... | reverse complement strand
TTAATAGAAATGGGAACTTAGCGGCCAGCCAACGCAAGGCGATCCGAAGCCATTTATATCGGGCAGCCAACGGGTGAATCAAATTATATAAACGATACATTCGGATTAAACACTTTTTTGCTGAAGACTTAGTTTATACATCAATAATTCACTGATATTATATACTCATCATACTCAAATCCCATCGGTGGAGAAAAACTTCCACAATATCGTTTCCTCGAAAATTAACTTCCAATGTATTAATAGTTTCCTAAAGCGCATTATCTTCTGCGCCTAATAAATCAATTTATATCGTCTCAAAACGTTGCCTTTCACGTGTTGAGATTAACTGCTATCGAAAATCTTTCTTATACTAAGCTTCTAGCCAAGAACAGCATAATCCAAAAAAAAGACATCTCAACTTCTCCCGTAATCGTCTTCAAATCGAACTAAATCATCTTCGCCCAGATAAGAGCCTGATTGCACCTCAATCAGCTCAAGATGAACAGCCTCGGAGCTTACCAAGCGTTGCGTTTCACCAACAGGAATAAATGTCGACTATATATCCAACCACTCCAACCTTGAGAAACCTTGCAATCTGAGCGGAAGAGTGGTTAACACATGCAATTATTGTCCCCGTTTATACTGGCATGCGCATATACTCGTCACAATAATTACCGGTACCCGTTAGTTTCGGAGAGAAATCAGTCTATGCCAGCAATATCTTTATTTTAATATTTCAAGGTATCGCTTAAATTGATTATCCCACTGAAACTGAGCAGCGTAATCTTTAGCATCATCTAGCTTATTTTTTATTTGACTATTTGCTTTCATAACCTTACAGAGGTATTCACTAGTTAAGTTTATATTTTTATGTACATAGGCATAACCACCAGCAACTTCAACTAATGCAGGTTGATCAGAAATAACTACTGGGCATTTCTGGCTAAATGCCTCTAAAACAGGCAAACCAAATCCCTCGTATGTAGACAAAAACAACATTGCTAAAGCATTATTATATAATTCAACTAGCTCACAATCCGAAACAAAACCAGTGAATACAATACCTTTATCCTTTCTATTTTTTTTCTTCAAAAAATTAATGTGTGGGCCCGAACCGATCACAACCAATATAATTCTGTCGTTCCTGCGCTTAAGAATATTGTATATTTCACAAGCTTCTTCGACATTCTTATGTGGTTGATGACCAAATGTTATTAAAAAATCTTTCCCTTTATATACTTTTGAAGTAACTTCTTCAGCGGGAAGGAAATTACCTCCTATTCCGTTCCAAATAACGTTTATCTTAGAGTCTATATCCTTGTTACATGCAAATCTTATAACTTCCTGCTTAACGAACTCACTGACAACTATTAACTTATAGCATCTATTTATAGCCCTTTTATAAAGTGCCTTCTTATAAATATTCTTTAGTAATCCCTGGTAAATCTCTGTGAAATTCATATCATGAACTGTCACAATATTTTTTTTAAACCGACCTAGGAAAAATGGAACCAAGGTATTTGGAGAAAAAAGAATACAATTTAATTTGCTCTTCTGTACTGTCAACCAAAAAGACTCAAATATCATTGAAAATAACAGATTACGTGGAGTATAACGAATCAAATAGTCATCACATAATTTTTTATCAAAATACTTTAGATTACAAGATCCTAAAAGCACTTTATATTTTAAAAAACTCTGCTTCTCTAAAAATTTCAGAAGCTCCAAAGTATATCTCTGATTCCCACCAGACTGCGGCCTAATAAAATTAATGATTATCATTTTTGAATTACCGTTATTTTCATCTTTTCAAGAAGGTAGCCTGAAACTAATTTCATATACAGAATCAATAGCTATGTAAGTGAGCAATAAATTATTTTTTCCGATAGACCACTTATTAGTGAGCGCGAAATAAACACATAGCACAACAGGCCAATATTCTCTCGATATGAGCGGCACCTTAAATTTTACAAAATAAAAAATTACCACCAATCCTATTTGAGATGTAAACCCTATAAAATAACTATAAATCAAAGACTCTATAAGTGTCAGCTCAATTTTAGCAACATGGAAAGGAAAATTAGTCAGCCCCCCAGATAGTTAACGGCGCCTACTGATGCAGCAGTTAATACATTTTTCCAATTTATAGAGAGAGGCTAAGCCAGTGAGGCTTTTTCGTTCATGTGATTTCATGCTAGAGAAGTCATGGAAATTACGGCGTCACATCAAAGAGGGGCATTATAAATGCCCTATGCTCGGAAAAGTAGTATCAGAGAAAAGAAGAGAGCCGTACATTCCAACTGGCTCTGTAATAGCTGTTCTGGCCTAACTAAACTGTCCCGCTCAATGAGGTCATAACCGTACTTTGATTATCTACGAAACGTGCAGGGTTATCACTGGAATCATAAGCGCGTTTATCGTGCCCTACCCTAACAATCAAAATGGCTTCGTTTTGTTATTTTCACTATTCACTGTATTGAGTAGGCTTGTTTATACAGTTTAGACAAGGTCGATACCGCTTTGACATCGTAGCGATTCAAGCGTCTCTGCCGATCTAAAATCGCTAAGGTTATCTGATCACTTCGGTCTGGATCATCCTCAAAAGGCGTCTCAAGTTCATTCCAAGCTTGAGCTCTAGCCCGTCTCACACGTGCCTTGCCACAATGAGCCTGCGCCAATTCAAATGCCGCTTCTTCTGATAGACCATCACTGACAAACAGTGTTTGTAATACGGTGATTTCAGGACTTACAAGTAGATCAAACGCTTGATTAAGACCATGTGAGCGAGCATTAATGCTGGACTGAACCTTACCTTCAAACGTTTTAGGGCCGCTAGAATGTTGAGCATTTTTTCTATTAGCGTGTAGTTGTTTAGCTGTTGTCATTCTTATCAATTAACAATTGCTGACGATCTTGTTCAAGATCAAATTCGAGCCGTTGGCGCACTAAGGCATGATTACGCCGAGTATCAATCATCTTGAGTGTTTCACGCACATTTTTTTCATGTCGTGCTAGCTGTTGCTCTACTTTATCCAATGTATTAGCTTTAAGAGTATATGCCTCAGCCATTAGACCGTTCATCGTGATTTCGGCTTCATCTAGCAGCTTCGATATGTGTTGATAACCTTCTTCCGGATCATTTTCCCAGGCAAGAAAAGCTAACTTTGATCTGGGATTATCATCTAGCTCAAAAAACCCGCTCAATAACGAGCCTAATTTACCCTCCATCCCCCGCAATAAAACTGATTGGCGTAGAGCTCGCATTCGTTGTACTTCACGTAACTCATCGTGAATATCTTTAACTAAAATAAGATCTAACGCATCTTTGACTTCTACACTATCGATCAGGCGCTGTAATTGAAGATCATAGCTACTCACCTCCTCGCCAGGTAAAAGAAATCGCTCATTAAACCAAGGGATCTGAGCTAATAATTCAGCTTGATTATCGTTGAGCTCAAGTGCCAACGTATTCTTTGACTGTTTTGTTATAGAGCTGTCTTCTTGGGTTTTCTCCATAAACATAACTCACTCCTTGAATAGCGTATTAATCAGTATTCAATGTATTGGTTAATAACCTCACACCAGGGTCCTTATCGGGGGAGCCGATAAACTCGATACCTGCAGCTTCAAGTGTTTCTTTAATTAAGCCGAGCGTTTTAACGTTTGCATTAGGTATACCATCAGATACTTCATACCTTTTCAAAGTCGCTGTACCCACGCCCGAGTTAGCTGACAACTCTTTTGCACTCCACTTCAGCAGGGCTCTAGCTGCTCGAATCTGGGAAGAAGATATCATTTGGTATCCTTTATGATTCCTTTTGCATCATATATATGCTATATTGGCTGCTAACTGATACTAATATTAGGAATCATACCATGCTTGATAAGCTACTCAAAAAAATGAATGGCGCTTATGCTGAGAATACTATTAAAGCGTATCAATCTGACTTTACGGTATTTTCTAATTGGTGTGCCAGTAAGGAGCTATGCCCCTTACCTGCTGAGCCTGAAACAATTTGTGATTTTATTATCTTTGATATGCAAGACAGTGCCTCTTCAACTATTCGACGGCGTATTGCGAGTATCAGCCGACTACATAAATTAGCTCGCATGACTGATCCCACTAAAGATGAAGATGTCTTCCTTGAGCTCAAACGCATGCATCGACAAAAAGGACGTTGGCAACGTCAGGCCTTTGCCATGACCATCGAGGTTAGAGATCAATTAATTAATATTACTGATGACTCGATTAAAGGGTATCGAGATCGTGCACTACTTTTATTTGCATATGACAGTATGCGAAGACGAAGTGAATTGTGTGAGTGTAACTGGTCAGATATTTCACTTAATTCGGATGGGACTGGCAGTTGGTTTATGCAATTCTCAAAATCAGACCAAGAGGGCTATGGTAAATATATTCCTTTGGATATTTAGACGATGGAGGCTTTATTACAATGGAAAGAGCACGCTGAACTCACCGATGGAAAAGTCCTCAGAGGGTTTATACGTCAGCAAATCATTGGAGATTCATTAGACTCTAGTCATATTGCAAAGATCTTTAAAAAACTGGCTAAAAAAGCACAATTTAATGAGAAAATCATGAGGAATATTTCAGGACACTCGGCACGTGTCGGTCATGCACATGATTTGCTAAGGGAAGGAAAAAGTTTACCGCAAATTATGGTGGCGGGTGGCTGGAAGTCTACAGATATTGTATTACGATATATTGAAAATAGCAGTCAAGTCATCATGCGTAAGTAAAACTTGTTTAAACCTCATGATTCTGGCGGTTCTAAAGCAACATGAACAACTCCAGCATGCGAAAGGCCATTATAAATTGCAAAGAATATAGCACCTATCACCTAGGTGATAGGTGATAGGTGCTAGGTTTTCGAAAATATGTTCATCGGTACAAATCCCAACGCCATCTTCACAAACCAAGTATTAAGCAACATTTGTACAGACAACGATACCGCTTGAGCAATAGCGGCTCCCATAACACCATACTCAGGAATCAACCATACGCATAAGCCCACCATCACAACGGCAGTTATCCCACTCGAACACAATAAATACCGTTCATGGCCTGTCATGCTCAGCAAGAACCCCACAGATCCTGTAGCCACATTAACAAATTGCCCCAAAGCCAAAACCACTAACACTGGGGCACCAACAACAAATTCGGGCCCAAATAAACCCATTATCCACTCGGAAAAAACAAGAATAAATCCCAGAACAGGAATACACGCCAAAACCATTAGGCGGGTAGACCAAATAGCAATATGTTTCAAACTCTCAATATCACCCTGATGATGCAGCGCGGAAAACTTAGGCGCAGCAATGCTATTAATGGCCATAAGCACCAGCATCACCAAGCTTGACGTGCGAAATGCATTATGGAATACAGCTACATCTTTACTCTCAGCCCAAACACCAAGAAATAGTGGCACACCCCAAGTCATGAGTATGCTTAGTGAAGCCACACCCCACATAGGTAGAGCTGATCGCCATAACTCTCGAGCATTATATTCAAAATTCCAATTACTCTGAGACCTTTTCCACCACAACCAGATAGCAATCAAAGTGACAATACAGGAGGCTAATAAATACAACAGAGCAACTTGGCCTGTATTTAAGCCATCAAGTATTAAGAAAAACAGTAAAAGGAGCACAATTAAAACAAGTGACAGGCCCAGGTTCTGACAAAAATGTAATTTACCAACCTGCTTCAAACCTTGGAAAAAACGGCCATGGAGCATAACTAAACCAAGTGAAATAACCCCAAAAGACATATATTTTAGCGGGCTACTTAGTAACGGCTTGTGAAACACATTTTCCGATAAAAATGGTGCCGATAGAAACAATAAAACGGAAACGAGCAGGAGAGCGAGAGAAGCCCTAATGGTAACAGCCGTATAAACAGCATTAACTAAACTCCAATTATTTTTCGAAGAATAAGCCGACACAAACCGTGTAACAATGGGATCAAACCCCATCAGAGAAAGCATCGCTAATACCGTAACAAGGGTAATTGCTAGAAAGTAGTATCCCGAATGCTCGGCGCCAAGGAATCTAGAAATAATGATATTAAGAGAAAGCGCTGCGCCCGCAGCTAGTATTTTTAGCAAAAGGGACATCACACTCTTTGAAAATAACTCTGAATAATTTTCCTTGTGAGCTGAAGGGAACTTCATTTGATCAAAAGAACTTTAAAGCAGCTAATTTAAGCTGCTGCTCGGACGCGTACTCTATAACCGAATTCGGTATTCCAACCACTTCCAGCAATGGGCGTCCAAATTTAACTCGGTTAAATAGATACACCAAAGGCTTCCTAATCACTCTTCCAAACACAGAAAAACCAAAGAATTTATTAATAAAAGACAGTAGTTCAATCTGCTCATAAGATAGAGAGGTATTCTTTATAACGGAGACATCAGGAAACAGTCTAACTTGCAATACATTACTGATAAAATGATTCACCAAACCAACCTGAATCGCCTCCTCGAAATCACACACAATCAAGTCATCACAAAAAACATTTCTCCAAACCTGTAAACGGCCCGCCAAATTTCTAGCAAGTGGCTCAAAAGACGTGACAGGCTTATCCATCCTTACAAATTGATCTAAAGTTCCAGAAAAACCTGACTTCACCGCCTCACTATATCTCGACACCAGCCAGTCTGCTGGCTTACGCACATAACAAATCACAATCACACGATGTAGGGCTGAAGATAAAAAATCCTTGAGAGCTCTAATATTGTCTTCTTCAAACAGTCTTGAAGATAAATGCTCATTAGAAAAAATAATATCTCTATCTTTATTTTCCAGAATAAAACACTTTATGCGCCCAAGAAACCTACTAATGCTTCTTGGTTTTCGAAGAGCACCAATATTGTAATCCTCGCAAAAGCACGTCGCAAGCTCAACATGATTTGGCTTTAAAAAAACTTCGTTTGGATAAGAAACCCCTAGATCGTTGAGCTTATCTACATTGTTATACAAATAGTTTTGAATTGACGTTGTTCCCGTTTTTTCGAAACCAATATGCAAATAAATCGTTCTCTTTGTCATTTCACAAAGCTCCTACAGCCAAGTCTTTCAAGGGTGCTTATGACTTTGTGGTAAAACTGCAAGAATGATTCCGTATGTAATCTTTTCCGTGGATCTTCTGTACCTGGATAAAACCCAACTTCTACAACATCGGCTAAAGATATTTTTATGCCAGACAAATGTACAACCTGCGTTATACTTCTCAAAATAAATCCTCATAACCAAGTAACTCAAAATCTCTTTTATAAATACGGACAATATGTTCAATAGACTCTTTATTATAGTGTTTTCGGTAATCCTTATGACCACTGACATTCACCATCTTAAGCTCGCTAGTACCCAGCACTCTCTGCCTGAGATGCTCAAAGTCATCGGCCAGAGATTCAAACTTTATAAGCTTGTCAACCCTTGAAAAAGAACCTTTTTTTGAAATTAAAAATTCAAACTGCGGCACAAAATGTATAAAGGCTCTCTCATTACCACACGCTAACCAATTACAGACAAAATCGTTAAAATCAACAAATCTATCAAGAACCACCTGCTTGAATTTAATTCCATTAGGGTGGTGTATCATCCCGCCCTGGTAAAGGAAGTTCCATGCAGAAAAGGCTCTATCAAATGGATTTCTCACAACACTAAACACATAAATATCGTCAGGTATTTCTCTATAAAACGATAAACGTGTATGACCTATTTCACGGCCATAAAGAGATTTTATAAGCGACATCCCTGCAGTTTTGGGAATATGTATAAACAAGCACTGCCTATCGGAAACGAATTTTGGTAAAGGAACACCTATAGTTTTTTTATAACTATCGCAAAAGATTCTATGGAACCGCCAATAATAGTCCCAGTACGTCATTGCCTTTCATCTATATATTTTGAATAGATATGACGTAACTCTTCATCCCTCACAGAATCTTTCAAATTACTTTTTTGAATAAAACACTTCATAACCGCGCCATGTAAATAGCGGAAAAACTTTTTTTCAAAAAAAGTGGGGTTAAGTTGCCTAAGTCTCTTTAACATCACCCTGAATAACAAAATTAATTTATTATTGGAATCAATATTTGTATTTCGATACACATTAAAATCAAAGCAATAACGATTAATACCTAGAAATGAGGTTATTTTGTTAAAGCATTCACTTGAAAACAAAGAATCAGTTTCAATATCAATTACCAGCAATGACTCCTCTCCAAAATTATTTGTAATCGCATCAGCAACAACATCATATCTTCCACCCTTTAAATACCCTCCAAGAATCCAATTTGGGTAAATCTTTTCACACTCATCAATCAAAGCCTTTTCAAAGGTTCTAAACTCTTCACCTCGAGCAAGCGAAAATTTGTAATGGGATATTGCCCTTTCTTTTTGATTTCTGTGTAAAATTATAAATTTTTTATCTAGCCCATCCAATAACTGGGTTGATTTAATATTTTCGATAAAGGTACTAATGTGCAGTGAATAGATGGTGCTACCGTCAAGATACACACCCTCCTTTTCAATACCTCCGAAGTTTTTACAATAATCTTCTTGTGTTTCCAAATAACCCAAGCTGGAAAATCTGACCTTTGATCCGTCACTATTAAACGCATGTAAACTTAACCTTAAACTTGAAACAAAAAAACCAGGCTCTTTCAGAACACCCTGACGAATATCTGGATGCTGCCCCAGCACATTACACAATGAAGTAGTAGCACATCTCGGCATACCGATCACAAATAAAATATTTTTCATCTCCTCACCACGATCTCTTTTAATTCCCGCAGGCAAAGTGCGAGACAAAAAATAAAGACTGGAACATCGTGCCAAAGATCAATAAAAAACATCAGGAACACAAAAATGATAACAGGTCTAATAGCTAGGCAGTACTCTTTTCCAAGTTTCCTATAGCAAGAAACTAGGCCCACCACCAAGAAAAAAAATGGTAGTGCGCCCATCTCAGCAATCAGCGCTGAAAAACTAGTGTAAGGCTTATTAGCCGAAGAGCTAAGCGCCCATTTATTTACCTCACCCAGCTTAAGATATTTTCCTAAAAAGCGATCATGAAACTCGGTCATTGAAAAATAAGGTAAATCCGGTATGGAATGACTCGAAAATGCTCCCATGTAATCGCTAGCCCAAAGTGCTGGATAACTACAAAACTGACCAAGTCCTACCCCTACAAAAAATGAATGAGGATACTCAATCCACAACTCAACCAATGTAATATAGGCAAGTATTTTAGGATGGTAGTTGAACTCGTCCATTAATGTATTATCAATATTGATCAATCTATATTCGATATACGGAAAAATCAAAGCCACAAAAACGCCAAATAGAATTAGACTCCTATAACCTTTAATTCGGGAAAAAATCAAAGCAATGCCACCGCAAAGGATACCCAAAATGTAATTTGGCATGATAAAATTGGACAACGCTACCACCAGCCAACCTATTTTTTTATGATTAAACTCTTGTGTCTCAACGAGAAGAGAGAAAAAACCAATTACTGTCACCAGCTTTGCTCCTCCCACACCATAAAATGCTGAGTAATAATCGGGCAAATAATCCTGATACGGCAAAAGGAAAGGAAATCCCACACTCATCATATTAAAAATACTAAGAACGAATGCCATTAAACTAATATAATGCAATCCACCCTGATAAGCTTTTCCTCCACAAATCAAAATAAACAATGGAAAAATTAACGCACACTCCAATACGAAAGCTGTAAAGGACACATTGTAAAATAAAAAATTTATAAAAAATAATACAAAAAAAACAAACAATACTATAAAGCAGTTAAGAATAACCTTTCTTCTAATCTCAAGGATCAATATTGGGGCTAAACAATAGAACGCATAGCTCAGCTTCGCTCTTGGCAAAACCATCAAAGAAGAAGCTAGCGCCAATCTAAAACTCATCTTAAACACTTCATTTATAAAAGCCCCCTCAGTTGCAACATCACAAGATTTCTTCTCAAAATATCAATTGATTTCCATGGTTGTTGCCAATCTTTTTTAGCAGCCCCTCTAATCAAAGTTTAATCTCGACCTCTTCGCTCACCAAAAAGGCTGTGCTTTGTATAAAACTTTCATTACCCACCAACCTAAGCTTTAATTCTGCAGGTTTTATCACCCCTTAAATATTAGATATTAAATAAGATGCCTTTTAATATGTCGCACAAAGTGGTTGCACCTGCTTTCATCGCACCAACTATGAAAAAGTTAGGCTTTAGCGGGCCAATACGCTTATCGTCAAACCACTCATCCATAGAAACAACTCTTTCCTCTTCCTCACTTCCTCACACATAGCTTGTATTTGAGTAAGTCCACCATGAACAAAACTAGAAATAGTGGGTAAGAAATGAGATATCTACTAATCAGTTTTGGCTCTCTAATTATTCTGTAAAGCCATCTAAGGTTATATCTATCAATCAACTTAGGATAGTAATTAATGCCAAACAATGCTGTTTGATGAATATATCCACCACAAGTAAACCCCATTCCACGCCAACTCTTCATATACAAATCACTCAAGAATTTCTCCTGCAATACAGCCCCCATACCAACCACAATTACATCAGGATTTATAACCACAAGTTCATCTAAAAATGAATCTCTTTCATCTGCAGAGCAAAAATAACCATTGCGCGCACCAATTACACGCATGTTCGGCCAACTGTTCTTCCAGTGATTAGTAGCCCTCTCAACTTCACCCTCTCGCGCGCCAACAAAAAAAATAGATTTATTGTCATGTTCGATAGCATCGAAAACCAAAGGTGCTAGAGATGTCGAATCAAAGCTGACTCTTTCTACTGGCCCAAACCCCACCAACCTAAACAACCAGACCATAGCCACCCCATCAATGAACAGGGTGTCTATGCCTTTAAGCCAGTTTTGATTTTTTCTCAACTGCAGGTAGGAATACGGATTAATAAATGAAACCAAACAAGGAGGGCAGAGAATAGTTTCATCACACCGCTCTTTAACCCTCTCTCTAATCATTTTCAGCATATAACCTCATGTTCTTTCAACCTGTTAAGGTGCAAATCCATAACAACGGGCTAGATAAATTTTAATTCATACAAGCTAATTTCATCAAACTGTAGTTGAGCCGGCTCACTCTTCTTCAGCCTATTTACGCCAACCTTACGGGGAACTTCAACGACTCCGCCACAGGCTTGTTGACTGCCATTTTGATCGTCTATTGTTTATGAGGCTGATCAAGATCACGCGGACTAACACATGGTCAGTGGCTGCAAGCTAACTCCTTCCAGCGCCCACCTTAATCAGCATATCACCATGACTAACACCAACTTCATACCTAAAATCTACTTGAAAAATGGCAGGATGAAAAACCACTACCAGAAGTCGGCAACATCCCGATGGGAGAGCTCGCCGACTATTTTTCAGGTTCTACGTTGTTGCGCTGTTTTAAGCGGAAGCTTTTGTCCATCTTTTTAGATATAAGCGTGTTTTTTAAGGTAATCCACCACTTGAATGGCGGCTTCTTCGATTGAGATACCCTCATTAACAATGTGTAATTCTGGATTAGCCGGCACTTCGTAGGGCGAATCTATACCGGTAAAATTTTTAATTTCACCGGCCCTGGCCTTTTTATACAGACCTTTAGGGTCTCTTTGTTCGCAAATACTGAGTGGCACGTCGATAAACACTTCCACAAATTGACCCGACATCGCCATGTTACGCACCATCTCTCTGTCTTTAGCGAACGGTGAAATAAACGCCGTAACAACAACCAAACCCGCATCGCAAAATAAATTCGCCACTTCACCGACACGACGAATATTTTCTATTCGATCGGCTTCCGTAAAGCCCAAGCCTTTGTTTAAACCTTGGCGAACATTGTCCCCGTCCAATAGGTACGTATGCTTATTTAACCCAAACAATAGGTTTTCAACGGCATTGGCGACCGTTGATTTTCCGCTGCCACTGAGGCCTGTAAACCATAAGATACAGGGCTTTTGCTGTTTGAGAATGGCGCGTTTTTGTTGACTGACATGATGCTCATGCCAAACGGTATTGTCTGTCATTTTTACTTCCCTATTTTACGTCATTCTTTTTTACGCGCTTCAACACCCATCGGTGGTATCGCTGATGATATTTAAAGGGGGGCGGGGTTAAAAACAGATAACCCCCCTTATCGAGCCCTATTCTACGGTCACTGATTGCCTGACGCTCACCGCCACACAGTCTTCTCGAACGATATAACCTTGGTCGATGACCGGTTGGGCGGATTCGAGACGACATTCGGGACTGACGTTAGGTCGTGATGTTCTCGTCATTGGTTCACCTGTCAATGGGTGTGGTGATGCTATCACCTCTACTAAGATGGCCAATCTCACTATGACAATACAACTGTCTGACCGCTGTTATTGACCCGCGTTATCATCACCCCCAACCCATCACCCTGTTATCCAAAAAACCACTAGCTCAAGGCCGCCTTTCTTTTCTCGACACTGACAACAATTAACGCGACAAACAACCCAGCCATCGTACCGAGAACAAGTGACACCAGCATGATCATTGTTCGTTTTGGCTTAAGCCTTACTTCAGGCGGCACTGCTCGAGCATCTATATTTGCAGTCAATACCAAGCCTTCCTCCAGAACATCCCGCTCCAAGCTCATTCGGTGTTCTTTTAGTTCAGCCAAAGCCGGATCATACCTGTCAAAATCCTCCAGCCTCTTCTCCAGAATTTCTATTTCTGACGAAAGTGCCTTGCTACCCATTAAATACAGTGATCTCAGCTCCATCACATTGGTCAAGAGTGGCTTATTCGTTACAAAGCTCTCTGTCGCAAGATCGACAGGATCAACAAGACCGTTTTGGACTGCAATTTTTTTGGCG
>Ga0209425_10005191_pt1 | contig 12890 bp, 10 predicted proteins | sample COG_05_FD_184749 | JGI IMG/M metagenome (GOLD analysis project Ga0209425, IMG submission 184749) | Pelagic Microbial community sample from North Sea - COGITO 998_met_05 (SPAdes) (version 2) | ecosystem: Environmental > Aquatic > Marine > Neritic zone/Coastal water | place: Helgoland, sampling... | reverse complement strand
TAAACTTTACTATTTGCATCCTCGGGGTATAGCGCAGTCTGGTAGCGCACTCGCTTTGGGAGCGAGTGGTCGTAAGTTCGAATCTTACTACCCCGACCATGTGCGCCTGTAGCTCAGTTGGATAGAGCAACGGTTTTCTAAACCGTGGGTCAGGAGTTCGAATCTCTTCAGGCGCGCCATCTTTTAGATTGATTAAATAACCCCTTAAATATTAATCTTTTATATAATATTAAAATCAATAAAAACTTACTATGTATTCTGTAGCTGCTTTATATAAATTCTCACCCGTAGTTGATCCTGAGGCTACGCAAGAACTTTTAAAAAAACAATTATTAAATCATAAAATTTTTGGAACTATATTAGTTGGTTACGAAGGTTTAAATGGAACTATTTCTGGAGACCAAGCTAATATTTTAATTGCGCTAAATTGCATTAAAGATCTCGAAGGCTTTGATGATATTGATATTAAATTTTCAGAATCTAAAGACAATCCATTTTTAAGATTAAAAGTTAAGCTAAAAGACGAAATTGTAACTATTGGTAATCCTAGTATAAATCCTAATACACAAGCTGGAAATTATGTCGATGCTTCTGATTGGAATAATTTAATTAAAAATGAAGATGTCTTACTGATTGATGTAAGAAATGACTATGAATGCTCTATAGGAACATTTAATAATTCTATAAATCCAAAAACTAAAACATTTAAAGATTTCCCTAAATGGGTTGATTCTCAAGATTTTTCAGAAGCAGATAAGAATTCAAAGAAAGTTGCTATGTTTTGCACCGGGGGAATCAGATGTGAAAAAGCATCCTCCTACATGAAAAATGAAGGCTTTAATGATGTTTATCATTTAAAAGGCGGCATTTTAAAATATTTTGAATCAGTTGATGAAGATAACAGTCTTTGGAAGGGTGAGTGTTTTGTATTTGATGACAGAGTTTCAGTTAAACAGGATTTATCAGTAGGTTCCTACGACATGTGTCATGGTTGCAGACTTCCCATTACTGATTTAGACAAAGATTCAAATAAATATCAAAAAGGAATATCTTGCCCTAGTTGTTTTGATACTAAAACTGATGAACAGAAATCTAGATATGCTAGCAGACAACTTCAAGTTAATTTAGCTAAAGAGAGAAATGAGAAGCATATAGGGGCGAAATATAATAAAAAATAATTAACCATGGAAAAACCAATATTATATTCATTTAAAAGATGTCCATATGCAATGAGAGCAAGAATGGCAATATTTTTAACTGATATTCAATGTGAACTTAGAGAAGTTCATTTAAAAAATAAGCCCCAATCAATGCTAGATCTTTCTCCTAAAGGAACTGTTCCTGTTCTTCAAATTGATGCTTATAAAGTAATTGATGAGAGTCTTGAGATTGTGGAGTGGGCATTAGGCATTAATGATATTTTTAAAAAAAATAAAATTCTTCCAGATCAAGAAGTGTTAACCAAAGATCTTATTAGTCTCTTTGATGATGAGTTTAAATTTCATTTAGACAGATATAAATATTCAGTAAGATACCAAGATGCCAATCCAATACAAAGTAGAAGTAAGTGCTTGGAGATTTTGAATAAAATTGAAAACAGTATTTCAAATTCAAATTGGTTTTTTGGAGACTCTGTAAATAAATTAGACATTTGTATACTGCCTTTTATAAGACAATTTAGGATTGCAGATCCTGAATGGTTTGATTCATTAAATGAAATACATCAAGTTAAATCATGGCTTAAGCATTTTCTTAAAAGCCCATTATTATTAAATATTATGAATAAAAATGATCCTTGGAAAAAAGGGGATCAGGCCTTAATATTCCCTTTAAGTGAATAGATTTTTATCTCAGGCTTTCGAGCTATATTTAATGGCAAGCTATGCCAAATTTCTTTAATCTGTAATAGTTGTATGGCCAGGGTGTTAGGAAACCTGCGGTTAACATTATTGGAATAACCCACCAGGTAAGAACACCACCTACCAAAACAACATCGGTGATATTCATAGCAAGCTCCATAGCAACCATGCTTATAAAACTCATCTTAAATGCGGTTTCTAATGCTAACTTGAAAGCAAATGCCTGTCTCATTAATATAATAGTCTCTAATGCAATACTCGTGATTAACCCATTTATAATAGCGAGCGTCATTACTATCCATATACTTAATCCATGATCAAACTGTTGAAATGCAAAGATAGTTCCAAAATCTCCAATAGAGCATCCAAGCAGACACCATTTAGTATTGTGTGCACTCTGTATCCAGGTATGTTTACACTTCCAATTCATTAGAATATTAAATTACAAACCAATAGAATCATATGCCATAGCTATCTTTTCAATCGCAACCTTAAAAGCTGCAGTTCTAAAATCAGTTATTTTGTCATTAGTAACAAATTCATCTTTTACTTGCTGAAAACCATCTATCATCATGTCATCAAGGCCTGATCTTATAAGATCAATTTCTTCAATACCATCCATAAAATTTTCTTTATATTTATTAGGCATCGTCGTGCCAGTCATAGATTCAATGGCTTCAATTAAATTATTTAACTGTAATTGATTTCTTCTTTTTTCTAGCCTTCCAAACCTTATATGTCTTATATTTTTGACCCACTCAAAATAACTTACAGCAACACCACCTGAGTTAGCCAAAATATCTGGAATTACAAAAATCTTTTTTCTATTAAGGATTTGATTACCTTTATAACTAATAGGACCGTTAGCAGCCTCAACAATTAACTTAGCTGATATATCTTCAGCATTTTTTTCAGTAATCACATCCTCTCTTGCAGCAGGGATCAAAATATCACATTTTCTTTTAAGTAATAAAGAAGCATCTTTTATAAAAGTTGCTTTCGGATATTTTTCGAATGTTTTATTTTTAGTAAAATATTTTTTTGCATGCTCTACATTAATTCCATCTTCATTAAAAATGGCACCATTATATTCAGCAATACCTATTAGCTTAACTCCATCTTCTTCTGTAAGAAATTTAGATAAATGATACCCAACATTTCCAAAGCCCTGCAGAATAAATGATTTAGTGGATAAATCATTATCAAGTTTAACTAACTTGAGAAGATCAGCATTTCTAAAAAACTCTCTTACTATAAATTGCACACCTCTGCCTGTAGCTTCCTCTCTGCCGTCTAAACCATTTTTATTAGCAGGCTTTCCTGTCACACATGCTGCAGCATTAATGTCTGAGGGATTAATTTTTCTATATTCATCAGCAATCCACGCCATTTCAGTTGATGAAGTTCCAATGTCAGGAGCTGGAACATTCATAGCAGGACTTATCAAATCTCTTTTAATAAGTTCTTGTGCAAATCTTCTTGTTATCTTTTCTATTTCTTTTTTTGTCCACTGAGAAGGATCAATTTTAAGACCACCCTTAGAGCCGCCAAAGGGAACATTAATAATGGCATTTTTATAGGACATTAAGGCAGCTAGAGCTTCAACTTCTTCAGCATGAGTTTCAATATCAAATCTTATGCCACCCTTGGTGGGCTCCATATGCTCTGAATGGACTGACCTCCAGCCCTCAAACGTATAAATATCATCACGCAATCTAACCCCAAACCTAACGGTGTAAGTGGAATTACAGGTTATTATTTTGTTGGCAAGGCCAGGAGATATATCCGAATGCTTTAAAGCTTTATTTACAAATTTGGTCGTATCACTTAAAAAATTACTCACAATAAAAAATCCCTATTAATAAATAAATTATAAGATTTTTAATCTATAATGTCTCGTTTCTTGGCGGGCGTAGCTCAGTAGGTTAGAGCGCTGGATTGTGGCTCCGGAGGCCGTGGGTTCGAACCCCATCGCTCGCCCCATTTATATTGGTAAAAATCATGACAAGTAAATTAAAAAAATTAAAAGATCTAGAAAGAAAATTAGATGTAACTCTTCCAGTTGAGGACTACAAAGCTAAATTTGATAACAAGATAAATAAAATTAAAGGTACTGCAAAGCTTGATGGCTTCAGAAAAGGTAAAGTACCTGTAGATGTTCTTGAGCAAAGATATGGTCCATCAGTTCATGCCGATGTTATCAATGAATTAATTCAAGATTCATACCCTAAAGAGCTTACAGAAAATAAACTCAAGCCGGCATGTGTTCCTTCAATTAGCATTGAAAGCGACGACCCTGCTAAACCTATAAAGTATTCAGCAGTCTTTGAAGTTTTTCCTGATATTAAAGTAAAAATTTCTAGATGGTCTAGTTACGAAAAGCATTCAATCGAAATAGAAGATGCTGATTTAGATCTAGCTATAGATGATATTCGAGGAAGATATGGAGATTGGGAAGATGTCTCTAGAAAATCTCAAAATGATGATCAGCTGGTTATGGATTTTGAGGGCAGGGTAGATGGCGAGCCATTTGAAGGAAATAGTGCCAAGGAATTTAAATTAGTTCTTGGAAGTAAATCGATGATTCCTGGCTTTGAAGATAGCTTGTTGGATAAAGAGCCTGATACAGAATTTACAATAGTTGCAAAATTTCCTGAGGACTACTTTAAACAAGATTTAGCAGGCAAAGATGCAGAATTTGATATCAAGCTAATAAAAGTTCAAGAAAATAAGCTTGCTGAAATTAACAAAGATCTATTTGAAAAATTAAGTATGGAAGTTGAAGATGAGGCAGCTTTTAGAGCTGAGATTAAATCAAGAATGGACAAAGAAGTTGAAATGCAGGAAAAAGGTCTGACAAAAGAATCTATTTATGAATTACTTTTAAAATCTCATTCATTTAATGCACCTAATGCAACAGTTAATGAGCAATCTGAATTAATGAGAAAAGATGCCTTGATGAGAATAGGGCAAAGTGTTGAAAATGCTGAAGCTGATTTGTTCCCAATTGAATCTTTTGCAGAAGATGCATCTAAAAGAGTTAGATTGGATCTTCTTTTTGCAGAATTAATTAAATTCTATGAAATTAAAGTTGAGAGTGATAAGCTCAAAGAGTTCATTGCTGAAGAAGCTAAGAAATACAAAGATCCAGAACAATTTGAGTCTTGGGTTCTAAGTCAGCCTAAACAGCTTGAGCAATTTAATATGATGATTTTAGAGAACCAACTCATTGAAAAATTAGAAAATGATCTTAAATCTAAGAGTAAGGTAATAAAGTTCTCAGAACTTGCTAATAAATAAACGAGAAGATTTATGGAAAATTATAATTCAGCATTAATACCAATGGTTGTGGAGCAGACTGCAAGAGGAGAAAGATCTTTTGATATATACTCACGCCTCTTAAAAGAGAGAGTTATCTTTTTATCTGGACCTATTGATGACTATATTTCAAACCTAGTTGTTGCTCAATTATTATTTCTAGAATCTGAAAATCCTGAAAAAGATATTAGTATTTATATTAATTCACCAGGTGGAAGCATTTCGGCTGGATTGGCTATTTATGACACTATGCAATTTGTTTCACCATCAATTTCAACCTTATGTATTGGACAAGCAGCAAGCATGGGAGCTCTTTTATTAGCTGGCGGAACTGAAAAAAAGAGATACGCATTACCAAACTCAAGAATTATGATCCATCAGCCTCTAGGAGGTTTCCAAGGACAAGCTTCAGATTTTGAGATTCATGCAAAGGAAATACTTCATGCTAAGAAAAAAGTTAATGAAATTTTAGCAAAGCATGCCAATAAAACTATAAAACAAATTGAGAAAGATACAGATAGAGATAACTTTTTAGATGCAGAAGCTGCCAAGGCTTATGGAATTGTTGATGCTATTTTAGATTCAAGGGATATCAAAAATGCCAAGTAAAGAATCAACAGATAAATTAAATTGCTCTTTTTGTGGCAAAGGTCAAGATGATGTTAAAAAATTAATAGCAGGACCTAGTGTATACATTTGTAATGAATGTGTAGATTTATGTAATGATATTATTGAAGAAGAGGTTAAGAGTGAAGAGGTTGATCCATTAGAGGAATTGCCTTCACCTTTAGATATCTACCAACAGTTAGATGATTATGTTATTGGACAAGATAAAGCAAAAAAAACTTTATCTGTCGCAGTTTATAATCATTACAAGAGACTTAGAGCAACAACATCAAACTCCGATATAGAATTACAAAAAAGTAATGTCTTGCTTCTGGGGCCCACAGGAAGTGGAAAAACTCTATTAGCTCAAACTTTAGCTAAAATTTTAAATGTTCCATTTACTATTGCTGATGCAACTACATTAACTGAAGCTGGTTATGTTGGGGAAGATGTTGAAAATATTATTCAAAAACTTTTACAAAAATGTGACTATGATCCAGAAAAGGCACAACTTGGAATTGTTTATATAGATGAAATAGATAAAATTGCTAGGAAATCTGATAACCCCTCTATAACCAGAGATGTTTCAGGCGAAGGAGTTCAACAAGCACTTCTGAAATTGATTGAGGGAACAGTTGCCTCAATTCCTCCACAAGGAGGAAGAAAGCATCCGCAACAAGAATTCATACAGATCGATACTTCAAATATTCTATTTATATGTGGGGGAGCTTTTTCTGGTCTAAATAAGGTCATTAGAAATAGAACAGAAAATACTGGTATTGGTTTTGGTGCAGAGGTCGCAAAAGCAGATAATAATAATGTCCTATCAATTCATGGAGATATTGATAGCATAGAACCTGAAGATTTAGTTAAGTATGGCCTCATTCCAGAATTTGTTGGAAGATTGCCTGTTATTTCTACACTTCACGAACTAGACCAAGATGCATTGGTAAGAATTCTACAAGAGCCTAAAAATGCTCTTGTAAATCAGTATAAACATCTCTTTGAAATTGATAATGTAGACCTATCTTTTAGAAAAGAAGCATTGCTTGAAATAGCCAAACAGGCCATAAAAAGAAAAACAGGCGCAAGAGGCTTAAGATCTATATTAGAAAATATACTCATGAACACTATGTTTGAATTACCTAATGAAGATCTCGAAAAAGTTATTATTGATGAGAATTCAGTTAACAATTCCTCTGATCCTATCAAGGTTTTTAAAACAACTGATAAAAAAACTTCCTCAGGCAATTGATAAGTTGCTAATCGTCCCTATCTAAAGGGTATGGCTATTATTAAATCAGATCACCCTATTATTCCTTTACGCGACCTTGTTGTTTTTCCTGGCGTAGTTACAACCTTATTTGTAGGCAGAGCTAAGTCAGTGGAAGCTCTAAATGCAGCTATGAGTTCAGATAAAAAACTTGTCCTTGTTGCCCAAATGGATGCCTCTAAAGAGGATCCATTATTTACTGACATGTATCACTATGGAACTGTAAGTAATTTACTTCAGCTCATAAAGTTGCCAGATGGAACTATGAAGGTACTCGTCGAAGGTATAAAAAGATGCAAAATAGATAAGCTTATCAAAGAGGATACTTACACCAAAGCTAGAGTTGCAGAAATTGAAGATATTCCTGTAAAAGCATCTGAAGCTTCTAATCTAGTAAGGTTTACAAAAGCAAAATTTGCCGACTACGTAGCTGTAACAAAAAGAATTCCTCAAGAAATAGTTGCCTCTGTAGATGCATTAGATGACTTATCAAGACTGATTGATACGATCATTGGCCATTTACCTATTGAATTAAATAGAAAACAAGAAGTTTTAGAGCAACCAGATATTCAAAAGCGAGCAGAAACGCTTCTAACTTTTATAGAGTCACAATTAGATGTCGTTGATGTAGAAAAAAAGATTCGTGATCGCGTAAAAAAACAAATGGAAAAGTCTCAAAGAGAATACTATTTAAATGAACAAATTAAAGCTGCACAAAAAGAACTTGGAGAAATAGACGGAGAAGGCGATGAGTTTGAGCAACTTGAAGAAAAAATTGATTCATCAGGAATGCCTAAAGAAGCTCTAAAAAAAGCTAAAAGTGAATTATCAAAATTTAAATTAATGGCTCCTACTTCTGCAGAAGCATCTGTCACTAGATCCTATTTAGACTATTTAATTGGCGTACCCTGGAAAAAGAAAGGAAAAATTAAATCTGATCTAAAAGCTTCATTAAAAATATTAGAAGATGATCATTATGGCTTAGAAGAGGTTAAAGAAAGAATATTAGAGTATTTAGCTGTCCAAAAAAGAGTGAAGAAATTAAAAGCTCCTGTTTTATGCTTAGTTGGACCTCCAGGAGTTGGAAAAACTTCACTAGGGCAATCAATAGCAAGATCAACAAATAGAAAATTTGTAAGGATGTCATTGGGCGGTGTTAGAGATGAGTCTGAAATAAGAGGACATAGAAGAACTTATATTGGTTCTATGCCTGGAAAGATAATTCAAAAAATTTCTAAAGTTGGTGTTAAAAATCCATTATTTCTTCTCGATGAGATAGATAAAATGGGTATGGATCACAGAGGAGATCCAGCTTCAGCGTTATTAGAAGTTCTTGACCCAGAACAAAACAATACTTTTAGCGATCATTATCTTGAGGTCGACTATGACTTATCAGAGGTAATGTTTGTTTGTACTGCAAATAGCTTAAATATACCAACACCCCTTTTAGATAGAATGGAAATTATTAGAATCCCTGGTTATATAGAAGACGAAAAATCTAAGATCGCTGAGAAGTATTTACTACCAAAACAGATGGAAAGAAACGGGTTAAGTGAAGATGAAATATCTTTAGATGATCAAATTTTCTTATCTTTAATAAGGTATTACACAAGAGAAGCTGGAGTGAGAGGGCTTGAGAGGCAAATCGCTAAGATATTGCGTAAAGTTGTAAAAGAAAGATTGATGGCATCAAAAAATGAGAAAAAGCCTACTATTATCAACGATAAAAACTTAGAGAAATATTCTGGTGTTAAGAAATTTAAGTTTGGAGTTGCAGATAAGTCCAATGTGATTGGCCAAGTTACTGGTCTTGCCTGGACTCAGGTTGGTGGAGAACTTTTAACTATAGAAACATCCAATGTTCCTGGAAAGGGAAGAGTTATTAAGACAGGTTCACTTGGTGATGTGATGCAAGAATCTATTCAAGCAGCACTGACTGTTGTTAGATCTAGATCAGATGTTTTAGGAATTAATAATGATTTTTATGAGAAATATGATATTCATATTCATGTACCAGAAGGAGCAACTCCAAAAGATGGCCCCTCAGCTGGAGTAGGGATGTGTACCGCTTTAATCTCGGCATTCACTGGGATTCCTGTAAGAGCAGACACAGCTATGACAGGAGAGATCACTTTAAGAGGCCAAGTTCTAAAGATAGGCGGACTAAAAGAAAAGTTACTTGCTGCAAAAAGAGGCGGCATCAAGAGAGTTATTCTACCCAATGAAAATGCAGCTGATCTGACTGAAATACCTGATCAAATTTTAGATTCTCTCGAAATAATAACTGTTGATTGGATCGATGAAGTTATTTCAAATGCATTAGAATCTGAACCAATGCCACTTAAAAAATCGAAGGCCGCGCCTAAAAAATCAAGAAGTTTAAAAAATAAGGCAAAATCAGATATTAATCAAACTCACTAAAAAGCCTTTATTTACTTGACTTTTAGGCCTAACTAGCTTTTCATAGGGTGTGTTTATTTAATTATATAGAGGAGTTATTCATGAATAAATCAGATTTAGTTGACGCGGTTGCAAATGATAGTGATATGTCTAAAGCTTCAGCTGCGAGAGCGGTTGATTCAGTACTTGCAAATGTAGGGGATGCACTAGGAAATGGCGATAGCGTTTCATTAGTTGGATTCGGAACTTTTTCAGTGAGACATAGAGCTGCACGTGAAGGTAGAAACCCACAAACTGGAGCTTCAATGCATATTGCTGCTTCTAAAGTACCAGGTTTCAAAGCCGGTAAGGGTTTAAAAGATAAGGTTAAAAATAGCTAATCTTTAGAATTTTTAAAAGGGTGCAATAGCACCCTTTTTTTTATTATTTAATTTAAGGAATTAATTATGTTGGAATCACTGAGATCATTTCTGTCAGGCAAGACGTTACTTATATTTGTAACTATTATGGCTATACCCTTCGTATTTTTTGGTTCAACCGCTGTTGGCACAATCTTTACAACCTATGGAAAAGTTAATGGCTTAGAAGTATCCCAAGCAGATCTAAATGCTGCTAACAATACTGTTAATCAAAGATTATTAGAAACATATGGCGATGATTTTTCTACAGACTTAATTCCAGAAGATATGCTGCTAGAAATGGTTAAAGATGAGATTATTTCTGCAAAAACATTTTTATCTCAAACAAGAGATATGGGCATTCTTGTTTCTGAGGATGATGCTAAGAAACAAATAATGCTTAGTCCAAACTTTCAGACAGGCGGTCAATTTGATGAGATTGCATTTGAAACAGCAATTAGAACACAGGGCTTTACACCCAATGATTACATTACAACAGTTAGAGAAGGTATGGCAAAAAATTACTTAATCGATTCAATTTCCTCCTCTTTTTTTACTTTAGATAGTGAAATCTTAAATCTAGCAAAGTTAATTGAGCAAGAAAGAGATATTACATTTACAAAAATAGATTTTAATACACTCAAAAGCACAGTCCAAGCTGATCTCGTTGAAGCCCAGGAATACTATGCAACAAATTCTATTAATTTTTATTCTGACGAAGAAAGAAGTATGAATTACATAATTCTTAATAATGATGATTACAGATCAAGTGTTCAGGTACCTGAAAACTATTTAGAAGAAGCTTATGAAGATTATGTACAAAGAATAGCAATGAGATCTGAAAAAAGAGCTTCTCATATTATGGTTGATTTAATGAATTATGAATCAAAAGATGACGCTCTAAAGATTATTACTTTAGCTCAAGACGAACTTAATTCAGGCAAAGATTTTAATGAAGTGGTTATTAGTTATAGTGAAGATATCATTTCCAAGGAACTAGAAGGAGATATTGGTTATTCCTCTGGTGATGTATTTCCAGAAGAATTTGAAGATGCCTTATCTAATATGTCTCAAGGCCAGGTTAGCGATATTCTTTTTTCTGATGCTACTAATTCATTTCATATTTTAAAACTAACCGAGATTAACGAAGAGGCAGCTAATTCTTTTGAAGACATGAAAGATAATCTCTTAGAGGAACTGGTAAGCGCAGAATCAATAGCTCTAATGGATGAGGATAGAGATATTATTGATAACGCAATTCTAGATAATTTGACATTAGATGAGGTCGCATCATCGCTGGGTTATGAAATAAAAACCTCTAAAAATTTAACTATAGAAAATTTTGACTTTGAAGTACAAGACTCTCAAATCATGCAGACACTATTCTCTATTCCTCCTGGATTTAATTCACCTGAAGTTGTTGAATTAGAAGCAGGGATGATTGTTATGGGTATAAATTTAATTAAAGAAGCATCTCTGTTGCCTTTTGAGCTAGTTGCAGAAAGTGCATTAGATTTAGTTAAAGATGAAAAAGCTTTGGCATTAAGTTTATCAGTTCAATCAAACCTTAAAAACGATCCAGATTTTGACACTTCAGCCTCATATCTATCAAAAGATAACTTTGTTGGAGTGAAGAGATTCTCTTCGTTACTTCCGGCAGAAGTCCTTCAAAAGGCATTTATCTCTCCAGTAGCAGAGCAATTTAATATTTCAGCATCTAACGGAGATTCTTATCTTATAACGGTAAATTCTGTTAAAAGTCCTGATGATGAATTTCTTGAATCATTAGTTGAGGAATACAAAGAGTTTAGTAAAAGCCAAGTTAGTAATAAAATGGCTACTCTTATTTTCGACGAACTAAGAAATAGTGCTAAAGTTAATCTGCAGAACTTATAATTAATTAAAGGAAATTAATCGATGAATAAATATCATTTAAGTGCATTGTTGTTGCTAACATTCGTTACATCATGTGGTGAAAATATTTCACCAGTAGATTCAGGTCTAGAACAACAGATCTTTCACTTTGGTAATGGAGCTGAGCCTCAAGGACTTGATCCACATATCGTTACCGGTGTTCCTGAACACCATCTTTTAATTGCATTATGTGAGGGTTTAACATCTTCCAATCCCAAAGGAGGATCACCACTTCCTGGAATGGCTGAATCATGGACCTTAAGTGATGATGGAACTATTTATACATTTAATATTAATAAAGATGCTAAATGGTCTAATGGCGATCAAGTTGTTGCTAATGACTTTGTTTGGTCATGGAAAAGAGTTCTAACACCAAGCCTTGGCTCTCAGTATACTGATATGCTTTATTACGTTAAGAATGCCAAAGCATTTTACAATGGAGAGATTGAAGATTTTTCTGAGGTAGGAGTGAAAGCTTTAGATGAATATACTCTTGAGGTAGCTCTTGAAAACCCAACACCTTTCTTTTTAGGACTTTTAAGTCATTATTCTACATGGCCAGTTCATAAAGATACTGTTTTAAAACATGGGGATATTGATGACAGAAACGGTCAGTGGACTCGACCTGGTAATTTCGTTTGTAATGGACCTTTTCAGCTAAAGTCTTGGGAGCTCAATAACAAGATAGTTGTAGAAAAAAATCCTTTTTATTGGGATTCCGAGGTTGTGAAGCTAAATGAGATACATTTTTACCCTATAAGCAATCCTATGACAGAAGATAGAATGTTTAGAGCAGGTCAACTCCATTACACAAACACGGTTCCATCTCAAAAATGTCCAGTTTATATAGAGGAGGGCAACTCAGCTTTAAAAATAGATCCTTATATGGGGACTTATTTTTATAGAACCAATACTCTTCATCCTGTCTTAAAAGATGTAAGAATCCGAAAGGCGCTAGCTTTTTCAATTAATAAGGATCAGATTGTTAGAAAAGTAAGTCAATGCGGTCAAACGCCTGCAAACTCTTTTACGCCACCTGGAGCATCAGGTTATGAACCTCAAACATCCATACCCTATGACATTGCTCTAGCTAAGGAATTATTAGCAGAGGCGGGTTATCCG
>Ga0209425_10005189_pt1 | contig 12893 bp, 11 predicted proteins | sample COG_05_FD_184749 | JGI IMG/M metagenome (GOLD analysis project Ga0209425, IMG submission 184749) | Pelagic Microbial community sample from North Sea - COGITO 998_met_05 (SPAdes) (version 2) | ecosystem: Environmental > Aquatic > Marine > Neritic zone/Coastal water | place: Helgoland, sampling... | reverse complement strand
TCACATTATTGCCAATTATACAATCATGAGCAACATGTGAAGATATCATGAACAGACAATTATTTCCTATAATAGTTTTAGACCCACCGCCCTCTGTGCCAGGGTTAATAGTTACATATTCTCGAATAATGTTATTTTCACCTATAGATAAACTATTTTTTTCATTTTTAAATTTAAGATCTTGAGGTTGAGTGCCTATGCTTGCAAATGGGAAAATTTTAGTATTTTTTTCAATTTTAGTAGTTCCTTCGATGTGAACGTTTGAAATCAATTCTACACCATCAGACAGTTCTACATTAGGTCCAACATAACAAAAAGGTCCAATATTAACTTTTTCTGAAATTTTAGCGTTTTCACTTATTACGCTTGAGCTATGTATCATTCTTTTCTATCAACAATAGTTGCGGACCACTCGGCATCAGCCATTCTCTTGCCCTCTACTTTTGCTGTTCCTTTATATTTCCAAACTCTTCCGTGAGATCTAACAGCTTCAATTTCTAGATGAAGTTCGCAATCTGGTATTACTGGACTTCTAAATCTAGCTTTATCTACACCCATCAGATAAACTAATTTATTCGCATATTCTTTTGGGTCAATTCCGTGGGCTGTTAAGGCTGCTGCTGCCTGACCAAAAGCTTCAACTATTAAAACACCAGGCATGACTGGTTGACCTGGGAAATGACCTTGAACATAAAATCCATTTTTTTTTACATACATGATTGCAGTTGCAGATTTTAAATGGACTATATTAATTAATTTATCAATTAAAAGCATTGGGTCTCTATGAGGTAATAAAGCTTCTATTTCTTTTTTGTTTAATTCACTTCTGCTAATCATTATTTTATTTTTTTTTCAAAAAATCTTTTAAAGGAACTGCAGGATAACCCATCATAATCTGATTGTCTTCTATATCCTTAACTACACCACTTCCGCCCCCTATCTTAACATTATTTCCAATTTTTAAATGTCCAGAAATTCCTGCTTGGCCACCAATTGATACGTTGTCTCCTATTGTACAACTACCAGCAAAACCCACTTGTCCGGCTATCATACAGTTAGATCCAATTTTAACATTATGGGCTATGTGAACCTGATTATCTAAATAGGTATTTTTTCCTATAATTGTGTCATCAACAGACCCTCTATCGATTGTGCAACTAGATGCTATTTCGACATTATCTTCAACAATAACCCTACCAATGTGAGGGAATTTAAAGTTTTTACCTTTAATAGGAATAAATCCAAATCCTTTTTGACCAATTTTACAATTATCTTGTATCATAACATTATTTTTTATTATTGAATTTTTTATAATTACATTTGACCCAATAATACAGTTATTTCCAATATTAACATCATGTTCAATAATACTATTGGAACCAATAGTGCAGTTATTACCAATTTTAACATTTTTACCTAATAAAACATTATTACCAAATTTTACCTTTATAAATTTATTCTTAATGGGTTTTTTAATAGATAAATCAGGATAATCAATATCTGATAACGGATAAATTTCTTTTAAAATATTTGCTAATTCAAAAAGTACATTGTTAACTATTATACAATGAGTTTTTGAAGGTAAAAACTTTGATAAATTTTTATTAGTTATACAATAGGAGGCCTTAGTATTTTTTGCTAAATTTTTATACCTGATAGAATCAAAGAAGGTTAAATCTCCGAAATTTGCTTTTTCTAAAGTTCTAATTTCATTAGTAAAGTTATTATTATAAAATTTTTCTTTGGGAAATAGTTTGTTGATTTTAATTAATTTTTTTTTAAAAAAATTAATATTTTTCATCAATTATTCTAAGTTAATAGATTTTAACTTCTTGTTTAAACGATCTAATATTTCTTTTGTAATATCAAGATTTTGATCAGCTAATAACAAACTTTTTTTATCAATAACCATTCTTATAGTTTTTTCTTTCATGTATTCTTCAATGATGGGATTTAAATTTTTTAATAATTCACTTTTTGCTTTAGATCTTTTTTTAGAAATATTTTGAAGGAGATCATTTCTTTTTTTTTGTAAGTTCGATACTTTTGATCTTAAGTCATCAACTTTTGATTTATATTCTTCTGGTTTAAGTATTTTTTTTTGTTGTATAATTTTTTTTTCTTCTTCTTGTAGTTTGTTTTCAACGTTTTTAAGATCTTTAATTCCTTTGTCCAAACTGCTTTTTAAAAAATTTTGTGCTTTTTTACCGGCATTACTCTCATTTAAAATGTATTTGAAGTCTACATAATAAGGCATATCTGAATAACTGTAAGAGCTATAAAAAGTCAGGATAAATAAAAATAAAAATTTTTTAATATATTTTCTCATTAAAAAGATGTTCCTAGATTGAAATTAAATGATTGAGTTTTGTCGGTTGACGCTTTTGAAATATTGGTGGCTAAAATAAATGTCATAGGACCTAATGGTGATAACCAGCTTGCGGCAACCCCCGTTGATGATCTTATTTTATTGCTATCGTCAATACTATCGTCATAATCAACTCCCCAAACATTTCCAGCGTCTAAAAAGAAACCAATATCTGTATTAGTTGACTCTGGTAAGAAATTTGGGAGATTGGCTTCTAAATTTATAGCCGCTGCATAATTTCCACCTACGTGATCTTCATTATCTACTGGCCCAACTTTTCCTTTTTCAAAACCTCTTAGCCTCGAAGTGCTTAATGATTTTCTTTTACTTAACCTTACATCTTCATCATTTAATCCGTTAACTGTTGTGATAAGAAATTTACCTGCCCCAATAATATTTTCATTAAATGAGTGATATCTGCTGGAAGTAAAAGTATTACCTATAAATGGTTTATCTGCATAAAGTGGAAGAGTTTGGTTAAATCCTGTTATAAATCCCTCAGTTGGCATAAAAGTTCTATTTCGCTGATCATAAGAAAAACCATAGTTTATTGATAATTCAGAAAATCCTCCTTCTTGTTTTTTAAGTGATGAAGATGCATTTGATGTGGTTCTTAAATCGTCGTAACTAACATCAACTCCTAAATTTGCATAAATATCTTTAAACTGCTCAAAAGAAGTATTCACACCTGCGGAAATTAATTTATTCTCATAGCCTTGGTCTGGTTTATCGTTTGTAATATTAGTTAAATTATAATTAATAGCATTACCTAAAAGATCATAATTGGGATTTTGGTAATTAAACTCACCCTTTAACGAATCTTGAGAAACTTCTAACTCAAAATCAACTTTTTTTCCTTCTCCAAGCCAATTATTTTCAGAAATATTAATAGCAAAACTACCGCCATTAGTTCCAATACCAGCTCCTGCTGAAATTTCTCCAGTTGGTTTTTCTTCAACACGAATATCTATAATCTTTAAATCACTTTTTGAACCACTTTTTACTTCAGAATTTACAGATTTAAATATATTTCTAGATCTTATTTTGGAGATACTTTTGCTTAATAAAATTCCTGTTAAAGGATCGCCTTCATCAACTTTTAATTCACTCCTAATAACATCTTCATTAGTGACACTATTTCCGAGAATATTGATTCTTTCAACTAAAACTTTTTCACCTTCTATAATATTAAATGATAAAATAATTTCATCATTTTCAAAAATTTCCTGCACCTGGTGTTCTACGAATTGTAAATTATTAATTTCAATTAATTTATCAATCTCATCAAGAATTTTTTTTATTTTAAAAGGGGAGTAATAACCTCCTGCATATTTATTATATAATTTGTTTAAAGAAAAAAAAATATTTTTATCAAAAACGCTATCTACATTTGTGGTAATTTTTTTAATAGTATATCTTGTACCAGCATTGATAGTGTAGTTAATATTAACATTACCTGTGTTCAAAACTTCTGCTGAAGTAGATGATACTTCTACATCATAATAACCTAATGATTTATAATAATTTGATAATAATCTTTTATCGAGATTAATTAAGTTTTCACTAAACCTTGCATTTCTAGTAATAATTTTCCAAAATTTATCTTCCTCACTTGCAATTATGTCCCTTAATCTTTTTTCTTTTATTTTTTTATCCCCAATAAAAGAAATTTTAGAAATTTTAGAAACATTTCCTTTGTTGATTTCAAAAATTAAATCTATGTTGCTTTTATCTAAATTTTTAACTTTAGCTTTTATATCTGCAAAATTATATCCAATTGATGAATAAAATTTTTTTATTGCATTAAGATCTTGATCTAAATAAGTTTTTATAAAAGAGTTGCTTTCTTTCAATTGAATGAATCTTTTTATTTCAGTTTTAATTCTGCTGCTTTTTTCACCTATTAAAACTAATTGGTTTAAAACAGGATATTCTTTTAAATTAATTACTAATACTTGATTCTTAATCTCTACACTTACATCCTCAAAAAAATTAGTTTCATAAATATTCTTTAAAATGTTGTCTAAATCCTGTTTAGAGTAATCTTTTTTATCTTTTTGAATTCCGCTATAAACTTTAACTGTTTCATCGCTTATTCGACTATTGCCAATAATGTTAATTGTATTTACAAGTTCTGCTTTTACAGTTCCAACTGTTAAGGATAAAAAAAGTGCTATATTTAAAAAGATTTTCATTTCAAAATTTTTAATTTTTTATAAGTTGTTTCACGTGCCCAGTAATCTATAGAATAAATTTGATTTATATTTTTACAATTCTTTATAGCATATTTCCTATAATTTCTATCGTTCATAATGGTCATTATTATTTTAGATATGTATGTAAAAGGTATGTTTTTTTGAAGAAATTGTTCTACCAGCACTTCATTAGCAGAGTTAATTATGATTGGAGTTGATGGGTGCTCATTAATTCTTTTTATTATTTTAATAATTGGAAATATTTTTTGATTTGGAGGTTTAAAAATTAAATTTGGAAAATATTTTGTGTTTAAATCTTTTTTTTTTTTAAAAAATAAGTTTATATTTAATTTTCCATCAAAAATAGCATTTGCTAAAGGAATTACCATTGAAGTTTCATGATATAAAAATTTAGATAAACCATTTTTAAGTTTTACTATTGCGTGAATTAAACTTTCTGGATGAATTAATATATCTAGTTTATGCCCAGGTATACCAAACAACTTTTGAGCCTCTACTAATTCTAATAATTTATTCATTAAAGTTGAGGAGTCGATTGAAATTTTTTTCCCCATTTTCCATTTAGGGTGAACTAGGGCTTGTCTAGGATTGATATTTTTAAATTGGGAAATTTTTAAATTTAAAAAAGGTCCGCCGGATGCAGTTAAATATATTTTTTCTATATCATCCATTTTTACATCTTTAATTAGCTGAGATATAGAAAAATGTTCTGAGTCTACAGGTATGATTTTAGTTTTGTATTTTGTTGCAGAACGTTTTAATAAACTCCATCCACAAATAACCGCCTCTTTGTTTGCGATTAAAATTTTTTTTGTAAATTTAATAATATTTATTGTTGGTTTAAGACCAATGATGCCGGGTATCGCTGAAATAGTTATTTCTGATTTTAATTTTTTATTTTTAAATTTAAAAGAATTTAAAATTTCAGTATTAGTATTTTTAAATTTTTCTTTAACTTTATTATAAGTTTTAAAATCTTTAATTATATAAAATTTCGGTTTGTATTTTTTTATCTGTCTGCATATTAATTCATAATTCTGATTAGAAGATAATAAAATTATATCAAAAAAATTCTTTTTTTTATCAATTATACTAAGAGTGTTTAAACCTATAGATCCTGTAGAACCCAGTATTGAAATTTTTTTTTTCATCTATCTTAAAAAAATTAATAAAAATAAATATCCTGAAGGAATACCTAGTAAAATACCATCTATTCTATCCAGTATGCCACCATGACCTGGTAAAATATTACCAGTATCTTTTTTTTTAGCTTTTCTTTTTAAGTAAGAAAAAAATAAATCACCTAATTGACAAAATACAGAAGTTACTAAACCTGTGGTCATTATAAGTAGGCTTGAAGTATTCGTGAAAAAAAGTATTGATACTGTGAAAGTTGTGCTGCAAAGAATTAATGAACCGAAAGATCCTGCTAAAGTTTTATTAGGACTTATTTTTGAAATTTTTGGCCCTTTTATTATTTTGCCAAATATATAACCGCCAATATCAGATGCGATGCATCCAAATAATAAGGCAAAAAGAATTATTTTTAATTGAATAAAATTCGAAAAATAAAAAAAAATTGTAAAATAAATAAAAATAAATATTGTAAATAGTATATTGCTAATTACTCTGCTTATAAATTTCTTAAATATATTTTGAGATAAGTTTATAAATTCTAAAACTGAATAAACTCCAATTATAATTAGAGAGTATAATAAAGCTATTTTAGAAAAGATTACAAAAAACAATAAAATTATTAATGCCGTTGAGGTGATAATTCTTTTTTTAAAATTATCTGTAGTCATATTGATCCAAAGTTTCTTTTTATTTTTTCAAATTTTTTAATAATGCTTATATAATCTTTTTTTTTAAAATCAGGCCAAAGTTTATTTATAAAAAATAGTTCTGTATATGCTAATTGCCATAACATAAAATTACTTAACCTTTTGTGGCCGCCGGTTCTGATCAAAATCTCTGGATTTGGCATATTCCCAGTATACAGAGATTTTTCAAACTTTTTTAATGATAAACCTGCTCTTTGTTTTTTTAATGCGTAAAAAATTTCTTTTTTCGAACCATAATTAATAGCTAGGTTAACGGTAATTTTTTTATTTTTTTTTGTTAGTTGTATGCATTTTTTTAAGTTATTTCTTACAGTTATTGGAAGTCCATTGAGCTCACCTAAAATATTTAATTTTATACCTTGATTATTTACATTTTCTATTTCTTTAGAAAAATATTGATTAATTAATTTAAATAAAAAATTTATTTCTACTTTTGGTCTTTTCCAGTTTTCTGATGAAAAAACATAAAATGTAACTATAGGAATATTTAGTTTTATTGAATTAATTACAACTTTTTTTACAGTCTCGAGGCCTTTTAAATGACCAAAGTTTCTTCCCCTTTTTTTTTTAAGCCCCCATCTACCATTGCCATCCATAATAAAAGCAATATGGTTGACTTTATTCATATCTGACTGATCTCTTTTTCTTTTTCGGTTAATATTTTTTCTATATTTTCAATATTTAGATCTGTAATTTTTTGAATATTTTTTTCAAAATTTTTATTGTCATCTTCTGAAATTAATTTATCTTTTAGTTTTTTTTTTAAATCTTCGTTAGCTTCTCTCCTGATATTTCTAATGGCTATTTTACCTTTTTCTCCCATATTTTTTAAAACCTTAATTAAGTCTTTTCTTCTCTCCTCTGTTAAATCTGGTATTCGTAACCTTATTATTTGACCGTCTATTTGAGGATTGATTCCAAGCTCAGATTTTTGAATAGCACTTTCTATTAAAGCGGTATTAGCTTTATCCCATACTTGAATAGAAATTAGTCTAGCTTCTGGAACACTTATCGTGGCGATTTGATCAATAGGCATAGGTTGCCCGTATACGTCCACTTTAATAGTATCAAGCATATTAGTATTAGCCCGACCGGTTCTAAGTGTAGAAATATCTTTTTTTAAAGATTGTATGCTTTTATCCATCTTTGATGAATAATTTTTTTCATTAAATTCATTACTCACTTTTAAATTCCTTCTCCAACTTTGTATCTAATAAAATCTAAAATTTGTAGTGGTTTTTCTGAAGAATTTTCTTTTAATATTTCTGAAACTTTTTTTTTTGGATCCATAATCCAAAGCTGATTTAAAAGTGAATTATCGTTCAAAAATTTTGAAATTTTTCCTTTGGCAATTTTTTCAGCCATATCAACTGGTTTCCCAGAATTAGTAATTTCTGCTTTAATAATTTCAAGTTCTTTATCAATTATTGCTTTGTCAATTTTATCTTTTTCGATTGCTAATGGATTTAAGGCAGTGATATGCATGGCTACTTTGCTACCTATATTTGTATTATTTTCTTTAGATATACCGTCTATTTTTACTACTGAAATTATCTTGCCAATTCCCTTTTCTATAGCTGAATGAACATATGCAAAATTTTGTCCGGTTAAATTGTCAAAAAAATTTGCTCTTCTTATAGTTATCTTTTCTCCAATTTTTGCAATTAAATTTACTAAGTTGTCTTTTACTAATATTCCATTGTTCATTTTAGTATCATTTAACTTTTCTAGATTACCTTTTGTAACAAAATTAAGTTCAGAAAGTTCTTTACAAAAATTTATAAAATCTTGATTCTTGGCAACAAAATCTGTTTCACTATTTATTTCAATTAATGAAACTTGCCCATTATCTTCCTTGACTAATGCTAAACCCTCTGATGCGGTCCTGCTCATCTTTTTAGAAGCTTTAGCTATTCCTTTTTTTCTAAGAAACTCAATAGATTTTTCTATATCGCCTTTAGTTTCATCAAGAGCTACCTTGCAGTCTTTAAACCCAACTCCTGTCATCTCCCTTAATTTTTTTATGTTATCTAATAAATCTTTGTTTGACATGTAGTTATAATCTAAAATTATTTATTTTTTAGTTTAGTGGAGTCTTCTATTTTCTTTTCTTCAGGCCCTTTAATATATTTTTCTGCATCTTTAATTGTACTTTTTAAAAGTTCACAATATAAGTTTATTGATCTTCTTGCATCATCATTGCCAGGAATTGGAAAATCTATACCAGTTGGGTCTGAATTAGTATCTAGTACAGCTATAATAGGTATGCTTAATTTTTTTGCTTCTGCTACAGCTAATGACTCTATGTTGGTGTCTATTATAAATATCAAATCAGGAGTTTTTTTCATTTCAGAAATCCCACCAAGAGATCTTTGAAGCTTTTCTCTTTCTTTGTTAAACTTAAGTATTTCTTTCTTAGTAAATCCTAGATTCTCTTTTGATAGTTGTACATCAAGTTTTTTAAGTCTTTTAATAGAATTTTGAATAGTATTCCAATTAGTAAGCATTCCGCCAAGCCATCTATAATTTACAAAATATTGACCTGTTTCTTTTGCTAATGTGCTTATTTGTTCTGAAGCTTGTTTCTTAGTAGAGACAACCAATAGTTTTCCACCGCTTGCAATTACTTTGTGAACTTGAACTAAGGCATTTTTTATAAAATCTACAGTTTGTGTTAAGTCTATAATATGAATCGAATTTTTTTCTCCAAAGATGTATTTTTTCATTTTTGGATTCCACCTCAAAGTTTTATGACCTAGGTGCACGCCAGCTTCTAATAATTGTTTTATATCAACTTTTGGTACGTTCATATTTTTTCCGGTTAATCCACCACAGTAATTCCAAAAATTTGGACCGGTAGGGCAATGCCCTTGTAACTGTGTGCGAAATTAGCCACAGATATATACAATCACATTAAAAAATCAACTGTCTAAACTGTTATTTTTTCTACGTATTTCTTAGCTTTTAGGGCTTTTATATGATTAAAGTCAATTTTTCTATTTTCTTGAAGGGAATAATAAGCCTCTTTGTTTTTATCTTTAATCACTAAATTAATTGTTGTCTCGCCTTTAATTGACAATAACTGTTTAATTTCATCTAAATTGTAATTATCTTTAAGTTCTATAGTAACTTTAGAATAAGGCTTGTTTATAACATCTTCAAGACTTAAAATTTTTCTAACATTAATTCTTTTTTTTATGTCTTCTCCAGTGATTTTTTCTTTTTGGAGAGTTAAAACAAATGACTCCGACTCTTGAAGCTTGTCTCTGTTTGCAACCAAAATCTCAGCAAATAAAAATAGTTCAAATTCAGCATTTTTATCACTAAACTTTACAATTGCATACGGAGTTCCTTTTGCACTTTTTTTTTCTTGAATGGACATTATAGTTCCTGCCACTAAACCTTCACTTAAATCATTTTCATAAAATTTATTATAAGAACTAATTTTTAATTGATTAAATATTTCTTCAAATTCATTAAGTGGGTGATCAGTTAAATAAAAACCTAAAGATTTAAATTCTTCAGATAATAGTTCTTTAAGCGTCCAGGGTGAAGAAGGCTCAAAATTAAATTCTTCTTTTTCATTTTGATGATCAGCAAAAAGATTAGACTGATGATTTTCCTTATCATCATTTATATTTTTAATTTTTTGAATAATTTTTGGTATAGAATTTACAATTTTATTTCTATCATTATAAAATTCATCAAAAACCCCTGCTTTAACTAAACCCTCTAATTGAAGTTTATTTACATCTTTAGCATTAACTCTATTTATAAAATCAACAAAAGATTTAAAAACTCCGTTTTTTTCTCTTTCTTTAACAATATTAGTTATAGCTACAAAGCCAACATTCTTAATTGCTCCAAGTCCGTAGTATAACTTTCCTTCGATAGCTTTAAAATCAGAAAAACATTTGTTTATTGAAGGTTTTACAATATCAATATTCAGTTTTTTTAATTCCTCTACAAATTCTCGAAGCTTAGAAGTATTAGTAAGTTCTGTTGACATAGTGGCAGCTATAAAATCTTCTTTATGATAAGTTTTTAAGTAGGCTGTTTGATATGCAATTAAAGCATATGCAGCGGCATGACTTTTATTAAAACCATATTGAGCAAAAGGCTCAATTTTAGTAAAAACAAAATTAGCTACATCCTTTTCAATCCCATTTTTTAAGGCTCCATTAATAAATCTTTCTTTTTGTTTATCTAGCTCTGATTTTTTCTTTTTACCCATAGCTCTTCTTAGAATATCTGCTTCTCCTGCTGTAAAGCCTGCTAATGTTTGCGCAATTTGCATTACTTGTTCTTGATAAATAATAATTCCATAAGTTGGTTCTAATATTTCTTTTAAAATTGGATGAATATAATCAGGTTCTTTAATTCCATTTTTGCAGTCATTATAAATAGGAATATTGCTCATTGGACCCGGCCTATACAAAGCTACAAGTGCAATAATATCATCAAATTTATTTGGCTTCATTTGCTTGATGGCTTCTCTCATGCCAGCACTTTCAAGTTGAAATAAGCCAGTTGTCTCACCCGTTGAAAGCATAGAAAAAACTTTTTTATCACTTTGATTAATTGTGCTTATGTCTAAATCAATTTTTTTAGATTTTAACCTTTTTATAGTGTTGTCAATTACTGTAAGGGTTTTCAGACCAAGCAAATCAAATTTAACTAACCCAGCATTTTCTGAAGAATACATATCATATTGAGTAGATGGCAAAGTCAAATTTGAACTATGATCAATATATAATGGGAATTGTTCAGCAAGTTTATCTCCAGCAATTACGACTCCTGCTGCATGAGTGGCCATATTACGATTAAGACCTTCTAATTTAAGTGACAATTCTATTAATTTTTTTACTTTAGTGTTGTTTTTAATTTCTTCTTTAAACCTTGGTTCACGATCAATAGATTCTTGAAGTGTAAGAGGTCTTGAAGGATCAAAAGGTACCATTTTGCAAATTTTATCTACATGGCCATAGGAAAGTCCCAATACACGACCTACATCTCTCAAAACCATTCTAGCTTTTAATTTACCGAATGTAATAATGTGGGCAACACCATTTTTATATTTTGATTTTAAATAATCAAATACTCGATCTCTTTTTTCCTCACAAAAATCTATATCAAAATCTGGCATAGAAATTCTATCAGGGTTTAAAAATCTTTCAAAAATTAAATCGAATTCAATTGGGTCTAAATCTGTAATATCCAAACAGTAAGCAACTAGTGATCCAGCACCTGAACCTCTTCCAGGGCCAACTGGTATGGAGTTTTTTTTGGCCCACTTTATATAATCTGACACTATTAAAAAATAACTGGCATAATTCATAGAATTAATAATATTTACCTCATGGGCTATTCTATCTTCATAAATTTTTTTAAGCTGTTCTTTTGATTTGTTTTTGTTTTTTTTAAAAATAAATTTTTCTAACCTATTTTCTAACCCTAACTTAGCTAAATTTATTAATTCTTCTTCTGGCGAACCATTTTCTTTACTTATTATAGAGGGTAAAATTGGTTTTGAATTTTTTGGCTTAAAATTAAATCTTAGATGAAAATTATAATTATTTTCAAGTGCCTCGGGAATGTCTGAATATAATTTATTTAATTCATCTTGAGATTTAAAATAGTGCTGGTTATTGTATCTAAATCTATTTTTATCATCCACGAAATTTTTCTCACCTATGCAAATTAAAGCATCATGCGCCTCGTACATATCTTCATCTAAATAAAAAATTTCTTGAGTTGCAATTAACGGAAGATTTAAAGATTTTGAGATATTGAGTAAATAATTTTCAAAGTTTTTTTCTTGAAATTCGTTATGGCGTTGAATTTCTATATACATTCTATCAGTAAAGCTATTTTTTAATGTATTTAATATTTGTTCTAAATCTTTAAGTTTATTTTTATAAAAAAGTTTGCCAAAAAAGTTTGTATAATTTCCAGTCAACAATATTAAATCTTCACTATTTTCGATAAGATCTTTTAGACTGCAAGATGGATCTATTGTTCCGTTATTTTTTAAATAACTTGAAGAAGATAATTTAGTTAAGTTTTTATACCCTATTTCAGATGTTGCATATAATGAAACTTTTCCAATTATATTGGATGTATTAAGATTTATTTGAGTTCCAATAATTGGGTGTGTTCCTGCTTTAGATATTTTTTCTGAGAATTCTAGGGCTCCACATAAATTATAGCTATCAGCTAAACCAATAGTTTTAATTTTATTGGCTTTACAATAATCTGCCAATTTATCAATTTTTATGGCGCCTTCACATATTGAGTACTGCGTATGAACCTTTAAATGATTAAAATTTTTATTATTGCCGAGCATTAACTCGTTTTATATCACCGTTCGAAATTAACAACTTGTAATCTGCCCTGTTAGCAAGTTCTCTATTGTGAGTTGCAAAAATTATTGTTTTTTTTAATTTTTTTAATTTTAAAAAATAA
>Ga0209425_10005186_pt1 | contig 12897 bp, 6 predicted proteins | sample COG_05_FD_184749 | JGI IMG/M metagenome (GOLD analysis project Ga0209425, IMG submission 184749) | Pelagic Microbial community sample from North Sea - COGITO 998_met_05 (SPAdes) (version 2) | ecosystem: Environmental > Aquatic > Marine > Neritic zone/Coastal water | place: Helgoland, sampling... | reverse complement strand
GCCGTGTGAACCGGCGGTGGAATATCGGGCATCGTTCGTACCTCCAACGCGACGATGCGGGTCTGCGCGAGCCTCACGCGGTCGTTCGCGGCGCCCTCGCGCGCCCTGGCGAGTTCCTTCTCGCGTTCCCGCTGGGCGCGCTCGTGCGTGAGGTGGTTGGCGAGAGTCTCGAGCTCCTCCCTCAGCCGGTCGGACTCGAGCTCCGCCTGCCTCAGGCGCTCTCGCTCCCTCGCGGCCATGGCGTCGGTCCTGTGGGCGAACCCGCGGCGAACGCCGTGGAAGGCTGTGGACGGTGGGGTGTCGGGTGTGAGCCGCGGGGGCTTCGCTGCTTCAAAAATCTACCGGCTCTCGGCAGCTCGGAGCGTGCCGACAAAAAACGTTCATCACACCACACAGCAGCGCGCGAAGCCACGCGACGTCACCGTTTGTCAGTGACATGCAAGCCGCGCAACTGCACGCGCGCGTTCCGCGATGGACGTCATCGCGCGTCTCGAACGCACACCATCGCCGCACGCGTCGGTCGCACGCGGCGGCGTCGACAGCTCCGGCGACCGAGGATAAGGACACGTCGACAGCCGGCAAATCGGTCGTCGTCATCGGAGCCGGTTGGGGTGGACTCGCCGCCGCCAAGTCACTGTGCGAGGCTGGATGCTCGGTGACGCTCATCGACGCCATCGACGATCCCACCGGCGCGACGCCGATGCTCACGAAGAGCGGCAAACCGTTCGAGCCGGGCACGCGCGGCTTCTGGAAGGACTACCCAAACATCGAAGCGATGGCCCGCGAGCTCGGCATCTCCGAGGATGACGCCTTCACGGAGTTCACGCCGAGCGCCTTTTGGTCCCCCGACGGCCTGGAGGCGACCGCGCCGGTGTTTGGCGACTCCCTCGCACTCCCGTCACCCCTCGGCCAGGTCTTCGCGACATTCGACAACTTCAAGAGGCTTCCACTCGCGGACAGAGCCTCCATGGTCGGCCTCCTCTACGCCATGCTCGACCTCAACAGAGACGAAGCCACGTTCGAGGCGTACGACCGGCTCACCGCGCACGAGCTCTTCATCCGCATGGGCCTCAGCAAACGCCTGGTGGACGACTTCATCCGCCCGACGTTACTCGTCGGACTGTTCAAACCCCCCGAGGAGCTCAGCGCGGCGGTTGTCATGGAACTGCTCTACTACTACGCCCTGGCACATCAGGACTCATTCGACGTCCGGTGGATCAAGACCAAGTCCATCGCCGAGGTTCTCATCGCACCCCTGTGCGCTGAGTTACAGAAAACGTACGGCCTGGAGGTCATCGGCGGGACGTTCGTCAAGGCTGTCGACGTGGACGAGGCATCGAAACGCGCGACGGCGGTGCGATGGGTGAACAAAAAAGGAGAGGAAGGGGTCGTCGAGGACGTCGACGCGGTTGTCATGGCGCTGGGCGCCAAGGGCATGAAGAGCGTCGTGTCCAACTCGCCGGTGTTGGCGCGCGTGGCGCCTGAGTTTAGCGCGGCGGCGAGCCTCGGGGCGATCGACGTCGTGGCGGTTCGTCTCTGGCTCGACCGTTTCGTTCAGGTGGAGCATCCCGCGAACGTCTTCAGCCGGTTCGAGGAGCTGCGAGGCGCGGGGGGCACGTTCTTCATGCTGGACCAGCTCCAGAAGGACAGCGAGGTGGAGCTCTGGGGCGGGGAGGAGCCCAAGGGGTCGGTCATCGCGTCAGACTTTTACAACGGCACCGCCATCGCGTGCATGAGCGACGAGGACATCGTGAAGCTACTCACCGAGAAGCTCCTGCCCAAGGCTGTCCACGGGTTTGACGGTGTACGCGCGGTGGACTTTGAGGTTCGGCGGTACCCCGGCGCGGTGTCTTGGTTCTCGCCCGGGAGTTACCCCAAGCGACCGCCGCTGGAGACGTCCATACACAACATCGTGTGCGCTGGGGACTGGGTGCGCATGGGGGAACGGGAGCACGGAGCCAAGGGTCTGTGCCAGGAGCGAGCGTACGTGTGCGGTTTAGAGGCTGGAAATTCGTTGCTCAGGCGGGGGCTCGTGGCGGGAGGCACGGGGGCGGGGCATCCGGTGATTCCGATCCGCGCGGATGAAGCGCAGGTGGTGCTGGGCCGGGCGCTGAACAAGCAGTTCATGGACGCGGTGTCGCCGTTCGGCCTCGCGTCGCCGTGGATCCGCTGATGAGACTCGCATCACGAATGTATTAACATGCATCACGAATAAGTTGAAAATTAAAATGCATCGTTCTTCGTGCTATCGCGTATGTACATCAGCGCGCTCTCGCGCGAACAAATCCAGCGTCGTGACTCACACGGCGCTGACAAGGAGAGGCTCCTCCTCCCGCTCCCGGCGAGCCCTGTGCGCGCGCATGCCCACGAGCGCGATGCCCGCGAGCGCCGCGGTCGCCGCGAGCGCCGCCCCGAAAGTTTTGAAATCGACGGCGTCCGGACCGTTCGAAATAACCTCGGGGCTCGCGCCCAGCCTCGCCCGTGCGCCGCCTTGCGCAGCCGCATCCTCCTCCGTCGGCCACACGATCACCTCTCCCTGCACCTTGAGGGTGGGGAGGGAATCGTACCAGCTGGCCATCTCAGCCTCGAGCTTGGCGTCGCCGAGCCCAGCCTCTTTTTTCTTCGACTCGGAGGCGAGCCCGTAGTCGTAGTCGTCGCCGCCGGGCAAGGGGTTGAGGTCCTCCTCGTCGGCCTTGCCCGCGTAGAAATCCATCGAGTCGTCAGCCTCCTTGACAGCCAACGGGTCGTCCGGGACGTCGAGGCCGGCGTTGAAGATCAACCTGCGCTCCTCGTAACCCATGCCGAGCTCGGAGTCGTCGTCCTTCTCGGAGCGGTGCTTCTTGGAGTGGTGCTTCTTGGAGTGCCTGCGTGTGTCTCCAGTGTAGAACTCCATGGAGTCATCAGCCTCCTCGACAGCCTCGGTATCGCCCGGGATGTCGAGTCCAGCGTTGAAGATCTCCCTGCGGAGCTCGTCACCCATACCGAGCTCAGCATCGTCATCGTCGGAGCGCTTCTTGGAGTGGTGCTTCTTGGAGTGGTGCTTCTTTGAGCCAGTGTAGAAATCCATGGAGTCGTCAGCCTCCTCGATAGCCTCGGTATCGCCGGGGATGTCCAGTCCGGCGTTGAAGATCTCCCTGCGCTCCTCCGGACCCATACCGAGCCTGGCCTCCTTCTTGCCATCCTCGATAGCCTCCTCGGGCGCATCGCCGGAGTAGAACTCCATGGACTCGTCAGCCTCTTCGACAGCCTCGGTATCGCCCGGGATGTCGAGTCCGGCATTGAAAATCTCCCTGCGAAGCTCGGCGCTCATGCCGAGCCCCGCCTCGGTGACCTCGTCATCCTCGTGGATATCGACGATGGACGCCCACCCGCCGGTGTGCTGCGCGAGCGCGGTCACCTGAGTCGGGTCCTGAGCGGCGGCGACGATGGAGCCGGCGACGTTCGCGTCGGGGGCGTCGATTGCAAACTCCAAAAACACGTGCGCGTGAACCGGCCCGACGATTGCCTCGTCGCCGCTGTTGATCGCGGCGACGGTGTGAAGCTCCGCGTCGGTGGAGACGATGATGCGCTCGAAGCGCTGCAGCATCTTCTCGATCTCGGTCCGCTCGGGCACGGGGAAGACGGCGAACGCGACGTGAGCCACGCCCTTCTCCGAGGCGTCGCCCTCGTAGTCGGAGTGGCAGTGGAAAGCCTCTGGGGCGTAGTCCAGATCGGCGGCCAACGCGCCGCAGACGTGCTCCACGTCCACAGTCTCCGTGGTGATCTGGTCCAGCGTGAGCGTACCCATCAGGATAAACTCGGTGGAGAGCAGGGAGAGATCGTCGAAGGCGACGCCGGAGGACCCGGGACGTGAACGAACGACGTCGAGCACCCCGGGGAAGACGTGAGGTCGGACGTCCATGTCCTGGAGCGTCCACGGCGCCTCGACGGTGACGTGCACAGACCTGGGCTCGTTGGGTCCGAGTTCGTGCTGGTGTTCCTCGTGCTCATCGTGCTCATCGTGGTCTTCATCGTGGTCTTCATCGTGTTCGTGTTCGTGGTCTTCATCGTGGTGAACCAGGTCTTCGGGGTCAAAATCGATCTCCGAGTCGACGGGAAAGTCGACGAGCCCGTCCACCGCGTCGGAGGTTTCGAGGTGGGTGTTGAACGAGGACCAAACCTCGGATCCCCACAGCGCCCCGGTCTGATCCGCAGCCTCCGTGGACCCGTGGACGATGTCGTGGTCGAAGGGCGGGAGCTTGGTCTTGACGTCGCGGATGAAGCATCGGCCTTGCATGCGCTCACGAAGGTGACTCCGGGCCTCAGGAGCCTTGAGCGTCGCCATGACCTGGTTAGCCTGGTCGAACGAGTGCACGCGGGTGGCGTAGGTGACAAACGCGTGGAAACGCGCAAACTGCGGTTGCGCCTCGTGCCCACCGGCCATCGCCTCGAGGCTGGTGAGCTCCGCGTGTGTGTTGACGTCGGACTCCCTGAACTGCGCGATGAGACTCGTGAATTTTCCCTCATCCTCCAGACCCGTCACCGCGAAGACGATGACGTCGCCGGTGACGTGCGAGTCGTGCGGGGGAAACTCGGGGAGGTTCATGGAGCCCATCGCCGCGACTTTCTGGTCCTCGACGGCGGTGACGGTGCCGTTGTGGTAGCACCCGATGTTGTCAATCGGGACGTCGAGGTCACCCGCCAACGCTTTGCACACGACGTCGATGTCGACCACGCCGGAATCCGCGGGATCGGAACCGTCACCCGGGATGACCACGCCGCCGATGAGGACAAAGTGCGACTTGACAAATGCGATGTCGTCGTCCGCGACGCCGGTGGCGGCGCCGACGTGGTCACCCTTGACGATCGTGGCGAACGCGGGGAAGATGTCGTCGCGGATGTGTTGCCGCGCGGTGTTCATGGGCACCTGGATGGTGGTCCAGACGTCGGGCTTGAAGTCGCCGTCGCCGAGTGACGCCGCGGGGACGTGGTGGGCGCGCTTGAGCAGGCCGAGCGCGGCGGACGCGTCCATCGGTGCGTTCCACAGCCACTCGGTGCGGTTGGCGGTCACCTCGGCGTCCACCTCCGTCTCGAGCGAGACGTGCGGGGGGAGTCGGTACGCCACGTTGCGGATAAACGTCTGTCCCTCCATCTTCTGGCTCAGCAGCGCCTGGTTGTTGAGATCCTTGAGGGTTCTCATGACGGCGTCGGCGTTGTGCCTGGAGTGCGTGTCGATGGCGTAGGTGAGCCTCGCGTGGTGGCGGAGGAACTGGACGACGGGGTATCGCCCGCCCGAGAGCGCGGCGACGGTGTCGAAGTCCACCTCGGAGGAGATCACGGAGAGGTTGATCCTGCTGATCAGGCTCGCGAATTTAGCCTCGTCGTGCACTTCGGTGATGGCGAAGACGATGACCTGGCCGGAGACGGACTCCGTCTCGCCCTCGCCGAGCCTCGGGGTGCCGTCGGGGTTGCCGAGGGCGGAGGCGGCGGTGAGGAAAACGTCGGAAGTTCCGTTCCTGTAGCAGGCGATTTCGCCCCCCGTGTCCGAGTTTTCGCCCACGTCGAGGTCAACCTCGAGCGCGTGGCAAATCTGGTCGAGGTCGAGCACCTCCGTGAGGGTGTTGGGGACGATGATACCGGCGATGATGACGAAGTGCGAGTGCACGTGCGCGATGTCGTCGTTGACCACCCGCGGCTCCTCGACGCCCTCGGCGCCGGTGACAATCTCCGCGAGAGTCGGGAAGAGCTCCTCGCGCACGTACCGACGCTCGACGTTCATGGGAACCTGGATGGTGACCCACACGTCGCGGCGCTCGCCGCTGGGGTAGTCATGTGTGGACTCGCCCTGGCCGATCGCGGCGACCGCGTCTCGCTTAGCCCTGCGGTGGAACCACGGCATGGACAGAGCGGCGGCGCCGGCGGCGGCGTCCTCCTCGTCGTCCGTATCGTCATCCTGGGGAATCTCCGACGCGAACACCGCGGACTCCACGAAACACTCCTGGCCGCACGCTCCTTGAACGTAACCGCCCGTGGACGGCCTCGAGAGGATATCCTTGACCGTTGGGGAGGTACCGTTGACGTTCTGGACGACGTACTCGACTCGGGCGTTGTGCCTGAGGAAGGTGAGCTCCCAAGTCGTCGCGCCCGAGACCGCGAGGGCGGCGGGGAACTGAGACAGGTAGTCGAACTGGCCCTCCAACGAGTTGGCGGCGTAGTCCATCTTCTGCGCGAGTCGCATGAACTTGTCCTCGTCGTAGACGCCAAAGACGGCGAAGGAAAACTCAACCCCTTTGATGGGACGCGCCGCGTCGTGAAAGTGGGGCAGGTTGAGCTTGGTGTGACCCTCGTGAACGCGGGACGATCCCGCGGACACGGTGGCGCCGACGAAGTCCGCGTTGATGTCGGGGTTCTCGAGGTGCTCGAACTCCTCCCACGCGCCGCCGCCGATGACGCAGTGAATCTGGTCGCGGTTGACGGAGAGATCCGCGGCGATGGCGTCGCAAATCTCGGTGTTGTCGTTGGCGAGGTGCTCGGGGTCGAGGAACGGGAACTGGATGCCGGCCACGAGGGAATACTGCACGTGGAACGAGTGGATGTTGTCCATCTTGACGTCATCGAGCGCGGGGTCGTCGGCGAGAATCTGCGAGATGGCGTAGCGGATGTTGTCCTTGTAGGTATCCTTGTACTGGATCACGAGCGGCGCCTGCACGGTGACGACGACGTCATCCTCGTGACCCGCGAACGTCTGCCCCATCTCGGCCACGACCGACTTGGAGTCGGTCGTCTCCGACACGGTCCTGCGCATCGCGGGGTGCGGGGCGGTGAGCTCCTCGCCGATCTGCGACACGGTGTAAGGCGAGGTGGCGCTGAGATCCTTAATCTCGCGAATCACGCACTTGCCGGAGACGCGCTGGGAGATGATGTCGCCCGTGGACGGCGCGACGAGCTTCTCGATGATGGAATCGACGACGAAGACGTTGGGCGCGCGAATCGCAAAGGTGAGCATCGCCTTGTGACGCAAAAACGACATCTTGGGTCGAACCGACTTGCCGGCGGTAGCCTTGGCGAGCTCCTTCACCGTCTTGAACTTGGTGCGGCCGCCGCCGTCGCCGACGTCAACCTGATCGGTGTCAAAGTCCGCCTCGGCACGCATCTTAGCCGCAGTCTCGTAGAAGTCTTCCGCGTCGGAGACACCAAAGACGGCGAAGGCGAACTCGACGCCCTCCTGGCCGCCGCCGGGATACTCCGGGACGGCTCCGAGTGCGGCGGCTTGGCTCTTGTCGTGCTGCTTGACGACGTTCGGGGCCTTGAAGGTACCGTCGCCGAGCGGCGCGCCGAACTTCTCGGAGAGGGCGACGACGTTGGTGGCGGAGCACTCCATGTGCATGCGGAGGACGCCGATGTCCGCGGCGATGGCTTCGCACACGGCGTTCTCGTCAACCTGGTCGGGGGCGATGCGCGGGAGGACGAGGCCGCCCACTAGGAGCCACCTCGCCTGCACGAAGCCCACGTCGTCGGGGGTGACGTACTGGGACATCTCTGCGTCCAGTCCGATCTCGTCGACGATGGCACCCTTGATCTTCTCCTCCAGGGATGAGCCGGAGGAGGACGGGTACACGGGCGCTTGGATGGTGACGTACACCTCGTGCGAACCCTCGCCGAGCTGAGCCGTGGCGCCCTTGTCTGCTGTGAGGGTAGCCTTGTCTGTGGGGTTAGCCTCGCCCGTCGCGGAGAGCTCTATGTCGTCTAGAGATACGACAATAGAGGGATACGACATGGAGTGAGCGTCGGCGACCGCGAACGTGGCCGCCGCGGTGCTCAGCTCGGCGGTGGCGTCCTTGTCTGTGGGGTTAGCCTTGGGGATCTTCTCAACCTTCTTGGAGAGCTTCTGGAGATCCTTCTTGGCATCCTCGAGGGATTTGGCGTTGAGCGCGGGGTTTGAGTTGGCGAGCGTCTGAACCTTCTCGGCAGCCTCCGCGCCCCTGACGGAGGTCACGGTGGCGTCCTGGAGCTTCTTCGTCGTCTTATCGTCCGCGATCTTACCGCCGCCGTTGCGAAGCATCTCGGACTGCATCGCCTCGTAGGCAAAGTCGACAGCCTGGCGCGCCTTGGCCAAGCCCGTCTTTGTCGCGGCGAGCGTTTTAGAAGCGTGCTCGACAGCCTTGATGGCATCCTTGAGCTCGACGTAGGCGCGCTTGAGCTCCGTGGGATCCTTGGACTGCTCGGCAACCTTGGACTGCTCCTTGGCGCCCTCGAGCTGCGCGCTGGCGTGCGCAAACTCGAGCGATCCGTCCTCAACCGCCGCCTGCGTCGCGTCCAGCTCGTCGACGGCGTTGAGCAGCTCCTTCCCGGTGGCGGTGAGCCAGGGCAGGTTCGACGCGGCGTCGTCGCGAAGCTTCTCGAGCTCCGCGGCGGCTTTGGCGTAGCGGGACTCGGCGGTCTCGGCGCGCTTGCGAGCCTCGCGCGCAGCCTCGCGCGCGGACTGCACGGCGACTTTGGACACCTCCGCCGCGGACTTCTCCGTCGCGGCGTCCTTCTCGCGCTTGCCCACGCGGGCGGTGAGGTCCTCGGCTTGCGTGCGGAGCTCAACCTCCTGCGCGCGGAGGAGCTGGTTCTCCGAACGCGCCTCGTCCAGGGACTTGGCGGTGGCGTCGAGCTTACCGCGGAGCGTCGCGGCTTCGAGGTGCGTCCGCGAAACCTCCTCGGATGCTTTTTTAATCGCGGCGTCTCGAGCTCGAATCTCTTTGGCGAATCGAGCGCGGGTGTTGGTCGCGGCCGCCTTGGCGTCCGCGGCGTCGCGCTGCGCCGTCTCCAAGGTGGCGCGCAATGCTTTCTCGACGACGTCGGACTTGGTCTTGCCGGTGTTGTACGCAGCCTGCGCGGCTGCCTCGGCTCGGACGAGTTCGTCGGCTTTCGTCTCCGCGGTTTCCAGCCTGGATCGAAGAACCTCCACCGCGTTGGTCTCAGCCTGTGAGAGCTGCTCCTTGGCCTCGGCGAATCCTTGCTTGCGGCCGGACTCGCGCGCGGCGGTGATGGAGTGGACCGCGGATTCCATCGCGAGCTTGGCGGCTCCCGAGTTTTCATCCTTGGCCTCGATTTGTTTCTGCGCGGTGGCGAGTTTGGCGTCGAGCCGCTCGAGCTCAGCCTTGGCCTCGTCGGCAGCCGCGCGCTGGGCGTCGGCGTCGAGGCGGAGGGTGTTGGCTTCGCGGTGCGCCTCCGCGATCATCGCGGTGGCGCGCACCTGCGTGCGCTCGATCTGTCGCTGGAGCACGCGCGTGGCGTGGCGCTCCTCGACGCGCGTGGTGGACGCGACGTCGTGATGCGCGCCCGCGCGGGTCTCGGCGACGCGCGCGGACGCGGTCTGCGCGACGCGGGTGGCGCGCCTGGCGATCTTGTGCTCGGCGTTGGCGGTCACGCGGCGCGCCTTCATTCGCTCGCACGCCGTCGCGGTCGTCCCGGGAGGGCAGTCGCTCTCCACGGACGCGGCCGCGGTCCCGGAGACTTCATCGTCGGCGAGGTCGCGCGACGCGACGCCGTGAGGGCGCGCGACGGGGTCAGCCTCGCCCGTCGCGGAGAGCTCTATGTCGTCTAGAGATACGACAACAGAGGGATACGACATGGAGTGAGCGTCGGCGACCGCGAACGTGGCCGCCGCGGCCGCGAGCAGCAGCAGCATCGCCCAGGGCCGCGCCCATCGGGACACGCGGGAGCGACCCATCGCGCCCCGCGCACCCACGGGGGTGATCGACGAGAGGCCGCGGACGCCTCTGTCGATGTGTTTGGACGGTGTGCGTCGAACGGACGAGGGTCTGTGGGCCCGTCGTCGCTCGATGCGCGTCGTCGTGTGGAGGTCGCGGGCGTCGATTGGTCCGAGACGTCGATGTAACCACCGGAGAACCAGACGACATAAAGTTCGTATGGGCAAACAGATATGGGTGGCCAAAAAGCCAAAAACGCTTTTTATCAACTCAAACGACTCATAAAACGCGGTCTAATCTTGCCATATAAATGGATTTGGGCGCCGATACCAGCCAAGAAAGCCAAAACCATTTTCGCGAGTGAGCTCGTCATCTGGTTATTGTACAACACCGCGCGCATCACCGCGCTGAACATACACGACATCTAATCGTTGTTCTGCCTCGCCACGCCGTACTCACCCGCGGGGGAGTCCACCACCGCCACGTACGTCACAACGTTCTCGTTTGAAGTACTCTCCGTGTGCACCGGCGCAGCTCGCCTGGTGGCCATCACCGGCGCGGCGGGCGCCTCCACGGTGAACGCCCCGGGCGGCGCCGCCGCCAGCTGCCTCCAGTCCACGGGCTCCTGCCCCATCTCCGCCCTGTTCTTCACCTCCCTCGCGAGCCTGCACGACACGCAGGGCGCGCAGAAACACGCGGTGAGGACGTCGGTGTGCTCCTGGATCCCGTAGTTGGCCGCGGATCTGTTGGCGATGTGCGCGAGGTACCCGCCGCTCGCGACGTTCCCGAGCCCGGGTAAGAGCTGGTTGAGCTGCGAGAGGCCGAGGATGATCCAGCCGGTGGCGCAGCAGTCGCCAGCCTTGGCGTCGGACGCCGCGCGGCCCACCTGGCAGGGCGTGCAGAACGTTCCGCCGAGGCACGAGTGGAGGTCGTCGAAGCAGTCGAAGAGGTTGGAGGTGTACGCGCGGCTCTCGGGGTGCATCATCCTGGTGTGGATACCTCGCGTGTCCCCCATCGGCCACAGCGGCGGGTAGGTGGGCGGCGGGAGGAACGGGGGAGGCGCGTGCATCCCTGGGCTCACGCCGAGCGCCCCTTGGGGGTATTGGATCTCGTATGGGTTCTGGTGCGCGACGCTCACGACGGTGGCCACGGGCGCCGGGTTCGGGCCGTAGCTCGGCGCCGCGGTCGGGACGGTGCCGCGCGCGGGTTTGTTCTCCTTGTCGCTCATGTCGGGCGGCTCGCGGAAGCTGCGCGCGGGGGAGAGTGAGGTTCATTCCAGGCTGGCATTAAAAAAATAGACGACCTTCTGCAACGGGACGCGGCGCGACGATTGTGTTTCAACACGGGCAGACGGGGTGGTGTGTGACGGGAGTCTCCCCATCCTATTGAACCTACGATGCTAGCTAACAGTGCTACGGGTCAGAGTTCGTCGTGTTCGCTCTCGCTCGCGAATCCCTCCGACGGCCCTTTCCACGTCCCCAAGTCCGAGTACGCGTCGCGCCAGATGCCAGCCTTGGCGTACCGGTCCCTGCAGTTCCCCAGCCTCAGCGCGTTCCTCTCCGCGATGCGCTTCTGAGTCCCGCGCCTCTCGCGCTCGGTCATCTCGCGCCAGTTTTCGATCCGTCGCATCGTGCAGTCCTCGTTGACGATGATGGGCCCGAGGTCGTCCAGCGCCACCTTCTCCCCGAACCGAAGCTGACGCGTCGGTCCCGAGTCGTCGGCCCCATCGGCACCCGAGGGCTCCAGCACGGGGACTGCTCCTCCTCCATCGACGTCTTCCCCTTCGAGCGCCTCGCCTTCCCCGGCCGCCGCCGCCGCGACCCCGGTCGCCAGCAGCAGCAGCAGCAGCATCGTGCGTCGCATCGATCCGAAGCCCCGCCGCGTCGACGCGTGCCCCTGCGCCTTCAGCCTGTGTGCGGTCGCGAAACTTCCACACAGGCGGCGACCTCGTTTTATTTTCCGAGCGAGGGCGCCCCAGCAGCCGCACTTCGGTAGACGCAGTCCCCGTGCGCGGACAACAGTATGGCGGACGACGATGATGAGGTGGTCGACAACACCGCCAAGGCTAACCGCGCGGACATGAACAGCCTCGGTGGAGGGGGCGACGACGACGGCGGCGTGGACGCCGAGGCCGCCAAGAAGCGAGCGCTCGAGATGGCCACCGACGACCTCAAGCAGCAAAAGGCTGCGGAGGCTGCCCGGCTCAAGGAACTCATGGCGGTGAAGATCAGCCAGGAGGACGTGGCGACGATCGTGAGCGAAATCGAGGTGGAGAAGAAGGCGGCGGAGATGAGGCTCAGGGAACACGGCGGCGACGTCGTCGCGGCCCTCAAGTCCTACGTCCTCTAGGGATCTATCTTTGTGGTGCTTAAAAAAAACCAAACAAACAGCCGAGACTCGCGGCGTTAGCGACCCTTAATCGCTCGGCCCCTGGAGGCCATGCCACGCCTGTTCTTGTCCCTCCCCGCGGGCCCCGCATCCTCCGGATCCTCCGCCCAATCCGTGTCGTAGTACGCGTTCGGGGGGCAATGAATCGCCAGCCGCCTGGCGCCGCGAACGTCGACGGATCCGTCACCGACGCCGGACTTGTCACTCACGCACACCGAGTACCAGAACGTGTCCGCGTTGCTGCACCCGTCGTCGTAGTTCCCCCGGCGGTTACGCTTCAGCAGCGACATCTCCAGGACGCCGTCGACGACGATCCACGTGGACGCCTCCGCCTTGACCGGCGAGTGAAGTTCGCCGTTGATCCGCGGCTCCCCGTCGACTTCGATTGACAAAAAGTTGGATCGAAGGTCCACTCGAACGTCCCTGGCCACGACGCAGTTCGCGGGAAGCGGGACGAAGATCTCCACGAACGTCTGCGTCTGCCTCCACTTGTATCCCCCGCAGTCCTCGCCGAGGTTACGCTCGATCGCGAACGAGTCGTAGTAGAGGACGGACTTGTCCTCGAGGGTGGCGGCTTCGTCGGCTCGGACGGCGAGGAGGTCGGTTTCCTCTCGTGCCTTCATCCTTCGCATGTCTTCGGCGTCGAACTCGGGGGGCTTGGGCTTGGGGTTGGCGCGGCCGTACATGTCCTCCATCGTGGTCACCTTGCGCTCGATGCGGTCGACCTCGTCTGTGTGGTTTGGGGTGTAGTGTGGATGGGCGGGTGAGTGGCGAGCGGGTGGTGTTTGTGATGGACTGGGAGGTGGGCGTTACGGATGATCGAGGCGACGGG
>Ga0209425_10005183_pt1 | contig 12900 bp, 10 predicted proteins | sample COG_05_FD_184749 | JGI IMG/M metagenome (GOLD analysis project Ga0209425, IMG submission 184749) | Pelagic Microbial community sample from North Sea - COGITO 998_met_05 (SPAdes) (version 2) | ecosystem: Environmental > Aquatic > Marine > Neritic zone/Coastal water | place: Helgoland, sampling... | reverse complement strand
CGACAATTTCTTTATTAACCTAGCCGTCCACACTTCTCTTCTTAAAAATTTACAATTTAAAAAAGCTAAGATTTTAAGCTCTAAAATCTACACACCTTTCGCGCTAATAAAAAATATTTGCATTGAGGTGAGCGGTGGTTTTATTACAAATATGTGATAAGTCAAGACGTATATTAGCGATAAAAGTCAACAAATATAGGGCTTTTTTTAACGATCAATATTGCAAACTAGGTATAATTTTTATAAAAAACAACTATGGCGTTAAATGATATTTTAAGTCGTTTTCACAATTTATTTAGTTTCAAAAAAAACAAATTTATCAGCTCAAGAAGTACTACTTGGAAAATTTTTTCTTATATAATCTTATCAATTCTCGCATTTACAATTTTTTTTACAATTTTAACCATTTCAAAACATAATAATAAAGTTGAAAATCAAAATTTTAAAAAAGTTGTTGAGTCAAAAGAATTTGAAAATATAGGTAGTTTTCTAATATCAAAAATTAATAGCCCTTATAAAGAAGTAAAATATTTAATTCAAAATAATGATTCGGTGGAAAAAATTTTAAATAAATTTGATATACAAGACGCCGACGTAAAACTCATTTCAAAGAGTTTAAAACAAAAAAAATTAGGTAATATTTATGCTGGCAGAGAACTTACACTAATTTTAAAAAAATTAGATAATGGTTCAAATACTATTATAAATCTATTATATCCATTAAATAACACTACCAATATTGAAATACGAAAAAATCAAGACAACTTTATCGTTAAAGAGAACATACTCCAGCTTTATAAAAAAGAAGTAGTGGTAAAAAATCAAATAAAAAATAATTTATATAATGCTGCAGTAGAGGCTGGAGTTGAACCCAACATTATAGTGGAATTTGCTAGAATTTTTGGATTTGAAGTAGATTTTCAAAGAGATATTCGAAAAGAGGATTGGTTTGAAATTTTGTATGAAAAATTTCAAGATGATAATGGAATTACGCAGGATACAGGAAAAATAATTTATGCATCTATGTATGTTAATAATGAAGAAATAAATTTATATAATTTCAACGACGGTACTGACACCGGTTATTATGATATCAAAGGTAAAAGTATCGTTAAGTCTTTAATGAAAACTCCAATAAATGGAGCTAGACTTTCATCCTCATACGGAATGAGAAAACATCCAATATTAGGTTATAATAAAATGCATAGAGGGACTGACTTTGCAGCACCTAGCGGAACTCCAATTATGGCTTCAGGATCTGGAACTATCACAAGAGCAAGATGGTGTGGTGGTGGTGGCAATTGTGTAAAAATAAAACATAACTCAACTTACTCAACTATATATGCTCATATGAAAAATTTTGCTCGAGGAATTAAGGAAGGTAGAAAAGTTAAACAAGGACAAATTATTGGCTATGTTGGATCAACTGGGATGTCAACTGGTCCTCATCTTCATTATGAGGTGGTTGTTAATGGAAAAAAAGTAAATTCTCAAAAATTAAAACTACCATCTGGAAAAATTTTAAAGGGGAAAGCTAGAAAAGAATTTGAATTAAAAAGAATTAAAATTGATCTTAAATTATCTAGATTAAGATAAATTAATTTATTATTTGAGATTTATTTAATTTGAACTTTGCGTAGTATCTTCAGATTTAACCTTGGCTACTTCCGTTTCTTTAATTAAAGTTTCTTTTACTGTACTTGATTTATTTCTCTCGTTAAGTTCAGCTAATCTTCTTGTATAGTGATCAGCATGTTGTAAATAATTTTCAACCGATACTGGATCACCACTAGTTTGCGCATCTTTAGCTAATTGTTGAAATTTTTGAATAGTCTTTTCCACATTATGTGGATTGGTCATTGATCCATTTCTATTAAAATTAGTGTTACCATTATTAAAGCTACTGCCATTTCTTTGAATTGTTTGCCCATTTCTTCTTCTGAAATTATTTTTTTGTGGCCTAGGTCTAAAACCTCTTCTTCTATTGTTAATCATATATTTATTTTAGCTTTCTAAAGTAGATAAAATGCATCTAATATTTTCTTTATAATCCTTTACTAAAAATTTAATTATAAAATTGTTTTTTTTTAATAATTTTGAAACTATTTTGTACTGCTCATTTCCTATTTCTATGGCGAGCATTCCCTTAAACTTTAAAATACTTTTAGATTTGTAGATAACTTTTTTAATAACGTCAAGCCCATCATTGCCGCCATCTAGAGCTAATTTAGGTTCAAATTTTTTTATATCATCATGCAAATTTTTAATATCTACTTTTCTAATATAAGGAGGATTTGACACTATTATATCAAATTTATAATCACAAAATTCATTTAAAGACTTATTATAAAATTTTGCTCTATTGTTTAATTTGTGTCTTATAGAATTTTTTACTGCAATTTTAATTGCTTTTTGAGATATATCTATTCCTATTCCCTTAGAATTTTTTAATTCACTCAATACACTCAACAAGATACAACCCGTTCCCGTTCCCATATCAAGAATACGAATATTTTTGTTTTTAAAAATATTAACTATTTTTTCTACAATTAATTCAGTTTCTGGCCTGGGTATAAGCGTGTTTCTGTCTACAAAAAAATTTTTACTCCAAAATTCTTTTTCTTTTAATATATATGCAACTGGTTCATTTAAAGATCTTCTTATTATTAACTTGTTAAAATCTCTAATTGTTTTAAGTGTAACTTTTTTATCCAAATTACTTAGTATTTCTTCTCTTTTTTTATTTAATATTTTGGCTAGTAGAATTTCTGAATCCAGCATAAATGTTGCTATATTATTATTTTTTAATTTTTGTGATCCATATTTTATTAATTCCAATATTTGCATTAATTTAAATTTTTAAGTTTTATGTCTTGTTCCTTTAATCTTAATTCATCATTCATTTCTTCATGTGCATCGCCAATTAAAAATTCCTCAAGTTTGTGTAAAGTAAGATTTATCCTATGATCAGTTACTCGGCCTTGAGGGTAATTATATGTTCTAATTCTTTCCGATCTATCTCCAGTTCCAATTTGACTTCTTCTATTGCTTGATCTTTCTTGATCTTTTTTTCTTTTTTCAGCTTCATAAACTCTTGATCGCAAAATTTTTAAAGCCTTAGCTTTGTTCTTGTGTTGTGATTTTTCATCTTGCTGGCTCACAACCACTCCTGTAGGTAAATGTGTAATACGCACAGCACTATCAGTGGTATTAACAGATTGACCTCCAGGTCCACCTGCTCTAAAAACATCTATTCTTAGATCTGCTTCTTTAATTTGTACATCAACATCTTCTGCCTCAGGTAATACTGCAACTGTTGCTGCTGAAGTATGAACTCTTCCTTGTGTTTCTGTTTCAGGTATTCTTTGTACGCGATGTACTCCTGACTCGTACTTTAAATAAGAATAAATATCATTTCCATTAACAGAAAATATCACTTCTTTAAATCCGCCTGCTTCACTTTTTGAGATATTAATTATCTCTAATTTCCATTTTTTCTTTGAGCATACTTTTTCATACATCTTAAATAAATCAGCACAAAAAAGAGAAGCTTCGAGCCCCCCTGTTCCAGCTCTAATTTCAACTATTGCATTTTTATCGTCATCTTCATCTTTTGGTAGTAGAAAAATTTTTAATTTATTTTCATAGTCTATTTTTTTAATTTTAAGTTGCTTTAAATCTTTTTCAGCCATTTCTATCATTTCATTATCATTACTTTTATCTTGAATAATGTGTTCCAAATCCTTAATTTCATTATCAAACTTTAAATATTGTGAAGCAAAAACAATAATATTTCCCAAATTTGAGTATTCTTTAGATTTTTGAGCAAACAATTTTGCGTCGACATTGTCTGAGGATAGATCCTTTTCAAGCTCTTTGTGCTTATTAATAATATCTTGTACTTTCTTTATTGGTATCATTATTTAATTTTTTTCTTTAACTTTGTCTTCTACGAGCTGAACAATCTTACTAATTATTTCAGAACTTGCGATTTTAGTGTGAGGGACTCCTGATAAATATAAAAGATTACTATCTTGACCTCCTCCTGTTAAACCAATCTCTGTTTGTGCGGCTTCACCTGGTCCATTCACTACGCACCCAATTATAGATAACGTAACAGGTTTTTTAATATGAGATAGTTTTTTTTCAAGTTCTTTGACAGTTTCAATTACTGGAAAAGCCTGACGTGCGCAAGATGGACAGGAAATAATGTTAACTCCCCTTGTTCTAATATTTAAAGATTTTAAAATTTCATAACCCGCCTTAACTTCATCGACAGGATCTGAAGAAAGTGAAACTCTTATTGTATCTCCAATTCCATCCATTAATAGCTGCCCAATACCAATAGACGATTTTATGCTTCCGGTAAGAAGTCCTCCCGCTTCAGTAACACCTAGATGTAATGGATAATCGCAAACTTTTGATAATTGTCTATAAGCTTTTACTGTTAAAAAAACATCAGATGATTTTACACTGATTTTAAAATTAAAAAATTCATTATCTTCTAGTAATTTAACATTATGTAATGCACTTTCTACAAGAGCTTCGGGGCAAGGTTCTTTATATTTTTCTAATAGAGATTTATCAAGTGAGCCAGCATTAACCCCGATTCTGATGGAACAATTATTATCTTTTGCAGCTTTAAGCACTTCTAAAACTCTTTCTTTGGATCCTATGTTTCCGGGATTTATTCTTAAACAACTTGCGCCTGCCTTGGCAGCTTCAATTGCTCTTTTATAATGGAAATGTATATCTGCTACAATTGGAACTTTAACTTTCTTATTTATTGATTTAAGTGCTAATGTTGAATCTTTATCTGGGCACGATACTCTTACTATATCAGCACCAGCCTCTTCTAATTGATTTATTTGTTTAATAGTATCACTGACATTAGTTGTAAGAGTATTAGTCATTGACTGAACGCTTATAACAGAGTCCGCTCCTACAGAAACATTTCCTAATTTAATTTTTCTAGTTTTTCTTCTATGAATTATTCTATGTGGTCTAACTTCCATTTTTAATCTAAGTCAAAAATTGTATGTAATTTTTTTACTGCTTTAAGTGTATCATTTTCATTAACGATAACTGATAATTTAATTTCAGAAGTAGAAATAGCTAAAATGTTTATTTGTTCATCGGAGAGCCCTCTAAACATTCTATAGGTAACACCAGGAGTAGAAACCATTCCAGCTCCAACTATTGAAATTTTAGAAACTTTATCATTATGACTCATATCGTCATATTGAATATTATTATTGCTCTTTAATATATCTATAGTTTTTAAAAAATCATCTCTTTTAATAGTAAAAGTAATGTCTGTAGTCTTTTGATCTGATGAAATATTTTGAATTACCATATCTACATTTATCTGATTTTTACTTAATGGTTCAAATATATTTGCAGCTACACCGGGTTTGTCTTGTACACCGATCAAGGTAACTTTAGCATCATCTTTTGAGTAAGCCACGCCTGTAACACTTTTTGTATAATCAATATTTTCTTGATCAAAAATTTTTGTTCCACGCCTGTCAGTAAATGTGGATCTTACTTCTAAAGGTATGTTGTACATCATAGCAGTTTGAACAGCCGATGGCTGCATCACTTTTGCTCCTAAAGAAGATAGCTCGAGCATTTCATCATATGAAATTTTATCAATTTTTTTGGCAACTGGAATTTTATTAGGATCAGTTGAAAAAACCCCGTCTACATCAGTATATATTTCACAAGTATCTGAATCAAATATTTTAGCAACTGCTACGGCAGTAGCATCGGATCCGCCCCTTCCTATAGTAGTTATTTCTCCATTTTTTGATACTCCTTGAAAACCAGGTATTACTGGAATTCCTTTCTCAGATAAAAAATTATTTATTTTTGTTATATTCATATTTATTATTCTAGCGTTTGAATGATCTCCCTCTGTAAGGATTGGTATCTGCCAATTTAACCATGATTTTGAATTTATACCAATATCAATCAGCGCTCCTGCTAACAAAGAGCTTGTTACTTGTTCACCCGAAGTTAAAAGAACATCAAGCTCTCTTTTATTAAAATTTTTTGTAATAGCTTTAGATTGTTCCAGTAATTCATTAGTTTTACCGGACATTGCTGACACTATTACAATAACTTCATTACCTGCGACATATTCCTTTTTAATTATTTGAGCTATATGCAAAATTCTCTCTATAGTGCCTACAGATGTTCCACCAAATTTTAATACTTTTTTTGCCATTGCTAGATTTTAATATAATATAAATTGAGTTTTATTAATTAAATTTAATATAATAACTTTAATGACTACAGTAAATAAAGAGGAAATTCAAAAGTTTTCAAATTTAGCCAATGAATGGTGGGACGTGAATGGCAAATTTAAACCTCTTCATATGTTTAATCCTGTCAGAATTGAATATATTTTAGAGGAAATTTCAAAACATTTTGCAAAAAATAAAAATAGCAAAGATGTGCTCAAAAACCTAGAAATTCTAGATATAGGATGTGGAGGTGGATTAATAAGTGAACCGATGGCTCGTTTAGGTGCAAACGTCACTGGAATTGATGCGTCAGAAAAAAACATCAATGTTGCAAAAATTCATAGCAAAAAAAGCCATCTAAAAATAAATTATCAAAATAAATCACCAGAGCAGTTAAAAGAAAAAGAAAAATTTGATATCATTTTGAATCTTGAAGTTGTTGAGCATATTGAAGATTTAGATCTATATATTGAGTCGTGTCACTCTTTGCTAAAAAAAAATGGTTTAATGTTTACAGCAACTATAAACAGAACATTGATGTCCTATATTAAAGCAATAATAGGTGCAGAATATGTATTAAGATGGCTTCCTATCGGCACTCACGATTGGAATAAATTTATTAAACCAGAGGAGCTAGAAAAAAAATTATATGAAAAAAAATTTACAACAAATAATGTTAAAGGCTTAAACTTTAATCCAATTTTAAGCAAATGGAAAAAGTCTAATAATCTGGATGTAAATTATATCGTTACAAGTATTAAAGATTAGTTATCTTTGTCTACCCAAGGGACAGTTAGTAAATTAATACCTTCTTCTGCTAATTCCTCTTTTTCCTCTTGCGTGGCTCTACCATAAATATTTTTTTTATTTTTATCGTCATAATAAGCCTCTCTAACTTTTTCACCAAGTTTATCTCCTACAAATTCAAAATTTTTTTCAACATATTTTCTGAGTTTTATTAATTGATTTTTTTTACCTAATAATTCTTTATCTAAAAAAGTTAATTCATTTTTTTTCGATTTATTTACAAAAACCATAGGAGCCATAATCATTTTTTTTATTACTCGGCTAGAGCAATAAATACATTCAAGCAGTTCCTTTTTTTTTAATTTTTCAAATTCGTTTGAGTCAGAAAACCAGCTTTCAAATTCGTGTTCATTTTCACATTTCAAATTATATTTAATCATAAAAACACATTTCTAATTTCTATAATCTGCATTAATATCGATATAGTCATGTGTAAAATCACAAGAGTAACACTCAAATGCATCGCTTCCTAATTTTAAATTTATTTCTATCAAAATAGAATCCCATTGCATATATTCTTTTAAATTTTTTTCATTATAGGTTTCTGAAATTTTTCCATTTTCAGCAACAACAAAATTACCTATTTTGATTTTTAATTTTTTTACATCAATAATTTCCCCTGATTTTCCAATACCCATTACAATTCTTCCCCAATTAGGATCCTCACCAGCAACAGCGGTTTTAACTAAAGGAGAGTTCGCAATTGAGAAAGCAATATTTTTTGCACTACCTAAAGATTTAGCATTAATTACTTTTACTGTTAAAAATTTTTTGGCACCCTCTCCATCAACAATTATTTGTTGAGCAAGATTTAAACATAATTTTTTTAATGCTATTTCAAATTTTTGAATAGTTCGATCTGTTAAAGATAAATTCTGACCAATTTTTATAGATCTTGTAGAAAATAAAGAAATCATATCATTTGTAGACTGGTCACTATCAACTGTAATAGCGTTAAAGGTATTCGCAACTGCTCTTTTTAAAAGAGATTTCAATAAATTTGAATTTATATCTGCATTTGTAAAAATAAATGATAACATTGTAGCTAAGTTAGGCGCAATCATGCCAGAACCTTTTGCTATACCACAAATTTTTATTAATTCATCTCCAACTATAAGTTCTTCATAAGCTAATTTTGGTTTTGTATCAGTTGTCATCATTGCTGATGCAACCTTCAACCAATATAACTTGTTATGTTCGCTTTTAAGTTTATCAACTAATTTAGGTAAAACCTCTTTAATATTATCTACAGGAAATTGCTCACCAATTACTCCCGTTGATGCGAATATTAGATCTTTTATTTTTATTGTTTCTGAAGTTCCTTTTTCTGACTTAGATTCTTTTAAAGTCAAAATTCTTGATAAATTTTTTGCTAAAATATCTAAACTTTCTTTGCCTTGTTTGCCTGTAAAAGTGTTCGCATTTTTTGTATTAACTAATAAACCTTTTATTATCTTTTTATGTGAATTATTATTCCAAACAATAGACTCTGATTTTATGGAGTTGGTGGTTGTTAAAGTTGCATAATTAGCTCCATTCTTGAAATAAAACAATGAAATGTCATCTCTTCCATTTCCATATAGATCTGCTGAAACAGACGACATCTCTAATCCATCTAATTGTTTTAAATTTTGAAACTCCCCCATTTTTGACATTTTAGATTTGTCGTTAAGGAAGTTTTTAATGTTAATTGTCATAATTACTATTTAATTTAAATTATAAATACATATATAGAAGTATAATGAATATATTTACAAGAACTTTTAGTAAATTATTTAAAAGTTCTAATCAACAAGAATTAGATAAAACTAAAAATCTAATTTCTGCCATAAATAGTAAAGAGTCAACAATAAAGGGGCTTTCGGATAGCGACTTTAAAGAAAAATCCTTCAACCTAAAACGGTCAATAAAAGAGGGTAATACTTTGAGCAATATAATTCCAGAAAGTTTTGCATTAGTGAGGGATGCAGCAAGGAGGACATTGGGTGAAAGACATTATGATGTTCAATTAATTGGGGGTATTATGTTACATCAAGGTAAAATTGCTGAAATGAAAACAGGAGAGGGTAAAACACTTGTTTCGACCCTGCCCGCTTATCTAAACTCATTAACCAGCAAAGGAGTTCATATCGTTACAGTAAATGATTATTTGGCAAAAAGAGATTCTGAATGGATGGGAAAAGTTTTTAATTTTTTAGGTGTTTCAACTGGGTGCATAACAAATGATTTGGACGATGTTAAAAGAAAAGAAAATTATAACTGTGATATCACCTATGCTACAAATAATGAGCTAGGGTTTGACTATTTAAGAGATAACATGAAGTATAATCTAGGTGATATGGTTCAAAGAGATCACAATTATTGTATAGTTGATGAAGTTGATAGTATTTTAATTGATGAATCAAGAACACCCTTAATTATTTCTGGAAGGCTTGAAGACAAAACTAACTTATACTCAATTTCTAATGAATTTATCACTCATCTTAAAAAAAATGACTTTGAATTGGATGAAAAAAATAAAAATGTAATTTTAACTGATTTAGGAATAGATAAAATTGAAAAACTATCTATTCAAAAAAGAATTCTTAAAAATAATAATTTTTATGACCCAGAAAATTTAAGCTTAGTTCATCATGTGAATCAAGCACTTAAAGCTAATTTACTTTTTAAAAGAGACACAGACTACATTATACGAGATGGAAAAGTAAAAATTATTGATGAATTTACTGGAAGAGTTTTAGATGGTAGACGGTTTTCTGACGGATTGCATCAATCAATAGAAGCAAAAGAAAATGTGAAAATTGAGGAAGAAAACCAAACTTTAGCCTCAATAACTTATCAAAATTATTTTAGATTATATCAAAAATTATCTGGAATGACTGGCACTGCAATAACTGAAGCTGAAGAATTTTATGATATTTATAAATTAAATGTTGTTTCAGTTCCAACAAATAAAATAATGCAAAGAAAAGATTTTAATGATCAAATATTTAGAACGGAACCTGAAAAATATAATGCAATTATTAACAAAATAATTGAATGTAATCAAAAAGGACAACCAGTTTTAGTTGGCACAACAAGTATTGAAAAATCAGAAAAAATATCAGTGCTGTTAAATAAAAAAAAGGTTAAACACAATGTTTTAAATGCTAAACAACATGAACAAGAGGCAAAAATTATAGCAGAAGCTGGAAAAGTTGAAGCAGTAACTATTGCAACTAATATGGCTGGTCGTGGAACTGATATAAAGCTAGGTGGAAACAAAGACTTTGTCGAAGAAGGAGTAAAAACTGACTTAGAGCAAATTAAAAAAGATGAATTAAAAGTTAAAGAACTTGGTGGACTATTTATAATTGGGACAGAAAGACATGAAAGCAGGAGAATTGATAATCAATTAAGAGGTAGATCAGGCCGACAAGGTGATCAGGGTAGTTCTATATTTTTCATAAGTCTTCAAGATGAACTAATGAGAATTTTTGGTGGTGAGTCAATTGATGGAATGTTGAAAAAACTAGGTCTCAAAGAAAATGAGTCTATAGATCATCCTTGGATTAATTCAGCTATGGAAAGAGCTCAGAAAAAAGTTGAGGGTAGAAATTTTGATATTAGAAAAACACTTATTAAATTTGATGATGTAATGAATGATCAAAGACGTGTAATTTTTTCGCAAAGATTAAAAATACTAAAAAGTAATAATGTTGAAAAGATCCTCAAAGATTTTTTAGATGAAATCGTAAATAACTTAGAGTTAACCAAAAATATTTACGAAAAATCAAATGATAAAAAAAATTACTTAACATCAATAAAAAATATTACTGGAAATATATTTGATGATAATGAATTATTATTAATTGCATCTCTAAAAAAAGAGAAATTTTCAGAAAAAATTAACGATATTTATATTTCTAAAAGGAAATCTAGAATTAAGATTCTTGGTGATATAGAAAATAATGATTTAGAAAAAAAGATATTCTTACAAATTATTGACTTTGCTTGGCGTTCACATCTACAATATCTTGAGCAATTGAGACAGGTGATTGGTCTGAGACAATATGGTCAGAAAGATCCATTATCTGAATTTAAAAAAGAAGCATTTTTACTTTTTGAGGGTCTATTAGACAAAATTAAAAGCGATCTTATAAAATTTTTATTAAATTTGAATGTGGTAATTTCAAATGAAGAACAAAAAAAAGAATTAGCAACTAAGGTCAGTAATGAAAATAAAAAAGTTGGTAGAAATGATAAATGTCCTTGTGGCTCAGATAAAAAATTTAAACACTGCCACGGAAATATTTGATTGTTAAATTTTTTTAAATAAATTTAATGCTTTTTTTCGCGCTGTTACATGATCAACTATTGGGTGCGGATAATCTTTTCCTAATTTAAAATTTTTTTCAAATTGTAATTCCCAAGGTTTATGAATAAATTTTTTTGAAATATTTTTAAGTTCAGGTACCCATTTTTTTACATATTCTCCCTCTTTATCAAATTTCTCTCCTTGTAAAATTGGATTAAAAATTCTAAAATAGGGTGCTGCATCAGCACCACATCCTGCAACCCACTGCCAGCCTCCTACGTTACTTGCTTTACAATAATCTAGTAAACAATTTCTAAAATATTTTTCACCTTCTTTCCAGTTTATAAGTAAATGTTTTACCAAAAAGGATCCAACGATCATTCTCACTCTATTATGCATCCATCCAGTAGCGTAAAGCTCCCTCATACCTGCATCAACAATTGGATATCCAGTTAGTCCCTTTTTCCAAGCAGATAAAAAAGTTTTATTTTTTTCCCAAGGAAATTTATCAAATTTTTTTGAATAATTACCTTTTATCATGTGGGGAAAATAATTTATTAATGTATGGTTAAATTCTCTCCACCCTATTTCAGCTAAATATTTTGTGGTTCCAATCGATCTATTTTTAGAATTCATACACTCACTCCATATTGTTTCAACATGAATTTGACCATGTTTTATAAAAGGAGATAATTTTGATGTTCCTAAAATGTTTGGAAAATTACGATTATCAGAATAATTAGAAATTCTTTTTTTTATAAATTTATTTAATTCTTTTAAAGCGCTTTCTTCACTGGGAGACCATAATTTATCAAAATTTTTAAACCAAGATTTTTTTGGCAATATTTCGTTAGAATTTATGCAGTTTTTAAAAAATAATTTTTTTTTTAAGCACTTTTTTACTACTTTTACTTTTGGAGGAATCTTTTCAATATAGTATTTCTCTGCATTTCTCCAAAATGGAGTAAAAACTTTAAACGGAGTTCCGTCAATTTTTTTTATCTCTTCAATTTCATTCAGGGAATTTCCTTTGCATATTTTAAAATGTATATCTCTTTCTTGTAAATTTTTTGAAAGATATTCGTCAAATTTTAAATAATCTGGTTCATAGACTTTATTCCAATATAGTGAGATATTTTTATTTATGAACAATTTATCAAAAAAAAATTTGTAAGAGTCTGCTTTTATGATCTCAAGGCTTATGTTCAATTCATTCAGTTTTTTTTTAAAATTTAAAAGTGACTTACTTAACCACCATTTTTGAGCTTCTTGATTTTGATAACTTGACTCTTTATATAAATAAAAAACAACTACCTCAGTATGACTTTTTGTAGCTTCATACAATCCATAGTTTTTTGTAATTCTAAAATCATCTCTTAACCAAAAAAGTCCAATATTTTTGTTCATAATTATTATAATTAACAGATTAAGTATTATATTTCGATGTGTAAAATTGTTGGTGGTGGCCTTGGTTTGAATCGCACAAACGACACATACCTTTTCAGGGTACTGCTCTACTACTGAGCTACAAGGCCTAAAATCTAAAAG